>ERZ1740060.180-NODE-180-length-49108-cov-22.849347_pt1 | contig 49108 bp, 47 predicted proteins | sample MGYA00581743_ERZ1740060 | MGnify/ENA primary metagenome ERZ1740060 (study PRJEB43018, sample SAMN04849235) | marine metagenome | isolation source: floating plastic debris | place: Pacific Ocean | collected 2008-08-27 | study: EMG produced TPA metagenomics... | reverse complement strand
CGATCCGGCGCGCCCAGCGAAACTGCCGACGTGAAATAATAAACAACCTGCGCCAGAACCCGCGCCCAGTTGATCGAGTTCACACCCGCCAAACGCACGCCGTCGCGAAAGTCGAAATCGTTGAACATGTCCTTCACGGCGGCCTGACAGGTGTCAAAATCCCCTTCAATCGCCAGCGCATGCACGTTGGCTTCCGACGGCGTCGTCATCTGGCGGCGCTGCACCTCAGAGACCCGACCATTCGGGAACAGGATAAACACATCGACCGCGTCCAGCCCCCGGAACGCCTCTATCGCGGCCGACCCCGTGTCGCCCGATGTCGCGCCCACAATCGTCACGCGCTCACCCGAGCGGGTCAAAGCCGCCTCGAACAATTGCCCGATCAGCTGCATAGCGAAGTCTTTGAACGCCAAAGTCGGACCGTGGAACAACTCAAGCAGATAATGGTTCTGCCCGATCTGCACCAAAGGCGCGCGGGCATCGTGACCGAAGCCTGCATAGGCGCGCGCGATGATGTCGGTGAACTCGGCATCGGTGAACGTGTCGCCGATGAAAGGCCGCATGATGCGGTAGGCGACCTCTTCGTAAGACAGCCCGCGCAGCGCCGCGATGTCGGCGGCACTGATCTTTGGGATTTCCTCGGGCACATACAGGCCCCCATCGCGGGCCAGACCGGTCAGCATCGCCTCTTCAAAACTCAAAACAGGCGCGGTGCCGCGGGTCGAAATATAGCGCATTGTCGTCTTAGCCTCTTATCGTCGTTCGCCTGATACGCGAGACAAGAAACGCTGTCATCCCCAACCAGACAGCCGCCAGCGAAAACCACGTGACGGCATAATTCAGGTGATCGTTCGGGATCGCGCTGCTGTCTACTGGCAGGGGCGTCACAGACGGGTCCGTTTGCGTCGCCGCGATGACAAGTACAGGTTCCGTGCCCAGCGCAGCGGCCAGCGTCTCCACATCGCGGGAAAACCAGATATTGGCGTCCAGATCATTCTCGGGGGTGTAGCTGTCGATTTCATCCGGCCAATGCAGATTGCCCCGGATCGTCACCTCTCCGGTGGCGCGCGCGGCGTCCTTGGCCTCAAGCGGAATGAACCCTTGGTCCAGCAGGATCCGGCGCCCTTCGGTCTCAAACGGGACGATCAGACGGTAGCCGGGACCCACCCGTTTGACCGACACCAGAACCGGGATTTCGGGACGTCCAATCGTGCCGGTCAACTCAACCGGCGCATAGCGATCCGCCTCTGGGTCCGGATCAACTGGGAGCGCAATTGCGGGGCCGCTGATCTGGGCGTCGATCTCTGCCAGAATACCTTGCTTCCAGTCCAGCCGCTGCATCTGCCAGACCCCCAGTGCGATCAGAATAGCCGCACCGATAAAGCCAAGCAGCAGTGGAAAGATCAGGCGAGCCGTCATGATACCCCCAAGTGAAAAGCGCGGAAGCTGAGCCTCCGCGCCTTTGAAATCATGTCATCGGTGAGAGGCTTATATGCCCCAGATATAGACAGCCGCGAACAGGAACAACCACACCACGTCAACGAAGTGCCAATACCAGGCAGCGGCCTCGAACCCGACGTGTTTTTCCGCTGTGAAATGACCCGCACGAACCCGCAGGTAGCACACAAACAGAAAGATCGTACCGATGATGACGTGCAGACCGTGAAAGCCCGTTGCCATGAAGAAGTTCGAGAAGAACTTATCTTCGCCAAAAACCCAGTCCTGTTCGACCAGCAGATAGCGGTATTCATAGCCCTGCAGGAATGTGAAGAAGACGCCCAGAATGACCGCAGCTAGCAGGCCCATTTCCACGTCCTTACGGCTTTCGTTGTGCACCAGCGCATGGTGCGCCCAGGTCACCGCGCAGCCCGACAAAAGCAGGACCAGCGTGTTGATAAGCGGCAGGTGGAAAGCATCGACCTGATAGAACTCGGGCGGGATGTATGTCGAGCCGATATATTCGTCCATTGGGTAAAGCGCGTGCTTGAAGAACGACCAGAACCAGGCAGCAAAGAACATCACTTCGGACATCACGAACAGGATAAACCCGTAACGCAGACCAATGCGCACCGCTGGCGTGTGATCGCCTTGCTGGCTTTCCGTCACAACATCCGACCACCAGCCGAACATCACGTAAAGCACGGCGACAAAGCCCATCAGGAACATCCAGGGGCCAGAGCCGTGCATCCAGAGGACGGCACCGAAAAGCATGACAAACGCCCCGACAGACGCGATGAGCGGCCAGGCCGAAGGGCTCAGGATGTGGTAATCGTGGTTCTTAGCATGTGCCATGGTCTGTTCCCTGGTCCTTGATTAGTTCACGGCCCCATCCGAAGGGACCGCCAGCTGCGCTGTGTCCTCGGGGAGGTCAATTTCGTAGAAGGTGTAAGACAGCGTGATGTGCTTGGCGAACTTCGCCTCACGGTCGTCGATGATTTCGGGATCCACGAAGAAAGTGACCGGCATTGTCACGCGCTCTCCGGGAGCAAGCAGTTGCTCTTCAAAGCAAAAGCAGTGGATCTTGCTAAAAAATGCACCCGCTGCATAGGGGGCCACGTTATAGCTTGCGGACCCGGCGACAGGCCGATCCGTCGGATTGTATGCCTCATAAAAGGCCAAACCGGTCTCGCCGATGCGAATCTCCATCTCGCGCTGCATGGGCTTGAATTCCCATGGCATGTCGCGCTCAAGCGATGCATCAAAGCGGATTTTGATCGTCTGATCGAGGATCGTCTCGCTACCGCTTTCGGCCACGTTCGTCGCACCGCCATACCCGGTGACGCGGCAGAACCAATCGTAAAGCGGCACGGATGCCCAAGCGAGGCCGCCCATCAGCACCACAACGCCAACGGTCTGCGCGAGTGTCTTTTGCTTGCCTTCCAGTCCCAGCATCAATTGCCCTCCTCAGGGATCATGTGCGGCCGGGCGACATGGTCAAAGCCTTCAAGCGGCTGGCCTGTGGTCACTTTTACGACCGTCAGGCCAAATACAATGCCAACCAGCCCAATAAGAACAACCGCAAGGGACAAATTACGCCCAAAGCGGCGTTCATGCAGTTCGTGATCTTTCGAGAACGCCATCACCAACCTCCAAAGCCAAAGGGTGCCAATGCCGGGGTCACCAACAACGCACCAAAATGCAGGAAAAGGTAGAGCAGTGAAAACTTAAAGAACGCTTTCTCGGTCTTGTAGTGATCGAATTCCGCTTGCGCTTCATCGCGGCGCCAAATCTCGATCGCGCCTTTGATGAACCACGCATTCAGGGCAATCGCAATCGCCAGATAGATCGGTCCGGCAATCGCGGTCAGACCAAGACCGACAGCGACAGGCGCCAACAAAAGCGTGTAAATCAGGATGTGGTTCCGGGTCGTGCGGCGCCCGTGGGTCACTGTCAGCATCGGCACACCTGCATCGTCATAGTCAGACTTCATGAACAGCGCCAACGCCCAGAAATGCGGCGGCGTCCACATGAAAATGATGGCAAACATCAGCACCGCTTCAAGCGAAACGGTCCCGGTGACGATGGCCCAGCCGATCACAGGCGGGAAAGCACCCGCCGCGCCGCCGATGACGATGTTCTGCGGGGTCGAGCGTTTCAGCCACATCGAATAAACGACAGCGTAAAAGAAGATAGTGAAGGCCAGCAGACCTGCCGCCAGCGCATTCGTCGCAAGCCATAACAGCACTACCGAAAAGCCCGAAAGCGCCAAGCCAATCGCAAGTGCATCCCCCGAAGTCACCTTACCCGCCGGAATGGGCCGCTTTTGTGTGCGGCGCATGATGCGGTCGATATCGGCGTCCCACCACATGTTCAACGCGCCCGAGGCCCCTGCCCCAATGGCCACGAACAAGATACCGCAAAACGCAAGGAACGGGTGGATTGTCCCAGGGGCGACCAAAAGGCCAACCAGCGCCGTGAAGACCACAAGGGACATCACGCGGGGCTTGAGCAGCGCGAAGAAATCGCTGAATTGCGCATCTCCGGTCTCTGGCTTGTTAATGCTGGTATCGGTCATTTTGCGTCCTGGCTTTTGGCTGAATGGGGCGGACGATGCCGCCCCGTTTGGCTTTTCAGCTGATTTTACTCGGCAGAGGCAATGTCGATGCTGCGCGGGGTGCCGGCGAATTCTTCAATCGCGCCGTCCAACCACTCGGCATAGACCTCTTCGCTGACCACTTTCACGGTGATCGGCATATAGGCATGGTCCTTTCCGCACAGCTCAGAGCACTGGCCGAAATAGATGCCTTCCTTTTCGGCCGCGAACCACAGCTCGGCCAAGCGACCGGGCACCGCATCTTGCTTGACGCCAAAGGCCGGGATCGTCCACGAATGGATCACATCTCCGCCGGTAACCTGCATCACGACCGTCTTGCCAACGGGTACGACAACGGCGGTGTCTGTCGCCAGCAGATAGGCCTGATCTTCATAGCCGTAATCCGCCAGTTCATCGCGGGCCAGCATGAAGCTGTCGAATGCAAATTCGTGATCGACGTATTCATAGCCCCAATACCACTGGTATCCGGTCACCTTGATGGTGATGTCTGCCTCGGGGATTTCCTGCTGTTTGAACAACACCGGCAACGAGAACGCGCCGATGAACATCAATATAATGATCGGCACCACGGTCCAGGTGACCTCAATCGCAGAGTGGTGTGTGAAGGTTGCTGGTGTCGGGTTGGTGCGGCGGTTGTAGCGCACCATCACGATAACAAGCAGCGCTGTGACGAAGATGGTGATGATCGTGATAATCACCAAAAGCATCCCGTCGAGCCATTGCAGGTCGCGTGCAAGCTCGGTCGCGGCAGGCTGAAAGCCGATGCCGCGCTCAATCGGCTGACCGATCACTTCGAGATCTTGCAACGCATCTTGAGCAGCCGCGCCGCCCGCTGCGCCGAAGGCTGTCAGAAAACCGGTCAGACCGGCACATTTCATCATCAATCGCATGTATGTTTCCCATCGGTTGCGGGTGTAGATCACCCATCGTGACGGAGGCCTCGTCTGCGAGGCGGAATCCCGTTGTATTCAGCGCTCTGTGAACCATATTCTAGAGTGCAGAACAAGATTGTCCCTTGCGGCAAACGGACGCTTTCTTTGATCTAGATCAAATGCTCAGACGGCGCACAGAAACGAAGGAAACCCTATGAAGACCGACTTATTTCGCCCGTTTGAGACCTATCTGGACCCCGATCAGGCCTTGGCAGCGCTGCGCCAGGCGACCGCAGGCGCAGATGATGGGGAACTTTTTCTAGAACGGCGTCGGTCGGAAACAATTTCGTATGATGATGGCCGCGTGAAAACCGCCAGTTACGATGCATCCGAGGGATTCGGATTGCGCGCCGTCTGCGGCGAGGTGGCGGGCTATGCCCATTCCTCCGAGATTAGCGAAAGCGCATTGCTGCGTGCGGTGGGCACAGCACGTTTGGCGGTTGGCGATGGCGGCGGCACGCTGGCAGCGGGGCCTGTGGCGACGAACCAAAAGCTCTACGGCGACGACAACCCGATGGAGGCATATGAGTTCCCCGTCAAAATCGACCTGCTGCGCGAGATTGACGCCTATGCACGCGGCCTTGATAAGCGCGTTGTGCAGGTCTCGGCCTCCCTTGGGGCGTCGATGCAAGAAATCGAAATTCTGCGCCCCGATGGCGCTCGTGTCATGGACGCACGACCGATGTCGCGGCTCAACGTATCGGTGATTGTCGAGCATAACGGCAGGCGCGAAAGCGGCGGGACAGGCGCGGGTGGCCGCGACGGACTGGCACGTTTGATGACGCCCGATCATTGGCAACCGGCGATCCGCGAAGCACTGCGCATTGCTTTGGTGAACCTCGAAGCAGAACCAGCACCCGCCGGTGTCATGGATGTGGTCCTGGGCCCCGGATGGCCGGGCATCTTGCTCCACGAGGCTGTGGGGCACGGGCTGGAAGGTGATTTCAACCGCAAAGGATCCTCGGCCTTTGCTGGGCTTATGGGGCAACAGGTTGCTGCCAAGGGCGTCACAGTTTTGGACGACGGCACGATCCCGGATCGCCGCGGTTCGATCACGGTAGATGATGAAGGCACGCCCTCTGCCAGGAATGTTCTGATCGAAGATGGCAAGCTGGTCGGCTACATGCAGGACCGCCAGAACGCCCGGTTGATGGGCGTGGCGCCCACCGGCAACGGGCGGCGCCAAAGCTATGCGCATGCGCCGATGCCACGAATGACCAACACCTACATGCTGGGCGGCGACGCAGCCCCTGCGGATATTCTGGCCAATCTTAAAGATGGGATCTATGCGGTGGGCTTTGGCGGGGGGCAGGTCGATATTACGAATGGCAAATTCGTGTTTTCCTGCACCGAGGCCTACCGCGTCAAGAACGGCAAAGTGGGCGCGCCTGTCAAAGGAGCCACTTTGATCGGCGATGGTGCCACAGCCCTGCGCGAGATCCGCGCGATCGGCAATGACATGGCGCTGGATCCGGGTATCGGCAATTGCGGCAAGGCAGGCCAATGGGTGCCGGTAGGGGTAGGCCAACCGACGCTGATGATCGGCGGGCTGACGGTTGGAGGCTCGGCCGCCTAGGTAGGTTAGGCCGGTTTTGCGCCTGCTTCGCAGTCGCCACGCGCGGTTTTGCTTTGCAAACCCGCGCTGCCTCCGGCGGGGATATTTTAAAAAAGCGAAAGACCGGATCGCACCGGGCATCGGTTTACGCCTTGTTAACCGACTTGCAGATATACCTGATTCTGCAAGAGACGGAGCAACGGATGACCGAAGAACACCTTTCTTCCTTTCACCCCCCACTCCCACCCACCACGGAAGATATGCAGGTTTCGTGGCTCCGTCTTTTGCGCTCACGTCGGGTTGGCGTGACCACTTTTTTCCGGCTTTTAAATGAACATGGCAGCGCAGAGGCCGCACTTGAAGCGTTGCCGGAAGTCGCCCGTGCTGCCGGTGTGCAGAAGTATTGCGTGTGTCCCGAAGGCGTTGTTCACGCCGAACTGAAAGCGGGCCAAAAGGCCGGGGCGCGTCTGATCCGGTTTGGCACGGCAGACTATCCGCCCGCCTTGTGCGACATCCCCGATCCGCCACCGCTTTTGTGGGCCATCGGCGATCTCAGCTTGCTGCACAAACCCATGGTCGCGCTGGTTGGCGCGCGCAATGCGTCGTCCTTGGGCACACGGATGGCCAAATCACTGGCCAAAGGCCTTGGCGAGGACGGGTTCACGGTTGTCTCGGGGTTGGCGCGCGGGGTCGACACCGCCGCACACCATGCCGCCCTTGAGACCGGCACAATCGCTGTGCAAGCCGGCGGCGTTGACGTTCTATATCCGGCCGAGAACGCGGAATTGGCCCAGCAGATCGGCAAAACAGGTCTGCGCCTCTCTGAACAACCCATGGGCCTGCAGCCCATCGCGCGACATTTCCCGAAACGCAACCGGATCATTTCCGGCTTGTCGCAAGCAGTCGTGGTGGTCGAAGCAGCTGCGAAATCAGGCAGTTTGATAACCGCGCGCAATGCCCTTGACCAAGGGCGGGATGTTTTGGCCGTGCCTGGGCATCCGTTCGATGCGCGCGCCTCGGGATGTAATATGTTGATCCGGGACGGCGCGACATTGGTGCGCGGCAGCGCCGACGTGATCGAGGCTGTGCAGCGTCCGGCCGCGCCAGAACTTCCGCTTGATCCGACCCCCGAACCGTCGCCACAGCCGCGCCGCAGCCTGCAACAGACCGCGACCCTTCATTCAGAGATACTGGCGCGCATCGGTCCGTCCCCGGTTGCCGAGGACCAATTGATCCGCGATCTTGCAGCGCCCGCACAATCGGTGGCCCCGGTGCTGGTCGATCTGGAAATGAACGGCCTCATTGAACGGCAGGCCGGTGGTTTGTTGGCCCGGGTTCTGACCCAGAAATAGGTTCATTTCTCACGTATGTGCCAAGGCTGATTGACAAGCTTCAATCCTACCCCACATCTTGCGCGACCAGTGTCCCCAAGTTGAGTCGCGAGGAAATTCATGCCCGTTGTCGTCGTCGAGTCCCCGGCTAAGGCCAAGACAATTAACACTTATCTGGGTTCCAACTATACCGTACTGGCGTCTTATGGGCACGTCCGCGACTTGCCTCCGAAAGACGGATCGGTCGATACAGACCACGAATTCGACATGAAATGGGAGATCGCGAGCGACAGCAAAAAACATGTCAAAGCGATTGCCGATGCGCTGGCCGATGACCCTGAACTGATCCTCGCCACCGACCCCGACCGTGAAGGCGAGGCGATCAGCTGGCACCTGCAAGAAGCGCTCACGAAGCGCAAATCGATCAAGAAAGACACCCCGGTCAGCAGGGTCGTATTCAACGCGATCACCAAGACCGCCGTGACCGAGGCGATGCAAAACCCCCGGCAGGTCGATATGGAACTGGTCGAGGCTTATCTGGCCCGCCGCGCGCTGGATTATCTGGTGGGGTTCAACCTGTCGCCCGTGCTGTGGCGCAAACTGCCCGGTGCGAAATCCGCAGGCCGCGTGCAGTCGGTCTGCCTGCGCCTCATCGTTGAGCGCGAGATGGAGATCGAGGCGTTCAACGCCCGCGAATACTGGTCCGTCAAAGCAGCGCTGAAATCGGCACGCGGGCAGGTGTTTGATGCCCGCCTGACGGTGCTGGGTGGCAAGAAGCTCGACAAGTACGACATCGCCAATAGTACCGCTGCCGAATTGGCCGTCAAAGCCATCGAAAGCCGCGATCTGTCTGTCACGCGTGTCGAAGCAAAGCCAGCCAACCGCAACCCGTCTGCGCCGTTTATGACGTCGACTTTGCAACAGGAAGCCTCTCGCAAATTCGGTTTCGGGGCGCGCCAAACGATGAGCACGGCCCAGCGCCTTTATGAGGCCGGCTATATCACCTACATGCGGACGGACGGGATCGACATGGCGCCCGAGGCCGTGACCGCCGCGCGCGACGCCATCACAGATCGCTACGGCAAGGACTACGTTCCCGCCAAGCCACGGATTTACAAGAACAAAGCCAAGAACGCGCAGGAGGCTCACGAATGTGTGCGACCCACCGATATGACCGTGTCTGCGGCCGAACTGAAAGTGTCAGAACCCGATCAGCGCAAGCTTTATGACCTGATCTGGAAACGCACCTTGGCCAGCCAGATGGAAGCCGCCCGGATGGAGCGGACAACGGTGGATATCGGCTCGGCGGATGAACAGGTCAGCTTGCGTGCAACCGGTCAGGTCGTTCTGTTTGATGGCTTCATGAAGGTCTATGAAGAAGGCCGCGACGATGATGTCGTGGATGATGATGACAAGCGTCTGCCGCAGCTGGCTGAAGGCGAGACAGCAGAAAAGCAATCGGTCACCCCAGAGCAGCACTTCACCCAGCCTCCACCCCGCTACACCGAAGCGACGTTGGTCAAGAAGATGGAAGAGCTGGGCATCGGGCGCCCCTCGACCTATGCTTCGATCGTTACGACAATTCAGGACCGCGAATATGTCCGCAAAGACAAAAACCGTCTTATTCCAGAGGATAAAGGGCGGTTGGTCACAGTGTTCCTGACCAATTATTTCCGCAAATATGTCGGCTATGATTTCACCGCCGATCTTGAAGCGCAGCTGGATCATGTGTCCGCTGGAGACGCTGATTACAAAGACGTGCTCGCGAAGTTCTGGCGTGATTTTTCCGCTGCCATTGCTGAAACTGCAGATTTGCGCATCACCGAAGTGCTTGAGAAAATCAACGAGGTGCTGGAACCGCATCTTTTCCCGCCAACCGAAGAGGGCGGCGATCCACGCCTGTGCCCCAATTGCGGCAGCGGTCGGCTCAGCATGCGCACCGCCCGTTCAGGCGGCGCCTTTATCGGCTGTTCGAATTACCCAGAATGCCGCTACACCCGCGCGTTCGGTCCCCCCGGTCAGGAAGAAGACACCGGTATTCCGCCCGAAGGCAAAGTGCTGGGCGAGGATGCAGGCGACAAGATTTATGCGTTCAAGGGGCGCTTTGGCCCGTACGTGCAGCGCGGCGAAGTCACCGATGACAACAAGAAGCCCCCGCGCCAATCGATCCCCAAGGATTGGCCCCCCGCGGAAGTCGATCTGGAACAAGCGCTCCGCCTGTTGTCACTGCCCCGCGAAATCGGGCCGCACCCGGAAGACGGCGTGATGGTCTGGGCCAATATCGGGCGCTACGGGCCATATCTGAAACACGCGGCCAGCACATCGGAACGCGGTGGCACCAACGCAAACCTCGAAGGCATCGAAGAGGTCTGGACCGTCGGCATGAACCGCGCCGTGCAGTTGCTTGCCGAAAAGGTGGCCAGCCGTGGCGGACGTGGCGCAGCGGCCAAGACCCTGCGGGAGTTGGGTGAGCATCCAGAGGACGGTGGACCTATCGCGATCATGGAAGGCAAATACGGACCTTATGTGAAGTGGGAAAAGGTTAATGCGACCATCCCCAAAGGCACAGAGCCTGACGCCGTCACCATGGAAATGGCGGTCGATTTGATAAATGAAAAGGCTGCCAAAAAAGGGACGCGCCGCAAGAAGCCAGCCGCCAAGAAAACGACGAAAAAGAAAGCACCGGCCAAGAAAAAGGCTTGAAAAGCCCGCATCTCTGGCCTGCCGCGCTGCAGCATATTCGTTGACTCTCCCTAAGGGCAACGCCACAACAGTGGCGACTGACGCAAGGGGCATTTTATGAAGAAAGTATACAATTCCGCCAGCGATGCGCTGGATGGTCTTCTACAAGACGGCATGCTGATCGCCGCCGGTGGGTTTGGCCTCTGCGGCATCCCCGAATTGCTGATCGATGCGATGGTCGAGGATGGCGTCAAGGACATCACCATCGCCTCGAACAACTGCGGCGTCGACGGGTTTGGCCTGGGCAAGCTGCTCGACACCAAGCAGATCAAAAAGATGATCTCTTCTTATGTCGGCGAAAACGCCGAGTTCATGCGCCAATATCTGTCCGGTGAGCTGGAGCTTGAATTCAATCCACAAGGCACCCTGGCCGAACGCATGCGCGCGGCGGGCTGCGGCATCCCCGGTTTCTATACCAAAACCGGCGTCGGGACCGTGATTGCCGAAGGCAAAGAGCATAAAGATTTCAACGGGGAAACCTACATCCTCGAAGAAGGCATCTTTGCCGATTTATCGATCGTGAAAGCGTGGAAAGCCGACGAGACGGGCAATCTGGTCTTCCGCAAAACCGCACGCAACTTCAACCCGCCCGCTGCCATGTGCGGCAAAGTTTGCGTTGCGGAGGTCGAAGAAATCGTGCCAACCGGCGCGCTTGATCCCGACACGATCCACCTGCCCGGCATCTACGTGCACCGCATCATCCAAGGCGCGCACGAAAAACGCATCGAGCAACGCACCGTGAGGACAGCATAATGGCTTGGGACCGCAATCAAATGGCCGAACGTGCCGCGCAGGAGCTAGAAGATGGCTGGTATGTGAACCTCGGCATCGGCATTCCGACGCTGGTCGCGAACTACGTGGGCGACAAGGACATCACTTTGCAATCGGAAAACGGCATGCTCGGCATGGGCCCATTTCCGCTGGAAGGCGACGAGGATCCTGACCTGATTAACGCTGGCAAGCAGACCATCACCGAACTGCCCCGCACCGCCTATTTCGACAGCGCGCAAAGCTTCGGCATGATCCGCGGTGGTAAAATTGCAGCCGCAATCCTTGGCGCGATGGAGGTCGACGAAAAAGGCGATCTCGCCAACTGGATGATCCCCGGCAAGCTGGTCAAAGGCATGGGCGGCGCGATGGATCTGGTCGCTGGCGTCGGCCGCGTGATTGTCGTCATGGATCACACCAACAAGCACGGCGACAGCAAGCTGCTAAAGGAATGCACCCTTCCATTGACAGGCAAGGGCGTCGTGGACCGGATCATCACCAACCTAGGCGTTTTGGACGTGGTCGAGGGTGGCCTGAAGATCGTCGAGACCGCCGATGGTGTGTCTGAAGACGAGTTGCGCGCCGCGACCGAGGCCACCATTGTCTGAGATCGCGCGCGAGATTAGCGGCTCCAAAGGCCGCTACGTCTTGGCAAAAGACGGGTTGGAGGCGGAACTGACATACTCCATCTCCTCCCCGAGCATGATTATTGCCGATCACACCGGCGTGCCGGAGGAATGGAAAGGCCAAGGCGTCGGATTGCAGCTTGTCGAACGTCTGGTCGCGGATGCACGCGCCGAGGGCGTCAAGATCGTGCCCCTGTGCCCATTCGTGAACGCCCAGCGCCGTAGGCACCCCGAATGGGCGGACGTGTTTAACACATAAACCCCGCCCGTTGACCGCATAACCCCGCCCCGGACCTGATCCGGGGCCTTGCATCATGCGCGCGCTCAAACACTGGCTCCACCCAGCACAGCGTATCTACGAAAGATCCTTTGCATAGACATTGTTCAGATAACCGTCTTGTCCAATCATGAATTGGGTTTCGCCAATCTTCTCAAATCCATGCCCCAAGTAGAACGCGATCGCAGGATCGTTCCCGGCATTAGTGGCAAGCCATATGGCATGGATGCCATCTTCTCGACAGTGCTGGAAAGCTGCGTTCAGCAAGCCTGTCCCAATGCCTTTCCCATGATGCCGGGGTTGAACATAGAATGTTGATAGCTCTGTCTTAGGTCCGCCGCTGACAGGTGCCTGACGGCGCCTAGACACTTCGATAAAGCCGTCGACACCCTCGTCATTTTCAGAGACAAGGACAAATCGCGCTGCATCTGCGATCCGTGCTGCCATTTTTTCTGGTGTGAACTCTGTCAAGGCAAACTCCGCAAACACGGCGTTTACCCCACGTTTGAGGTATGTCCCGACCCACACCTCAATCGAAAGCGCCGCCAAGCTGGACGAGTCAGATTTCTTCGCCTTGCGTATTTTCATCGCCACAACATGCCAGCTTTCGCCGCGTAGCAAAACAAGAGCACGTATCGTCCCTCTTATGAAGGGTGACATTTGACATATCAGCTGTGCAAAGGCCGTCCGCTGTCTGGTGATAAGATTTCCCAATTCAATTGTTCAGAAAATCGAAACAGCATCATAATATTGCCCTATTCTGTCTCTAGACGGCAGGGCAATGATAATGAGCAGTACAAACCCATCCCAAGACCTTTCCGCCACCGCGCCTCACGCGCGGCGTTGGCGCGATGTTGCGTTGCTGGGCGGGCTTTTCGCACTGATGCTCTTCGGCCTGATCGGGCTGGCCGCTGCAACCGGTTGGGAAGAGACCAAGACCCAGCTAATGAAGCTAACCACCTGGGAGGTTGGCGTTTTGCTCGCCCTGTCCCTCGTCAATTATCTCTTTCGCGGCCTGCGCTGGCACATCTTCGCCCGCCGCCTTGGGCTGCCCACTGGGCTTTGGCAAGACATCCGCCATTTCCTCGGCGGCTTCGCGATGAGCGTGACACCCGGCCGCGTTGGTGAGTTGATCCGCATGCGTTGGCTGAAACGCGAAACCGGCTGGGCGTTTGAGCGCACGGCTCCGCTTGTTCTGGTCGACCGCGCATCGGACCTTGCCGCGATGGCGGTAATCCTTGGCGTCGCCTTGGCGCTCTCAACAGGCGGCATCGCCTTTGCCGTGCCCGTCACCGTGCTGGCCTTCGTGGCCGCCATCGTCGTCACGCGCCCCACCCTGTTCAAAGCCGTCGTGACCTATAGCTACAAGGCCACCGGCCTCTTTCCTCGCCTGATGGGCCGCCTCCGCGTCGCCGCCCGCAGCCTGTCCAAGTTCACCAACCCCACCATTTTGGCGTTGGCCGCCGGGCTTGGCATCATCGGCTGGCTCGCCGAAGGCTACGCCTTTCATCTGCTCTTGATGTGGATGGGCGTCGATATTGGCTTTTGGAAAGCCGTCGCGATCTTCGTTTTCTCTACCCTTGCAGGCGGTCTGACCGGCGCCCCCGGCGGTGTCGGCGGGGCCGAGGCCGCGATGGTCGCTCTGCTGACCCTCGAAGGCGTTCCGCTTGAGGTCTCAATCCCCGCGACCGCCGTGATCCGTCTGACAACCCTGTGGTTCGCCATCGGAATTGGCCTTGCCATTTTCCCGATTGCCGAACGCCATTCCCTGAGGACCCGACATGCGTTGGAAAACTGAAAGCTACACCGGCTGGGGCCGCGCCCTGACCGCCACGGGTGACATCGCCCGCCCCGAACGCGCCTCTGCCCTAGCTGCGTTGATGAAAGACAGCCCAGCCCCCGCCATCGGCAATTGCCGCTCTTACGGGGATGCCTGCCTGAACGATGATGGCCGCGTGGTCGACATGACCCGCATGGACCGCGTACTGTCGTTCGACGAAAAAACCGGCCTGATCGAGGTGGAAGCAGGCCTGCAAGTCAGCGAAATCTCGCGGCTATACGCACCCCAAGGCTGGTTGCCCGCCGTCATGCCCGGCACCGGCTTTGCCACCGTCGGCGGCTGCATTGCCAATGACGTGCACGGCAAGAACCACCACGGGCTGGGCAGTTTCGGCCAGCATGTGACGCAAATCGTTCTGAACCAGAACGGCAAAGAGGTGACGATCACGCCCAAAAATGCAGGCCTCTGGAAGGCCACCATAGGCGGACTTGGCCAGACCGGGATTATCGCACGCGCCACGCTACAAATGATTGCCTGCAAAGGCGATGTCATGCTGGTGACTGAGCGCCGCGTCGATGGATGGGATGAATTTCTAAGCGTGCTGGACGACAGCCAAGCGACCTACACCGTTGGCTGGATCGACGCGACCGCCAAAGGCGACGCGCTGGGCCGTGGCATTCTTGAGGAAGGCGAGACCGGCGCAGGTCTGCTGCCCAAGCAGAAAGCCTCGAAAAAAGTGCCGTTCAACGCGCCGCATTTCGCGCTATCCAAGCCCATCGTCAAAGCCTTCAACAACGCCTATTACCGCCGCGTCCCCGACAGCGGACGCACCAGCGTAAAGCCGATCAACGACTTCTTCTTCCCGCTGGATCGCATCCACGACTGGAACAAGCTCTACGGCAAACGCGGGTTTCACCAATTCCAATGCGTGGTCCCCATCGCCAAGGCCCCCGCCCTGCGCGAGATGTTGGAAATGATCGCGAAATCCGGCCTCGCCTCGCCGCTGGCCGTGCTCAAACGCATGGGGCCCGGCCGCGCCGGATACCTCTCCTTCCCGATGGAGGGCTATACGCTCGCCGTCGATTTCCCCAATCGCAGCGCCGCGCAGCTTCTGATCTCAAAGCTGGAGGAGATGACCGAAGAAGCTGGCGGTCGCCTCTATCTCGCCAAAGACGCGCTGGCCCGCCCGAACCGCATGAAAGCCATGTATCCCGAATGGAAAGACTGGCTGAAAGTCGTCAAAAAGGCCGACCCCGAGGGCGCTTTGGAAACCGATATGACCCGCCGCCTAGAGCTGAGGAGCGCCTGACATGACCGACACATGGATCATCCTCGGGGCCACGTCCTCCATGGCGCGGGCCTTCGCGCGCAAACTGGCCGAAGAGGGCGCAACGCTTTATCTGGCGGGCCGCGATATGGCCGATCTGGAAGCCAGCGCTGGCGATTGCAAAGCGCGCGGCGCGGCCAACGCCCACGCGGTGCCGTTCGACGCCCGCAAGCCTGAAACCTTCACCCCAATCCTTGAACAGATGGGCGCAGAGGAAGGCATGCTGAACGCCGCAGTCTTCGTCGGCTCCATGCCGGATCAAGCCGATATCGACGCCGATCCGTCCCTCATCGACGGCACCGTCACCGATAGCTTCACCGGCCCCGCACGGTTCCTGCAACTGCTGGCCCCCATGATGGAGGAACGCGGAGGCGGCACTGTCGTCGGCGTCGGCTCCGTCGCCGGAGATCGCGGACGCGTGGGTAACTATGTCTACGGCGCGGCCAAGGCAGGCTTTCACACCTACCTCTCCGGCCTACGCAACCGCCTGACCCGCTCGGGCGGGCATGTGGTCACGGTCAAACCCGGCTTCGTGGACACCGCGATGACTTGGGGGATCGAAGGCATGTTCCTGGTCGCCTCTCCAGATCAAGTGGCGGGCGACTTGCTGAAAGCGGTCCGCAAGAAGAAAAACGTGATCTACACGCCGTTCTTCTGGCGCTACATCATGCTGATTATCCGCTCCGTGCCGGAACCCATTTTCAAGAAGCTGTCGATCTAGAACCCAAACCACTGCGGCAACAGCCCCGCCGCATAGAACATCAGGCTCAGCGTAATCATCAAAATCCCAAGCCCCCGCTTGTCACGCAATGCAAAGACAATCGGGTCGTAGTCCTGCTTGCCGAAATACCCCAGCCGGATCATGCGGAACATCCACCACGCAATCGGGATCAGCGCGACCCAAAGCAGCCAGCGGTCGGGATAAAGCGTCTGTGCCTGAGCACTCATCGAATACAGAAAGAAGATCAGCAACGCGCCAACCATGCCCAATCCGCTGACATTCAGCAGATCGCCGCGATCGGTGCGGGCATAACCGCGCCCGGGCAGGCGTTCATCCGACGTGGCCAGGGTCAGCTCGGTCATACGCTTCACACAGCCCAAAGTGATGAAAATTGGAAAGATAAAGACAAGCATAAAGCCTGACGCCACCACCTGGCTGGCCGCAGCCCCCGCGACAACGCGCAAAGTATAAAGCCCCGCCAGCGTCGCGATATCCACCCAACGCATCCGCTTGAGTTTCAGCGAATAGGCCAGCGACAAAATCATATAAAGCACCACGACGCCCAGAAATGCGGGCCCCAGCAATGCGCCAATGCCTAGTGCAACAACGCCCAGTATGGCCGTAGCCACCATGCCGACCCGGATCGGGACAGCGCCGCTGGCAAAGGGGCGGTTCTTCTTTTTGGGGTGCAAACGATCAGCTTCAAGATCAAGTAAATCGTTCACTATATATATAGTCGACGCCGCGGCCGAAAAGGATGCCATGCCAAGTAGTACCAGCAGCAGCGGCGCAATCTCGAAGGTGTGTGCAGCCAGCATGGGCAACAACAGCAAGACGTTTTTGACCCATTGGTGCGGTCTGAGCGCGCGGATCAGGTCCCGCATAGTCCATCCGTCACGATATTCAGTGACGCTATGGCCCTCGGCCGTCAGCTTGCGCGCCAATGACGCGTCCTGCCCGACGATCAGCGCGTTCTCGGCATGTGTCCAGACCGCGAGATCAGCAGCCTCGTTGCCTGCGTAATCAAAGCCCTTCTCCCCATAGGTCTTGACCAAAGCTGCGGCTTTCGTGTCCGCTTTAAGGTTAACGCCACCATCCGAGGCAAAGATCCGGTCTGACATCCCGTGATCTGCCGCCAGACGACGCACCTGGCTTTCGTCCGAGGCCGAGGCAAGCACGACCTCGCGGCCCGCCGCGATGGATTCGTCTACCAACGTCTTCATATCAGGCTGAACGGGCAACAAATCCGTGCGGATTTCAGCGACCTCAGCCAGCTCTCGCTTCAACCGTGCAGGGTTGCGGAACTGCGTGGCTGCGATGCGCAACACGCGTAGCGGATCGCGCCCCAGACCTGCCCAAAAGCACTCAAACAACATATCGGTACGCAGGAATGTCCCGTCGACATCCAGCACCAGCGGCTTTGTTTCCGCCATTCTATCCCGCTCCTTGGATCGCAAATACGCAGCCATCGCTCACCAGTTCCGGCGGCGTCAGGCACAGCCCGCGCGCAACCGTCCAGGCTGCCAAAACCTTGGGCACATAGGCCCGCGTCTCATTAAAGGGGGGCACACCACCATGCTTGCGCACAGCGTTTTCCCCCGCGTTATACCCCGCCAAAACAAAGATCGCATCGTTGTCGAAGTCTTTCATCAGCTGATCCAGATACGCCACGCCGCCTTGAATGTTCGAAGCCGGGTTGTTGCGGTCCGTCACGCCGAAGCGTTCCGCAGTGACGGGCATCAACTGCATCAGCCCGACAGCGCCTGCAGAGCTGACCGCGTCTTTCTTTCCGGCTGATTCAACCGCGATCACAGCCAGAACCAAGGCCGGAGAAACATTCGTTCCGATCGTCGCCTTCAGGATTTCCGTGCCATAGGTCTGCGCGATGTTTTGCATCGCCTGCATCCGGGGCGCAGAGACGCCTTGCCCCCCTGGCGCCTGTGACAAATGGTTAACCGCCGCCTCCAGACGTCCGACACTCTTGTCTTCCAACTTGGGAGAGACCTTGGCCCAATACCATTCGTAAACAGGCTTGGCCGCAGGGCGGGCCGTGTCTGTCGTGGCAGGCGGTACTTTGATTGCGCCCGTCGCTGTGTCGATCTGCACGCGAATCCGCTTGCCGCTGCCCGCTTTGGGCGGCGTGACCTTCTTGAACGTAAAGTCTGGAAACGGCGCAGGTTCATCCGCAACAGCACCCTGCGCAGAGAATAGAGCCAATATACTTAAAATACCTGCCAGCCGCTTCATGCGGATGCCTGCCTCTTTATCTTTTTGTTAAGACAAGTCTCGCAAATATTGAGCCACAAGACCAGAATTTTGAAACAATCACTTCCATGGCCCTTTGAATGGCGCGAAGTCGGAAACAGGAAACGCCACAGATATAAGAAATACTCATTTTTATTTTCAATATTTTCAAAGCCTTAAAGAATTATTACCCTTTTTTTAAGGCAGGCCAGAAATGGAACGAATGGTGCCCAAGTCTTGCCCCAATCAGACGTCTATATAGCGGCATACCAAGTCGGGGATCGGGCCAAACAAGAGGCCGGTCCGACAAGATCCGAGGCGGTTAACATGAATGCGAACATCCTTTGGAGGGACTTGAAAATGGAAATGTTTAAACTTTGGAAGCGTTTTGAGCAAGACGAAGACGGTGCTGTGACTGTGGACTGGGTCGTGCTGACCGCCGCTGTTGTTGGTCTGGGTATTGCCGTGCTGAACGCTGTTGGTAAGTCGTCCATGACACTGACCAAGAAAATCAGCCAGGAACTGCAGTCCGCAACAGTTTCCAAGTACGTCGTCAACTAATCGACGTTTGGCAAAGACACAGAAAAAGCCGTCCATCCTTGATGGGCGGCTTTTTCTATGGGATCCCTGCATCCTGCAAAAACCCAGTCGCCGCACAACACAAGCGTTCCGCAAAGATCGCCCTGCGTCACTGACCGGTTGACCATCCGCCTCTTCGCAAGCCCCCCACTCCGGCCAATCCTCGTCTCAGCAAAGGCAGTGTTGCGCAATCGTGCAAATTCCTTGTCGACAACACGCTTTAATCACGGATTTGCCGCAATTCACCGATAGCCGTGGTCCCAAATGAATTGAGACGCGCAAGCGTTCGAGCGATGAAAGGAAATAAGATGCGACTGGTTTTTGGACTGGTGCTGATCGTTGGTGTGGGGCTCGCAGGCTTTGCTGTCTACATGGCCCAGAGTTATGTGTCGGCGTACCGTCTCGCTGAAGAAGCCGCGCGCGCCGAAAACGTCCCGATGAAGCCGATCTTTATCGCAAACCGCGATCTAAAATACGGTGACAAAATCGGGGATGATGACATAATCTTCGCACGTTGGCCCGAAAAGTTCATCCCGGAAGGTGCGTTTCTAGGCGAAGAGGACTGGTTCTCGAAAGGACCGGAAAATCAACGCACGGCTTTGCGCCCCATTCAAAAGTTTGAACCGTTGCTGGCCGCAAAAGTGACCGAACCTGGCGAAGATGCCGGGATCACCTCACGCCTCAAAAAAGGCATGCGCGCTTTCGCGATCCGCGTTGACGTGACCAGCGGTGTGTCGGGCTTCCTGCGACCGGGGGACTATGTCGATGTGTACTGGTCGGGCCGCACGCTGGACGGTGACGAATCCGAAGGCGACATCACCAAGCTGATCCAGTCGCGCGTCCATCTGATCGCGGTTGACCAAACCTCTGACAGCAACTTGAACCGCGCAACCATCGCGCGCACGGTCACCGTCGAGGTCACGCCAACCCAAGTGGCGGCGCTTGCGCAGGCCCAGGCGACAGGCTCATTGACACTCGCCCTTGTGGGTGCATCAGACGATACCGTCACGCAACAGGTCGAAATTGACCAACGCGTCCTTCTTGGTATTGAACGGGAAGCGGTGATCGAAGCAGAGGTTGAAGAAAGCTGCACGATCAGAACCCGGCGCGGTGCAGAAGTGGTCGAAATCCCGATCCCCTGCACCAACTAAACGACAGTGAAGACCGACGGGCGCCCCCTAGATCAGGTGTCGCCCGTCTCTTTTTCATACCAGAAATCGTATCTGTTGCGAGTTATCCACATAAACTTCGCGCCCCAAACCATTGATTCTTGCAAAAAAATAAAAACTGCGGCAGTGTTCTGTCAAATGCGGACAAAAGATCCGTAAATCGGGCGTGATCGGAGAGGCAGGTCACAATGACATTGAATACATTTATGAAGGCAGCCGTTATCGGCTTCGCCCTGACAACGACAGGCATCCCGACCGGAGCCGCGGCTGAAACGCTGCGCGTCCTGCGCGGTGCGCCGTCAACCGAACTCAGCGTGCCGATGAACCGTGCCGTTGTTGTTGAAAGTGACGTTCCTTTCGCGGAACTGAGCATCGCAAACCCAGGCATCGCTGACATCTCGACCTTGTCGGATCGCACAATCTACGTGTTGGGCAAAGCACCCGGCCGCACATCGCTGACCCTGTTGGGAGCAGATGGACGGCTCATCACCAATGTAGAGGTTCGCGTCGCACCGGATATCTCGGAGTTCAAAGAGCGTCTGGGACAGATCCTGCCGGGTGAGAACATCGAAGTGCGTACAGCCAATGACGGCATCGTACTGTCGGGCACAGTCTCCAGCATCGCGCGCCTTGATCGCGCGCTTGATCTTGCCAACCGCTATGCACCTGATCGCGTCTCGAACCTGATGACCGTGGGCGGCGTACAGCAAGTGATGCTGAAAGTGCGCTTTGCTGAGATGAACAGAAGTGTTTCAAAAGCGCTTGAATCTTCTCTTTCGTTTAACGTCGATAATGATGGTGACTTCGCACAATCTGCAGGGCGGGCCTTTATCCGGGGCCTCGGCACCGGCGAAGACGGCCAAAACCAGGTTATCATCAATGATGGCACTGAAGGCTTCATAAACCTTGGTTTTGGGGTTGGTGATGCGCGTTTTCAGTATGTGCTGCAGGCTCTCGAAAGTAAGGGCGTTGTAAGAACGCTGGCTGAACCAAACCTGACAGCCTTGTCCGGTCAGGAAGCCAAATTCCTCGCTGGCGGTGAATATCCAATCCCTGTTTCGCAAGAAGAAGGCGTGGTCACGGTCGAGTTCAAACCTTTCGGTGTAGAACTCAACTTCATCCCGCGCGTCGTGGATGGCGATCTTATAAACCTCACACTTGAAGCGGCAGTATCCTCGATTGACCCCAGCAACAGTGTAACCGCAGGCGGCCTGTCAATTGACGCCTTCCGTCGCCGCGAAGCAAAAACCACAGTTGAAATGCGCGATGGCGAAAGCTTTGCGATTGCGGGCCTTTTGCAGGATGACTTCCGCGATCTGAATGGTCAGGTGCCGTGGTTGGGCGACGTTCCGATCCTGGGCGCATTGTTCCGCAGCGCAGAATTTGAGCGCGCGCAGTCCGAGCTGGTCATCATCGTGACACCACATCTCGTGACGCCGACCCGCGGCGAAGCGCTTGCGCTTCCAACCGATCGGGTTGCGATCCCAACAGAACGCGAATTGTTCCTTTTTGGCAAAACCGCCTCGACGCCCAAGCGTGGCGCGGCCGGAGAAGTTGCCAACCAGGACTTTAGCGGATCATATGGCTACGTATTGGATTGATATGATGTCGGGGCACATGAAAACTCTTCTTTCCGCAGCAAGCCTTCTGGCTTTGACCGCCTGCGCCAGCAGCGACGCAAGTTTCTCGACCTTCGGGCGAGAAGCAGGGTCCCTCCTGGATGAGGGAGGGTTCGGCAACCCCACAATGAACAATGTCCTGATACATTCAGGCCAAAAATCCTACGTTGTTGATCTGTCCCGCCGCTTTGCCGCGGAAACACCTTCAACAGTGAATTTCGCGTTTAATTCCGCGCAGTTGGATGCGTCCGCTCAGGCAACATTGCGGGAGCAGGCAAATTGGATCCGTCAATTCCCCGAAGTTCGCTTCCGGGTCTTTGGCCACACCGATGCTGTAGGCTCGAACGCGTATAACAAACGTCTTGGCCGCGCACGCGCCAATGCAGTTGTGCATTTCCTTGCAAGTCAGGGCATCGATCGATCCCGGCTTGAAGCGCTCGTTTCCTTTGGCGAAACGCAACCTTTGGTCGTCTCCGAAGGGCGCGAGCGCCAAAATCGCCGCACCGTGACCGAGGTTTCGGGTTTTGTTGAAAGCCACCCCTCTGTGCTGAACGGCAAGTACGCCGAAGTCATCTTCCGCGACTATGCCACCAACGGGCCGTTTATTCGCAGCGAACTGGAAGGCATCACAGGTGCCGAAGTGGCCACAGGCAATTAACCAATATGGGGTAAATACCCCAGTTTGATTGTTTTTTGGCCGCAATCTCGCCCTCTTTCCCCGTCAAAAAAGCTCCAATGGGAGTTTTCCGCGTCGATTGTTGATGCGGGGTCGACCGAACGGGGCAGATGTCACGCGCATATAACGAGCAGTCGCGCGGCATAAACAAGCTCCGTCCATGTCGGCATGACAAAAGGACGAGAGGCAATGAGTAGCGCACTTTTACAACCGGAAGCGGCACCTATCCTGGCCTGCACCATCTCACGGGATGTGCAGAACTTTGATCTTCTGATCGAGGATATGGAAACCGCCATGGGCGAAAGCTGGGGCGACCTTGGGTTCGCCGACGCAATGGCATTCTTCAACCAGCCTGATTCTGAAGCTTTGGAGTTTGTCGCCGTCGCCATCGACGCCGAGGATGAAGCGGATCTGCCGTTGATCTCGGAAGTGCTGAGCGCTGCAAAAGCGCGCAACATCAAAGTGATCCTAATCGCCGAAGACGTCAGCTCAATCGCGCTGCACCAATTGTTACGGCAGGGCGCTGACGAATTCGTCCCCTACCCGCTTCCCGAAAACGAACTGAACGAAGCGATCGAGCGTCTTCAAACACCCGAGGAAGAGCCGATCCCCGCCGAAATGCAGACCAAACTCAAAGCGACCGGCGACAAGGACGGCGTTGTCCTTCCGGTCCACGGGCTTGCGGGCGGCACGGGCGCCACAACCATGGCTGTCAATCTGGCGTGGGAACTGGCCAACACGCCATCGGAAAAACCGATCCGCGTCTGCCTGCTTGATCTGGATCTGCAGTTCGGCACCGCATCGACCTTCCTTGATCTGCCCCGCCGCGAGGCGATCTATGAGCTGATCTCGGACACTGAATCCATGGACAGCGAAAGCTTCATGAACGCGCTGCTGACCTATAACGAAAAGCTGCACGTTCTGACCGCGCCGCAGGATATGCTGCCGCTCGACCTGATCGGTCCCGAAGATGTCGAACGCCTGATTACCGTGGCGCAGACGAATTTCGACTATGTCGTCATCGATATGCCGTCGACCTTGGTCAGTTGGACCGAAGTGGCGCTGCAGCATGCCCACATTTATTTCAGCCCGCTGGAGCTGGACATGCGCTGCGCCCAAAACGCGCTGCGGATGGTCAAGGCGCTCAAAGCCGAAGACCTGCCCTTTGAAAAGCTGCGTTTCGTGATGAACCGCGCGCCCAAGATCACCGATCTAAGCGGCCGATCCCGCGTCAAACGTCTGGCCGAAAGCCTGAATGTGGCCATCGAAGTGCTGCTGCCCGATGGTGGCAAGCAGGTCACCCAAGGCTCCGATCACGGTGTTCCGCTGTCCGAAACCGCAGCCAAGAACCCGCTGCGCAAAGAACTGGCCAAACTGGCCGCTTCGATCCACGAGCTCAATGTTGCGGCAGAAGCCGCCGCCTAAGGCATTTTAAGGAACGTATTTGATGTTTTCACGTTACAAAAAGCCCTCAGCTGGCGGCGCCAAGCCGGAACTGAAAGCTGTCCCAACGCCCAAAGCAGCGCCAGCACCCAAGACATTGCGCAAGGCGGCGCCTGTCAAAACCGATGACGGGCTGGGTGAAAAGGAACGCAAGCGCAAGGAAAAGCTGGCCGAGATCAAGCTCGCGCTCCACAAAGAGCTGCTTGATAGTTTGAACCTGTCGGCGCTCGAGAATGCGTCCGAAGCCGATCTGCGCAACGAAATCGGCGCGATCATGACCGAAGTTCTGTCTGAACAGGGCATCGTGCTGAACCGCGAAGAACGCCAGCTTCTCAGCCAGGATCTTTATGACGAAGTGGTGGGCCTTGGCCCGTTTGAGCCGCTTTTGAAAGACGACACCGTGAACGATATTCTCGTGAACGGCCCGCAACAGATTTTCGTGGAACGCGACGGTAAGTTGCAGCTCACGGATGTGACCTTCAAAGACGAAAAGCATCTGCTGCGCATCATCGACAAGATCGTCTCCGCCGTGGGTCGTCGTGTCGACGAGTCCAACCCTTATGTGGACGCCCGTTTGGCCGATGGTTCGCGTTTCAACGCGATGGTGCCGCCGATTGCGGTGGACGGATCGCTCGTCTCCATTCGTAAGTTCAAGAAGGAAAAGCTGGCGATTGACGATCTGGTCACTTTCGGCGCGTTTACCGAAGAAATGGCCGCCTATCTTCAGGCCGCAGTCGCCACCCGCCTGAACGTCATCGTCTCGGGCGGTACGGGTTCGGGTAAAACAACCACGCTCAACGCGCTGTCGTCCTTTATCGACGATGCCGAACGCATCCTCACGATCGAGGATACGGCCGAACTTCAACTGCAACAGACCCATGTGGGCCGGATGGAAAGCCGCCCCGCCAACGTCGAAGGTAAAGGGGCTGTCTCGCAGCGCGACTGTCTGAAAAACGCGCTTCGTATGCGTCCCGACCGCATCATCGTGGGTGAGACGCGGGGCGAGGAAGTGATCGACATGCTCCAGGCCATGAACACGGGCCACGACGGATCCATGACCACGATCCACGCCAACTCGGCGCGCGATGGTGTCAGCCGTCTGGAAAACATGATCGCCATGGCGGGTATCGAAATGCCGCTGAAAGCTGTGCGCAGCCAGATCTCTTCGGCTGTGAACCTGATCGTGCAGGCCTCACGTCTGCAAGACGGCTCGCGCCGGATGACCTCCATCACGGAAATCACCGGCATGGAAGGTGATGTGATCTCCATGCAGGAAATCTTCCGCTTCCAGCGCGTCGGCCTGACGCCCGAAAACAAGATCATCGGCCATTTTACCGCCACCGGCGTGCGCTCGCACTATTCCGAGCGGTTCCGCATGTGGGGCTACGATCTGCCGGCCACGATCTTTGAACCCTTTGCGGCGGAGTAATCGGCCATGACAATCAACCCGGAAATCATCGTCTATGGCCTGATCTTCTTCGCGGTCCTCGCGATTGTCGAAGGCCTGTATCTGGTGGCTTTCGGCAAGTCGATCAGCCTGAACCGCAACGTCAACCGCCGCCTGGCCCTTCTCGAAAAGGGCGCGGGCCGCGAAAAAGTGATGGAACAACTCCGCAAGGAGATGGGCCAGCACATGCGGTCCAAATCGATCCCGCTTTACTCGGTTCTGGCCGAGAAAGCGCAAAAGGCCAACATCGCCTTCTCGCCCCTGCAGCTGGTTCTTATCATGGGCGTGCTGGGCATGGTCGCCTTTGTCGGGCTGACCATGGGCACAGGCACCGGCCTTCCGATCCGCATTGGCCTGTCCATCGTGATGGGTGTTGGCGGCGTCTATGTCTGGGTGAACAACCGCGCCAAGAAACGCATGGCCTTGTTCGAAGAACAACTGCCCGACGGCGTCGATCTGATGGTCCGCAGCTTGCGTGTGGGGCACCCGTTTTCATCCGCAATCAACATCGTCGCCACCGAGGTCGCTGACCCGCTGGGGACCGAAATGGGCATGATCGCCGACGAGGCTGCCTATGGTCGCGATGTTGGCGACGCTCTCAAAGCGATGGCCGAGCGCCTGGATATGCAAGACTTGCGCTTCCTCGCGGTGGCCGTGACGATCCAGCAGCAATCCGGCGGTAACCTTGCTGAAATCCTGCACGGTCTTGGCCTGGTGATCCGCTCGCGGTTCAAGCTTTTTCGCCGGGTGAAAGCCATCACCGCAGAAGCCAAATGGTCCGGCATGTTCCTGTCGGGCTTCCCCATCGTTGCGATGATCGGCATCAACCTGCTGCAGCCAAACTACTATGACGACGTTAAGGAAACGGCTGTGTTCATCCCGGCCTGCCTGGTGGTCGCGGGCTTTCTGATAACCAACATTTTCGTCATGCGTTCGCTTGTGAACATCAAGGTCTAAAGGTGGCCCATGCTTGAGCAATTCAACACTCTGCTGACCGACATTTTCGGTCCCTTCGGCCCTCTTCTGCTGGTGGGTATCCTCGGCCTGTTTATGATCCTGCTCACCGTTCCGAGCCTGATGAACAAAAAGCCCGACCCGCTCGATAAAATCAAACAGAACGCAACCGGCATCACGACCGGCCCCAAAGATCGCGAGAAATTGCGCAATGGCGGCAATGACAAGCTGGCCAAATACTCTGAATTTCTTGAGCCGCAGGATGAAGAAGAGTTTTCGGCCGTTCGCCTCAAGCTCATGCAGGCCGGCTACCGCACCAAGAACGCCGTGCGGACGTACTATTTTGCCCAATTCGCCCTTGGTCTGGGCCTGCTGGCGCTCGGCGTCATCTATGCATTCATCAGCTCCGCCACCGGCGAGCCGACAACCCAATCGCTGATCCTTGCTACGCTGCTTCCGGCCTGTGCAGGCTACATGCTGCCCAAATACTGGGTGCAGCGCCGCCTCCAAACCCGCCAGGAAGAAATTATCAACGGCTTTCCCGACAGCCTCGATATGATGCTGGTCTGCGTTGAGGCCGGCCAATCGCTCGATCAATCCATCGTGCGCGTCGCCTCTGAAATCCGCGCCGGCTACCCCGCGCTGGCCGATGAATTCGACATCGTCGCGCAGGAAATGAAAGCCGGTAAGGACAAGAACTCCGTGCTGGAAGACATGTCCGAACGCGCAGGCGTGCAGGACGTCACATCCTTCGTGACCGTGCTCAAGCAATCCAACGCGTTTGGTACGTCCATCGCGGAAGCCTTGCGCGTTTATGCGGGCGAAATGCGTGACAAGCGCGTGATGCGGGCTGAAGAAAAAGCAAATACCTTGCCCACAAAGATGACACTTGCCACTATGATGCTCACGGTTCCGCCGTTGCTGATTATCCTGATCGGCCCTTCGGTGTACGGGATCTATGAAATGATGAGCAACGCGAATTTCTAATGGTATGATGCGATTTTGGGTGGGGAGTATTTTGGCAATCAGCCTTGTGCTGGCGGGCTGTGACGACACGGCCAAAACCCCAGATACAGACAACCCCTTTGCCCCCGGTCTTGCCGGAGGTGAAGCCGTTGACGGGCTTATCGTCGGGCACCGCCTGATGTCGGCGGGCGAATACGAACTTGCGCTTAACGCCTATTCCCGCGCGATCGGCGATCAGGGCTTTTCCCCCGATGTGCTTTCGGCCCTTGGATCAGCCAATCTCAAGCTAGGCCGCCTCAACCAATCCGAAGACTTGCTGCGCCGCGCCATTCGGGACAAGCCTGATTTCGTTCCGGCCTGGAACAATCTGGGCGTTGTTCTGATGGAAAAAGGCGAAACCGTCGAGGCGCGACAGGTTTTTCGGCACGCTTACGCGCTCGATAGTGGCAATTCTGACCAAATCCGTGACAATCTTCGCTTAGCTATCGCAAAAACTGAAAATTCCGCGTATGAAGAAGAGATACAGACGCCATATCAATTGGTGCGACGGGGCAGCAGCGATTTCCTGATCCTGCAAACGCCCTGAATGAGGCAAGAGCAGTAAAAAGGACGCAGGCAAAATGCGCCATCCTATTCTTTTTTCCGTGTGCCTGATGGGCACAGTGGCTTTGGCCGCGTGCCAGAAAGCCGGTGAAGCTGATGTTGATCGTGCGATCAAGGACGTGAACGTCATCGACAGCACGAACCTCAATCAGGTGATGCTGACCGCCGCTGATCCCAATGAAGGGGTCGCCTACTTCCAGCGTTCGCTGGCGCAAGACCCGGATCGACTTGAATTCAAACGCGGTCTTGCCGTCAGCCTTGTGCGCGCCAAGCGCCCCGTCGAAGCGGTCGCGGCCTGGCAGAAGGTGATCGACGATCCCGAAGCCGAAGCCGCCGACAAGGTCGAGATGGCGGATGCCTTGATCCGCTCCAACGAATGGGACAAGGCCGAAGAGATGCTCGATCAGGTCCCGCCGACCTTTGAAACTTTCAAGCGCTATCGCCTTGAGGCGATGGTCGCTGACAGCAACAAAGAATGGGACAAATCCGACAGTTTTTATCAAACCGCTGTTGGTCTGACGACCCAGCCCGCCGGTGTGCTTAACAACTGGGGCTATTCCAAGCTGACCCGCGGTGATTTCGCGGGCGCCGAGCGTTTGTTCGGGGATGCGCTTCGTCAGGATCAAAAGCTGTTCACCGCCAAGAACAATCTGGTTCTGGCGCGTGGTGCCCAGCGCAAATACGACCTGCCCCTCATCCCGATGAGCCAGGTCGAGCGCGCGCAACTGCTGCACACATTGGGCCTTTCGGCAATCAAGCAAAACGATATCTCGACAGGCAAGGGCCTGTTGAAAGACGCGATCGAGACACACCCCCAGCACTTTGAAGCCGCCGTGCGCAGCCTTGATGCGCTGGAAGCCAACGTCTCGAATTAAGCAATGGCCATAACGACTTACGCGGCACTGTGGTTCTTGCCCTTCGTCTTGCCGATTTGCATCTATGTTGCGTGGAGCGATCTGCGCACGATGAAAATCCCTAATCATGCGGTCCTTACGCTGTTGGGGGTTTTTGTCATCATCGGTCTGGTTGCCGTGCCGCTTGCTGAATATCCGTGGCGGTTGCTGAATGGCTTGGTGGTTCTGGCAATCGGCTTTGTGCTGAACATGGCGCGGGCGTTTGGTGCGGGCGACGCCAAGTTTTGCGCCGCAGCCGCCCCTTTCATCGCGCCTGATGATGCGATGTTTGTACTGATTATCTTCACTGCGACGTTGTTGGGCACGTGGGTCACGCACAGGGTCGTCAAGTATTCCGTTCTGAAAAAGCTCGCTCCGGATTGGAAAAGCTGGACCACAGGACAGGACTATCCGATGGGCTTTGCCCTTGGTGGTGCGTTGTCGATCTATCTGTTGCTGGGCGCCACTCAGGACAACTGGATCCCGTGGCTTGCGCAACAGCAATGGATCCAGATGCTTTTCAGCTAGATCGTCGATATCACAACGCCTCACAAGCGCTTAAAGCCCTATAAATCCTGAAGATTTCGTTTAAATACAGGGCGCTACAGCGCCCTAAAGTATTATGTTAAATGCCTTGGAAAATGATCCAATGGAATCAATGGCACCACTTTAAAAACCCGGTTTCGCATGCGAAACCTCAGCTGCCTGCGGTCATCTCAACGGCGTAAAGAATGTACATGTCGTTGCGGCGAATTTCCGACAGCCCGATTTCAGTACGCGCGTTCAGCGCCTCGACAATCGGGCGCTGCGCCGCGCTTAGGATGGGGCATTGCGGCACCAGCACGTAATCCGCGCTCTCGATGCCCGGCAGCCCACCGTAATACCATGGCGCCCCTCGCTTGAGCGGTTTCAGCTGGTCCGAGAACAGCCAGATGCTTGAGAACAGATCGACCATGTAGATGCGTTTGTCCTGCGCAAGGCCCGCTTGTTCAAGGTCATCGGTCATCGCGTCCATCCACGCGGGCATCCCGATATTGATCTCACATTCCGGCAGGGTTTCGCCGCGTAACACCACCGGCTCCCCCCGGTTCGCCTGTTCGCGGAACTGCGCATAGACCGATCCGTCGCCGTCCATCGGCTGGCTCATATCCATCCGGTAAACGCGCTCTGTGAAGGCTTTCAGATCCGTATAGCTGTCTGACCCCGCGATCAGTGGCGTGTAGTCTTCGGCATCAAGGTTTGCATGGCGAAAGACGCTTGTCGTCAAGTTTGAATAGGAGGCAAGCGAAAGCGCAAAAGCCGCGCCCGCGGTGACCGTAACGGCCTGCCGCAAATCCCAGCCCCAGCTGTTGAACTTACCGGCGTCCGGCCGCATTGCGATCAGTAAAATCCCAAGAAATCCAAGCCATTGCGGATCATTTTCGAAATTTTGATAGGTCACGTAAAAGAAGGCAGGCGCGAGCAAAAGCAACACCAACCCTTCGGTGTCCCGCCCCGCTTGCCGCATCAGCACGATGCCCGCCAGCGCCGTCAACGTGCCCGCCAGATAGGCCGGCGCGCTGAGGATGTCGTTGAACGTATCGCCCGGCGCTGCCCGCAGATCCGAGCTCATGACAGCCAGCAAATCGACCAGATACATTAGCCAGTACTGCACCCCGTAAACCAACGTGAAAGCCCCGGTCAGCACCAGCCCTGTGAACAGCGCGACGCCCAGCATCCGGGCCCGTCCGGTCTTGACCAAAGCCACCACAATGGCCGGAAGAAACGCTGCGAAATAGGTCATTTTAGTCATCAAAAGCGCGAACATCAGAATGCCGATCAGGACGCCATCCAGCCCGAAACGCTCTGCGGTTCGGCTTGGCAAAACCGCCAGCAGGATCGCCATAAAGGCCACTGCCCAGCTCCACCGGTTATAGTGCATCGACAATGAGGCGACGTTATCCGTGCCGCCATGGATCAACGCAAGGATCAGGATAAGTGCAAAGAAACCAAAGACATACGCCAGAATAGGCGATAGCCGCGAATAGGCCACCCACCAGATCGCAGGCATCAAGATCACGGCAACCATGACCTGGCTGACCAAAAAGGCCATACCAACACCCAGGCCTTGCCCGACCAGCCACGCCACGGGCGCAAGAGCCAGCGCGCCAATCGGCGTCATAAAGTCGATATGTGGCACTTCGCCAGACGCCATTCGCATCACAATCTGCACAAAATGAAACGTATCCCCTTCATGTTGACCCACATGAAAGGCGCCGGGCATCACGCCCAACCCGCCAAAAACGATCAGCGTAGCGATCAATACCCCGAAAAGCTTAACAGGATGTGCTGTGTTCATTGCCCGACCCAAACCTCAGTCATTCAAATTGTCGCCTTTTCGGCGTTTGATCCTGCAATAAACCGGCATTTTGTCCATGTTTTGGCAACACGTCCCTAATATCGCCATAAACGCCGATTACGTCTCTCAGGAATGAGCAGCAGCAGGTTTTGTGATCCATGAATATGCAGACAACTGGCGTCGTCTCGCCACCCGCACCGAAAACGCTTCAGGACATGAAGCTGGGCCAGGTGATGATGCGGGACATTCTTCTCAAGACTATGTTCCGCATGAACCTTGATCTGGTGACGGACCTGTCCAAGGCCATTTGCCTTCCCGTCCCGGTCACACAGGAACTTGTCGATCTTGCGCGCGAGCAAAAGCTGGTCGAGGCGACGGGTACTCTGCACGCCAACTCAGGCGGTGAGATGGGCTATCAGCTGACAGATGCGGGCAAGGCCCGCGCTTTGGATGCGCTGTCGCAATCCGAATATTACGGCGCGATGCCCGTCCCGCTGGATGTCTACCGCGAGCAGGTCAAGCGCCAGTCGATCCGCAACATCCAGATCACCCGTGACCAGTTGACCAATGCGATGGGCCATCTGGTGCTACCCAATGAACTGCTCGATCACCTCGGCCCCGCGGTCTCTGCCGGGCGCTCGATCCTGATGTATGGCCCGCCGGGCAACGGTAAGTCTTCGATTTCAAACGGTATTCGCGACGCGCTTGGTGACAAGATTTACGTGCCACGCGCCATTGAATACTCCGGTCAGGTCATCACCGTCTATGACCCGATCGTTCACTCCGCTGCTGAGGAACAATCCGACGATCCCAACTGCCTGCGCCGCACCGGCAACCGCTATGACACGCGCTATGTGCGCTGCGAACGGCCCACAGTGGTTACCGGGGGTGAGCTGTCACTCAGCATGCTCGATCTGGTCTACAACCCGACCGCGCGCACCTATCAGGCGCCGCTACAACTGAAATCGACCGGCGGCATCTTCATCGTGGACGACCTTGGCCGCCAGGAAGAACCGCCCCAAGCGCTGGTCAACCGCTGGATTGTTCCGCTTGAGGAATCAAAGGACATTTTGGCCCTGCAATCGGGTGAAAAATTCGAAGTGCCCTTTGACACGCTTGTCATCTTTTCGACCAACTTCCACCCGAACGAAATCTTCGACAAAGCCGCCCTGCGCCGGATCTTCTTCAAGATCAAGATCGACGGGCCTGAGCAGAAGGACTTCCTGAAAATCTTCTCTCTCGTGGCACGCAAAAAGAAAATGCCGCTGGACGAAAAGGCGCTGATCCACCTTCTCAAGGTCAAGTACCCCACGATCGAGAACGTCTATGCAAACTATCAGCCCGTCTTTTTGATCGACCAAATGATTGCCATCTGCGAGTTTGAGGGGATACCCTACCAGATGACACCCGACCTGATTGACCGGGCCTGGGCCAACATGTTCGTCAAACAAGAAGAGATCGTTCACTGAGTATCACGCTTGCAGGATGCGGCCGGATGGGCCACCCGATGCTTGCTGCCATGGTCGCAGCGGGCCTTCCTGCACGCGGTTACGATATCGCGGAAAAAGACAGCAATCTGCCGATCACGACCTCTCCGACGGAGGCCGCCGATGGCATCACGACGCTGATTTCCGTGGTTCGCGACGATCAGCAAACCGATGATGTGCTGTTCGGGCGGGGCAATTTCACAACCTCGCCCACACTGCGCACCATTGTGATTTCTTCGACACTTTCGCCAAAATATGTCAGATCCTTGCGCAAACGCGTTCCAGCGCACATAAATCTTGTGGATGCACCGATGTCAGGCGCCGTGATCGCCGCGCAGGAAGCGCGCTTGTCGTTCATGTTGGGCGGCGATGATGCAACCCTCGACACGCTGCAGCCGCTGTTTGATGCCATGGGGGCGCATCAACACCGGATGGGTCCGTTCGGCAATGGTGCGCAAGCCAAAGTGCTGAACAACCTGCTGGCCGCTGGATCGACGGCGATGACGCGGCTTGTCATGGAATGGGCGCAACAGGCCAACCTCGATGAAGACAAACTGCTGCATCTGATCGAAACCTCATCCGGCCAGAACTGGCTTGCCTCGGGCTGGAACAGCATCGAATTTGCCCAGCACGGATATGAAGAGGACAACTCCATCGGGATCCTGGTCAAGGATATCAACGCCGCCCTCGACGCCATGCCCGATGACGCAGATACCGCTTTGCCCGAAGCAGTGCGGGAGGTGATCCTCAAGCTGAGACCTGTGGCTTCATCTTTGTAAAAATACTCACATTCCCCCACTCCGCCCTATATCCAAAGCTATGGAATTAAAGCCCCTCTTCGCCGACTGGTTTGCCAGCAAAGGCTGGTCGATCCATCCGCATCAGGAGCAGATGGTTGCGCGGTCGGGCGCGCCGTCGCTGCTGCTGATCGCGCCCACGGGTGGCGGTAAGACACTGGCGGGGTTTCTGCCTACTCTCAATGACTTGGCGGATGGCACGCATGAGGGGCTGCACACGCTTTATGTCTCTCCGCTCAAAGCGCTGGCTGCCGATATCAAGCGCAACCTGCGCACGCCGGTCGATGAGATGGCGCTGCCCATCCGTATCGACGACCGCACCGGCGACACCTCGGCCACGCGTAAGAAACGCCAGCGCGCGGACCCGCCGCATATCCTGCTGACCACGCCCGAGAGCCTTGCGCTGTTGACGTCCTATGAAGATGCACCGCGCATGTTCAAAGGGCTCAAACGGATCATCGTGGATGAGATCCACGCGCTGTCGGAATCCAAGCGCGGCGATCAGCTGATGCTGGCGCTGGCGCGGCTTCAGACGCTGTGTCCTGACCTGAAACGGGTGGGTCTTTCCGCGACGGTCGAGGACCCTGAGGCGATCGCGCGGTTTTTGGCCAAGCACCCGGATCCGACCGAAATCCTGCATGCCGATCCGGGGCCCGCGCCCGATATCTCGATGCTGAGCATCAATGAGCCGCCCCCTTGGGCGGGCGGTGGCGCAAAATACGCGATCCCGGCGGTGCTGGAACAGGTACGCCAGCACAAGACCACGCTGATCTTCCACAACACCCGCGCGCAGGCGGAGCTGTTTTTTCACAACCTGTGGCTGGCCAATGAGGAGGGGCTGCCCATCGGCATCCACCACGGCTCGCTCGCGCGAGCACAGCGCGAGAAGGTTGAACAGGCGATGGTGGATGGCAGTCTGAAGGCCATCGTCTGCACCGGGAGCCTTGATCTGGGCATCGACTGGGGCGACGTCGATCTGGTGATCCAGATCGGTGCGCCCAAGAATGTGAAGCGCCTTGTGCAGCGGATCGGGCGGGCGAACCACCGCTATAATGCGCCCTCCAAAGCGCTGTTGGTGCCTGCCAACCGGTTCGAGGTTGTTGAATGCCACGCCGCACTTCAAGCGGTGAAGGAAGCCGATCTGGACGGGGATGGGCGCGGGCGCGGGCCGCGCGACGTCTTGTGCCAGCAGATCTTGCTGACGGCAGCTGCAGGCCCTTTCGACACCAACGCGCTTTACGCCGAGGTGACGACCGCGGGCGCTTATGCCGATCTCACGCGTGCCGAATTTGATGATTGCGTCGCATTTTGCGCCACCGGCGGCTATGCCTTGCGCGCCTATGATCGGTGGCAACGGCTTAAGCAATTGCCCGATGGCCGCTGGCAGTTGCGCGATCCGCGGGCGGCCCAGCGGATCCGCGCCAATATTGGCACCATTCAGGACACCGATACACTGAAGGTTCGGCTGAAGAACCGGGGCGGTGGCAGGCCGCTGGGCGAGGTCGAGGAAGGCTTTGCCGCGACGCTGACGCCAGGTGATACGTTCCTGATCGGCGGGCAGGTCGTGCGCTATGAGGGGCTGCGCGAAATGACGGTCGAGGTGACGCGGCGCCGTTCGGACACGCCGAAAATCGCGACATTCTTGGGCACGAAATTCGCCACCTCAACCCAGCTGTCTAATCGCGTCATGCGCATATTCCAGCAAGATGACTGGCCCGAGCTGCCAGACCACACCTCGGATTGGCTTGCGCTGCAACGCAAGGTCAGCCAGCTGCCAAAGCCGGACCGGCTGCTGATCGAAAGCTTTGATCTGGACAGCCGCCCGCATACGGTCGTCTACGGTTTTGCGGGGCGTAACGCCATGCAAACATTGGGGCTTTTGGTAACCAAACGCATGGAAGAGATGGGGCTCAACCCACTTGGTTTCGTGGCCACGGACTACGCGACAATGATCTGGGGGCTGGATCCACTCACCGATCCGGCGCCGCTTTTTGACCGCGACGCGCTGCGCGACGGGCTTGAGACGTGGCTGGCAGGCAATGCCGTGATGAAACGCACCTTCAAAGCCAGCGCGCATATCGCGGGGCTGCTGGAGCGCAATACGCTGGGTCAGCGCAAATCAGGGCGGCAGGCGACGTTCTCGAGCGATATCCTGTATGACACGCTGCACAAATATGACCCCGATCATCTGATGCTGCAAATCACCCGCGAAGAGGCGACCCGGGGGCTTGTCGATTTCGGCCGGATCGAGGAAATGGTCGCCCGTGTCGAGAACCGGATCGATCACATACGCTTGCCGCGGTTAACACCGCTTGCGGCCCCTCTTTTGCTGGAACCGGGGCGCGTGCCGGTCAAAGGTCTTGCTGAAGAACGGCTGCTGGCGGAAGAGGCCGAACGCCTGATGGCGCTTGCATTGACCGATGAGCCTCCTGCTGCACCGGCCAAGCCGCAATGGCGGGTCCCCTACTAAACGCTTGATATTGCGCGCGAGGCGCGGCATTGAAACGACCATGTCTGAACAAATCATGAACGGTTGTGAGATTTCCCTTGCCGGAACGCAATTGATTGCGCTGGGGACAGGCGCGTTGCATTGGCCCGCGCATCAGATGCTCATCGTGTCAGACCTGCATCTGGGCAAGTCCGAACGCATCGCCCGGCGCAGTGGCGGCATGCTGCCGCCCTATGAGACCCGCGATACGCTGACCCGGCTCGAAACCGATATCAACGCCACCGGCGCACGCAGCGTTGTTTGTCTGGGCGACAGTTTCGACGATCTGCGGGCGGCGGAAAGCCTGACCGATGATGAAAGGCTTTGGATCACCCGCCTGCAGGCCGGGCGCCAATGGGTCTGGATCGAAGGCAACCATGATCCCGGCCCCGTTGAATTCGGCGGTTCGCATCTGGCCGAGCTGCCCTTGTCCCCCTTGGTGCTGCGCCACATCGCCAAACCGATCGCATCGGGCGAAGTGTCGGGGCATTATCACCCCAAGGTCAGCTTGCCCGCGCGGGGTCGCGTGATCTCGCGTCCGGCGTTCCTGTTAGACAAATCGCGGCTGATTATGCCGTCCTACGGCACCTATACGGGCGGTTTGCGCGCCGATGATCCTGTTTTTGCCCGCTTGATGGAGCCTGATGCCCACGCCATCATGCTGGGCCCCAAGCCCCAACGTCTGCCCTTGCGGCTATCAGGACGTCGCTAACGCATCGGGTTTGTGTTCAACGGGAAGAAGGCCCATCCGTTCGGCTTCGCAGCGATAGGTGCGACTGACCGGCACTTCGACACCATCGGACATGACCAGAAGAGGCCGATTGGCTTTGTTCACAACACCGATGACATGGGCCTTCGCAACCCAGTGGGACCGATGCACACACCCTCCCTCGACGCCGTCCATTTCGGCTGTCGCATCCGCAAAGCGGATCCGGATGCGATGACTGCCCTTGACCGTGTGGATCGACACAAAATGCCCGTCACTGGACAGACGCACGATATTGGCCTGTAACGCCTGCGGCAGACGGCGCCACAAACGGGGCCCTTGTGGTTTGACGGTTTTGAAATGCGTCTCGACCTGATAGACTAAAACACCGATTGCTGTTGTGATTACAAGCACATAGACTGTCAGTTGCACGTTGGACGGGCGCGCCACCAGATCAGGTTTCAGCGCCAGATCCGTGAACCAGATCAGGAAAGGCGCAAAGGTTATCGTAAACAACAGCGTCGACACGATCGTCGCCGGGATAGAGGGCGATTTCATCGACGCGCGCACCAGGCTTGATAGAAAAATCGAGCTGAACACCGACCAAAAAATCACGACCGCCCAGTAGAACAATAAAATCAGTTCACCAACCCGACCATACGTACCGAACGGCCCAATAATTGTAACGATCATTGTGGCGCAGAAGCCGGTTGAGTAGGGAATGGGGCTGGAAAGCCGTTTGCGCAAATCATCGCGGAGACGATTTCGAAAGGCAAAATTTTGGTTAACTGCGGTAATCGTCTTTGGCCTTCAAACAAGATACGCGTGCGCGCGGACAGTGCACCTAGAAACCCCTATAACTTTAAAGCAAAATCGCAAGCAAGTCATGTTAAGGCAAACCATATGGAAACGATCATCCGCACTAAAGTCTGTGACAGCTTCGCTCGGCAGGCGTTGCTGCAGACGTTCGATGCACGCATCGAAACAATGTCAGAGGGGCAGATCACATTATCAGCCCCGATCCAGCCCCACGGGTTGCAGCAACACGGCGTCGTCCATGCCGGTTTGACCTTCGCCTTGGGTGACAGTGCTGCGGGCTACGCTGCGCTGACCCTGATGGCGCAGGATGCCGAAGTGATGACCGCCGAGATGAAGATCAATCTGCTGGCGCCCGCGACAGGCGATCGTCTGATCGCACGGGGCCGGGTTCTCAAACCGGGGCGACGCCTTTTTGTGACGGCCGCTGATGTCTATGCGGTCACGGGCAGCACCGAAACCCACGTCGCCGTCCTGCAAGGCACAATGGTCCCGGTCTAACCCGCGCGTGCGGCCTCCAGATGCGGCCAGATTGGCTGGTCGGGAATATGCAGGCGCAAGACATCGCCCAGCTTCAAGGGCCCCTCGCGCTCGACCCAGGCGGTGATGCCGCGTTTGTGCTTGGCCGCCGCTTTGAACGCCTTGCCATGTCCCGGCGCATCCTCGTCGATGACCTTGGCGGGCAGATGGCAGGGGCGGTTTTCCATATCAACGACCAGCGTGGTTCCCGCCTCGGATTGCAGCCGCGAGGACGGTGGCAGGTGGGTGAGGTCCGGCAAGCCCTCGACAACCATCGACGCGCCGACCCATGTGGGATCAAAATGATCGACACCCATCGCATCAACCACCTGCGCCATCTCTTCGGCTGAGACGACGGCAAACTGACGGACATTGCGGATGACCGTACCGCGCGGATGCTGCGAGATGACCCGACTGCATGACGCCCGCGTCTGGCCCCCGTGATCTTCGCCTTCAACACCCGCAAAGCTGGCAAAAACCTCGTTCAGCGGCTCTGAGCGCAGGCTTGCTTTGCGATCCGGAACGCGGCCCAGAAAGGTGATCGTGGCGTAAAAGGATGTTGGTTTCAGGGCGGGCATGAGCGTGTCTCCTAGACGTGGGACAGATGTGCCCGCTGAACGGGCAAAGCGCAATCTGATCCTTGTGCAAGACCCTGAAAAACCCTGTGCGCCAAAAAAGTGCAGAGCTTTTAGATCAAATTGCGCACGCCGGTTTCATCTTTGTCCAAATATTCTCGCCGAAGGCATCCGCAGACAGCAAAACGCCCCATCCTTTCGGACAGGGCGCTCGCGGTTCATTTTGTATTAGATCACCCGGTGGGTTCCGGCTCAAGCCCGCCATCGGTCGCACGGGGCTTTTTAGGCTTGGTCTTCGGGATCGCCGTGATCGAAGGCGCATTTCCGGTATCGGAACCATCGTCGTCGTCGCCCGCATTGGGCGGCTCTCCGGCGATGACGCGCTTGATCTCGTCACCGGTCAGCGTCTCGTACTCCAAAAGACCGTTGGCCAGGCGCTCAAACTCGTCATAGTTCTCTTCAAGGATCGACTTGGCCTTCACATAGGCCTCATCAATCATGCGCTTGACCTCTTCCTCAATCAGCTCTTTCGTCGCCGCCGAGATCGAGAACCCACCGGCACCATTGCCCATGTAACCTTCATGGGCCTGCTGGTAGTCGATGTTGCCCACCTTGTCGGACATGCCCCAGCGCAGCACCATCGCGCGTGCCAGGCCAGAGGCTTGCTGGATATCGCCGGACGGGCCGTTGGACACTTCGTCTTCGCCGTATTTGAGGATTTCAGCCGCTTTACCTGCCATCGTCATCGCGAGCTTTTGCTCGCATTCGGACTTATGCCAGTTCAGGCGGTCAATCTCGGGCAAAGAGACAACCATCCCCAAAGCACCACCGCGCGGGATGATCGTGGCTTTGTAGACCGGATCACATTTGGGTAGGTGGATGCCAACAATGGCGTGGCCTGCTTCATGCCAGGCGGTCTTTTCCTTTTGCTCGGGTGTGAGAACCATCGACCGGCGCTCGGCGCCCATCATGACCTTGTCCTTGGCGTTTTCGAAATCTTCCATCGACACGAACCGCCGCCCCACACGAGCGGCCATCAACGCCGCTTCGTTCACGAGGTTGGCCAGATCAGCACCCGAAAAACCGGGTGTGCCGCGTGCGATCAAACGCAGATCCACATCAGGGCCAAGCGGGGTCTTGCGCGCATGCACGCCAAGGATCTTCTCGCGGCCTTTGATGTCGGGGTTGCCGACGGTGACCTGACGGTCAAAACGGCCGGGGCGCAGCAAGGCGGGGTCCAGAACGTCTTTACGGTTGGTCGCGGCCAGAATGATGACGCCTTCGTTGGCTTCAAAGCCGTCCATCTCAACCAGCAACTGGTTCAACGTCTGCTCACGCTCGTCGTTACCGCCGCCGTAACCGGCGCCACGGTGGCGACCCACGGCGTCGATCTCGTCGATAAAGACGATACAAGGCGCGTTTTTCTTGGCTTGTTCAAACATGTCGCGGACGCGAGACGCGCCGACACCCACGAACATCTCCACAAAATCGGAACCGGAAATCGTAAAAAAGGGCACGCCCGCTTCACCGGCCACAGCACGGGCCAGAAGCGTTTTACCGGTGCCCGGAGGGCCCACCAGTAGTGCACCTTTAGGGATTTTGCCGCCAAGGCGCGAGAATTTCTGCGGATTGCGGAGGAACTCGACGATCTCGTCCAGTTCTTCCTTCGCCTCGTCGATACCGGCCACGTCATCAAAGGTCACGCGGCCATGCTTTTCGGTCAGCATCTTGGCTTTAGATTTGCCAAAGCCCATGGCTCCGCCTTTGCCACCGCCTTGCATGCGGTTCATGAAGTAAATCCAGACACCGATCAGCAGCAGGAACGGCAAGAGCGACAGGATGAACGTCTGGAAGCCAGATTGCTCCTGCGCTTGTGCCTGAACCGGAATGCCCGCTTCGATCAGTGTTTGCGTAATTTCGGCGTCGGAAGGTCGGATTGTGACGTAGTCATTGCCGTCATTACCACGAAAGCGCACCTGTTCTCCGTCCAGTGTGACCTGTCCGACATTGCCGTTATCCACAGCATTGATGAACTCGGAATAGCTGATCGAGCGGCTTTGCAGATTGTTCTGCCCGCCGTTGAACAGGTTGAAGAGCGCAAGGATGACCAAAAACAGGACCACCCAGAAGGCGATATTTCTTGCGTTGCCCAAGGAAATTCTCCCTAAAAATCGGTTGGCACAGTGAAGACCACGACGGAATCCATCAGCCACCCACTTAAGATAGAGATCGGGCGGGGTACTTCAATGCGATAAATCACGACTCGTGCAGGTATGCGAAGAAATCGGCACGATTCCCGACCAATTCTGCGCGCCACTCAGGGTTGAAATGGGCCAAAGGAGCCGCGATCAACGCGCCATCCCGCCAAATCGCAGGGCTTGCAGCCAGGCTGGCACGCGGCAAGCCGCTGGATCGCCAGTCTTCAAGCTGCGCGATGCCAGCGTCGCCCAAGGCGCGAACGCGGTCGTTCGACTGCATCGGACCAATCATCGTCCAGCGATCATCAAACAACGCGTCAGGCCCGCAATCGGCGTCGCGCAAGGCAGCGGCTTCCCGCGTGATCCGGAGCGTTTTGGCATCAGATACGACAAGCGCACCGTGCAAGGTCCCCGTTCCGCTTTGCAAAAGAGCGGACAGCGCTGCAAAGCGCGGCCGATAGGCGTGTCCGCTCACAAAACAGAGCGCTTGGGCCAGCAATCGGCTGCGCAACTCATCGGGCGCTGCCTGAAATGCCCCACGCGCAATCAAGATATCGCCTGCCTGCTGCTGAACGGCGCTTTTGGCCAAATCGCGCACTTGTTCGTGCAAGGCATCCCGCGCACGGCCCATATGGGCCGCCGTTTGCACAAGCCGCGCGCGGTCCAGGCCGATCTTGGCCAGCGCCGGCATCATCTGGCGCAGCCGGATGCGGTCGAAACGGGTGTCGTCATTTGTGGGGTCCTCGGACCAGACCGTGCCGCGCGCCAACAGAAACGTCCGCAAGTCCTGACGCGCTGTCTCTAAAAGCGGGCGGACCCAACGCACCCCGACACGGTGGTGCACCGGCTGCATGGCCGCCAACCCATCCACGCCAGAGCCGCGCGCAAGCCGCATCAGCACCGTCTCGGCCTGATCGTCGCCCGTATGGCCCAGCAGGACCGTCCGGGTGCCGGTTCTGGCTGCCCAGTCCGCCATCAACGCGTAGCGCGCCGCGCGCGCTTCGGCTTGCAGGTTACCGCGGGCCTCCGCGCGTTGCCATGTCAGAACCTCATGCGCGCAGCCCAGTTGCGCGCAAAGCGTGGCCACCAGCGCCAATTCGCGCGCAGCCTCGGGGCGCAAACCGTGATCGACGCTTAGCGCAGTGATACGGGCACCGCCAAAACGCCCGCAGGCCAGCACCAGCAATGCAGTGGAGTCCCCCCCACCAGATACAGCAATGCCGATATTTTCAGAAAACTCAGCCCCGAGCAGACGATCACAGGCAGTGGCGAACGTCGCCTCCAGCGTCACGAGCAGCCAAGCGTGCTTTGCGCGGTCTGCGCATCTGCGACGGCAGCCGAAGCCGGAAAGCGCGTTGCGACCTCGCCCAGCGTCACACAGGCTTCGCTGGTCTGCCCCAACGCGCCAAGCGAAGCACCCAGCTTGTAAAGCGCGCGCGGGGCATCCGCGCCGTTGGGATCAGCTGAGAACGCATTTAGATAGGCGCGCGCAGCCGCGGGCATATCGCCCAGACCTTCCAGCGCTTCACCACGCATCAGGTCCACTTTCACCGCAACGGGGCTTCCCGGATAGGTCTGGTTGAAGGTCGCAAGCTGGTCAGCGGCGCCTTGAAAGTCACCGGACGCGAGCGCCTCCGACGCCCGCTGGAAGTCCTCAGCCTCACCGACGGCCAATTGCGAGACATCTGTTTGCGGCGCAGGCGTCACAGGGGTGACGGGCGTGACGGGGGCCGCGCCGCCGCCAAGGGTAGAGCCTTCGCCAAGCGCTGCAATATCGCAGTCGGCCTCCAGTTCGCACAAGCGGAACTCAAGGTCCCCGATCTGGTTGGTGCCATCAGCGACCACCTGGTTGACCCGAAACTCGAGCTGTTCAGTCTGCGCTGTGAGACGCTGCAACTCAGCCTCGATCGCATTGACGCGGTCCAGAACCGATCCGCCCGCAGCCGTCCCACCGGGCGCGCCTGTCGTGGACAGTTCGCGCTTGAGGCGCTGGATATCGACAAACAGCACCGACAGTTCCTGCCGGATATCGGCAAGGGTCTGGTCGTTTTGGGCGGTGGCGGGCAGCGCAAGGGCCAGGCCCAGCACCACCATCAGGGGTCGCAACATGACGTCAGTTCCTTAGCTGGTGCCGCCAGCCGCGATCACTGTGACCGCGCGGCGGTTCTTGGCGTAACAGCTCTCGTCCGAGCAGATCTCAAGCGGGCGTTCCTTGCCAAAAGTCAGCGTGCGCAGGCGCGTCGCCGCAACCCCTTGGCTGACCAGATACTCCTGCACAGCGTTGGCGCGGCGCGCGCCGAGTGCAAGGTTATATTCCCGCGTGCCCTGCTCATCCGCATGACCTTCGATCACGGCGGTGAATTCGGGATTGTTGGCCAACCACGCAGCTTGCCCGGCAAGCACCGATTGAGCTTCGGGTGTCAGCGAAGACTGATCGACCAGAAACAGCACACGGTCGCCAATGGTCTGGCTGAAATAGGCAGGCGAGTTGGGATCCTGTGCTGATCCCACATCAAAACCCGCGCCACCGGCACCATCCGCGCCAAAGCCGTCGCTGTTATCGAACCGGCCTGCATTCGTACACGCACCAAGGGCAAAGGCGGCCCCGATCAATACTGCGATTTTCAATCTGTTCATGGGTCTGTCCTGTGCTTTTTATGTGCTCGTTTGGGTCAGTTTATCAGGTTCGCGCCGCTTTGTGAATCAGCGTTGCAATGGTGACCAAGACGGGTCCGACGCACCGCCATCCGTGCGAATAGGTTTCAGGTTTCGCCCCGAGATATCAACCGAATACAAAGACGGGGCGCCTTGTGCCCCTTGGGTTTCACGGGTGAACATGATGACGCGGCCATTGGGCGACCATGTCGGGCCTTCATCGAGGAACGAGGCGGTCAGCAACCGCTCTTCGGAGCCATCCAGCCGCATCACCCCGATATGAAAACGCCCACGGTTTTGCTTGGTAAAGGCCACCAGATCGCCACGCGGCGACCAAACGGGTGTGCCGTAGCGCCCAGCGCCAAAACTGATGCGCGTGGCGTCGCCGCCCCCAGCGGGCATCACGTAAAGCTGCTGATTGCCGCTTCGATCACTCTCGAACACGATGCGGCTTCCATCGGGCGAATAGCTTGGTGCTGTTTCAATCGATGGTGCCGAGGTCAGTCGCGTCAGCGCGCCCGAGGCCAGGTTCACCGTATAAAGATCTGTGTTCCCCCCCGTCGTGAGCGAGAAGACAGCCGTTTGCCCATCGGGCGCAAAGCGCGGCGCGAAACTCATCGTGCCGGAGGGCAGATCGATGGCGCGGCGACCCACATTGTTCACGTCCAGCACATAAATGCGCGGAAAGCCCGTCTCGTAACTGGTATAAAGCACCTGATTGCCATCCGGCGAGAAGCGCGGGGCCAGCACGATCGCGCTGCTATCCGTTAGATACTGAACATTTGCACCGTCATAATCCATGATGCCAAGGCGCTTTTTGCGGTCGTTCTTGGGTCCGGTCTCGGACACGAAGACCACGCGGCTGTCGAAGTATTTCCCCTCGCCGGTGATCCGGCTGTAAACTTCGTCAGCCACTTTGTGCGCCATACGGCGCCAGCCTTGCGCTGTGCCTGCAAATTGCAATCCCTTGCCCAGCTCTGCGCCGGAAAACACGTCATAGACGCGGAACTTGACAGTAATGTTGCCCTGACCATCGGCGTTGACCGCCCCGGTAATCAGCGCTTGTGCATTGATCGCCTTCCAGTCAGCATATTGCACGGGCGAGGCGAAGTTGCTGACGGTCGAGATGAACGCATCCGGCGAGATTTCGCGAAAAAGCCCGGTTCCCGTCAGATCGGCGGCCACGACCCGGCTGATATCGCCCGCCAGTTGCCCGGCGGCGGCACTTTCAGCCTGAAAGGCCGGGATCGCGAAGGGCATCGGTTCGATCACGCCATCGGTGATACGCAGCCTTAAGGGCCCGTCCTGCGCCACCGCAACGGAGCCGATTGCGAGGCTGAACACCATCGCCAGAAAGATCAAAATTGCCCGCATTACCTCAACCTCATTCCACTTGGATCGAATGTCATCTCAATTTCGCGCCATTGCGCATATTTTTCACGGGGAAGATTGTAGCCCCGTGCACCGCAGCGGATTATTGCCCGCCGGGCAGCTTCAAAAGCCTGTCGCGCACCGGCTTCAGACCCGCCTTCAAACGACAGCATCCGGATTGATCCGCTCACCGGGGTCGCGTTTTCCGCCATCTCGACAGCGACAACGACAGTCGTCGCCAAAGCATCCGTCGACAGCGACCCAACATTCCAGCAACTTGAGACCGCAACGCGCATCGCGTCCTTCTCGCCCCGTGTCAGGGGCGGGCCAGAGGGTGCAGGCGCGTCGTCGCTGGCCGCATCGGCAACAGCCGCGGCCACCGCATCTGCAATCGCGTCCGTTTGCGGCTCTTCGGCAGGTGTGTCTTGCGCTGTTTCTACAGGCGCAGGGCGTGTGGGGCGCGTTTGCGGGCGCATGGATTGCGTCGGCGCGCTGGCGGGCGTTTCGGCTTCGGTCACGATCTCGGTCGCGGCGGCGTCGGGGGCGGTCGCCTCGGCCTCCTCGGCTTGTTCGGTTGCGTCCTCGCCTTCGGTCACGGCTTCTTGCACGGTGTCGGCCACCTGCGTGTCGGGCGGCGGTGGCGCGACGGCTTCGGGGGCCACGCGGTCGGCCTGCTGCTCTTGGGCTTGCTCGGCTTCGGGCAAAGCTGTGGTGACCGTATCCTCGACAACGGGTGGCGCGGGTTCGACCGGCGCATCCGGTTCAACTTCTGTGACAGGCGGTGTCAATTCGCTCACATCGGGGGGCGTTTCAGCCTCTGGCACCTCTTGCGGCGGTGGCGGCGCGGGGGTTTCCTCGACCGGCGCAACCTCGGACAGCGAGGGCGCCTCTTCAACCACCGGGGTCTCAGTCTGATCCGGTTGCACGGCCACAGCATCCGGTGTGCTTTCTGCAACCAGTGCTGCGAATTCCTCGCCCGAGATTACCGACACGTTCGTTGTCGTCTCAAACGGCAACGGGTCCGAAGACAGCAAGCCTCCGAAGAGCATAAAGCAGATCAACCCAACGTGACCTGCGCCGGAGATATAATACCCCGTCTGCACCCTTGCCTCAGTTTCCGCCCAGCGTCGGGCCGCCCGTATCCGTGACCAGACCGATATTGCTGAACCCACCGGCGTTCAAAGCGCCCATCACCTGCACGACCCGCTCGTAAGGGATCGCGCCGTCAGCCCGCAGAAAAACCTTGTCATCAACACGCTCTGCCGCGATGGCGCGCAGGCGGGGGATCAGGTCTTCGTCGGTGATCTCGGTCGTCATGATCTGCAACTGGCCTTCGGCGGTAAGCGTGATCGTCAGCGGTTCTTCCTGATCGTCCGCTTCCAATGCGTTGGCAGCGGTTTTCGGCAGTTCCACCGGCACGCCGACCGTCATCAACGGGGCAGCGACCATGAAGATGATAAGCAGCACCATCATCACATCCACAAACGGCGTGACGTTGATCTCTCCCATCGGTTGAGACCGACGACCCCGGCGGCGTCTGCCTCCTCCGCCGTCGCGTTGCACGACCCCGCCACCCATCTCAGCTGTCCAACTGGCGGCTGAGGATGGTGGCAAACTCGTCGGCAAAGGCTTCATACCCGCCCACGATACGGTCGCTATCGGCACTTAGCTTATTGTAGAAAATCACCGCCGGGATCGCGGCCAAAAGGCCCAGACCCGTGGCCAGCAATGCCTCTGCGATACCGGGGGCCACGACGGCCAGCGATGTATTCTGCTGCTCTGCAATCTCGATAAAGGCGTTCATGATGCCCCAAACCGTTCCGAAAAGCCCCACAAACGGCGCCGTGGAGCCGACCGTCGCCAAAACTGCAAGATTGCTTTGCAATCCTTCGGCCTCTTTCGCGATGGCCACATCCATCGACCGGTCAATCCGGCTTTGCGCCCCCGCGATCAGCCCGCCATCGGTGCGGTGCGAGCGGCGCCATTCCAGCATCCCGGCCGCGAATATCTTTTCTGATGGCCCGGACGGGTTTGGCCCGATCTTGTCGAACAGCCCATCCAGCGGCTGGCCCGACCAGAACGCCTCATCAAAGACGGCGGCCTCGCGCCGCGCTGCCCGGTAGTTGATCGTTTTCTGCACAATGATCGCCCACGCCCAAAAGGACGCGGCAATCAGCATTATCATCGTGATCTTAACCGTGATCGTTGCGCGCGCAAAAAGCGCCCACATCGAAAAATCGACTGATTCCATAATTGCCTGCTCTCGCCGTTACGGGTCTCTCTGACCTCTTATGACGTCAGATTTACCGTATTCCTTGGATGAAAGCCAACAAATTGCATCTCACAAGCGCGAGACCCGCGCGTCTTAGTGAACCTGTCGGCGGATATTCGCTGGAAGACGGGCGGGCTGGCCGGCCTCGTTGATCGCCACGATGGTGACCTGGGCGGTGAAAAGCAGCTGATCGGCGCGCTTGACGTCTTGGCGAAAGATGATGCGCGCGCCAGTCATGGCCTCGGTTGAGGTCTCCACCATCAGTTCGTCATCGAACCTTGCAGGCGACAGATACTCAGCCTCGACCTTGCGCACAGCGAAGACGACGCCGTCTTCCTCTTTCATCGCGACCTGATCGACACCCATTTCCCGCACATACTCACTGCGGGCGCGTTCGATAAACTTCAGGTAGTTCGCGTAATAGACAATCCCCGCGAGATCAGTGTCTTCATAGTAGACGCGCAACTCAAACCGATGGCTCATTGCACGGCCTCCATCCGGGCGAACAGGCGCAAGGCGTGGCTTTTGTCTTGGGCCACAGCTGGTAAAACCGGATCATAGCCCGCGCGGATCACCTGCGCGATGTCAGGGCGCAGCACGGTCGTCTCGCCCGCGACCGCCAAGGGAGAGCTTTGCCGAAACGCCACATCTGACCACAAGACGATACTTTGCACGATCTGGCTCAGTGCCAATGTCTCGGCGGGGACTGCCGAAAGCTGTTCATCCATCCGCAGAAAGATGAAACACGCCTTGATCGCGCCCGCCTCATCAAAGCGGAAGATGCGATACTGGTTGGCGTCCGCCTCTTTCAGGCGCGCCACCAATGGTCCAAGATCCGGGATCAGCCGGTCCAGATCCTTGACCGCCGTCAACTCATCCCAGTCGCGGCAGAAAAACAGCATCATATTGCTGCCAAGCTCCGGATCAGTTTCGGCCATCTGGTGACCGGCCAGCGCACACACAGCCTCAATCGCGCCTTTGAGAACACCAATCGTCTCATCTTCGACCCCGAAGGCCACGGGCGCAATCGGGCGTCCCCAGCGCGCAAACAGGTAACTGCCATCACCGCGCGTAAACAGCGTCTCCACCTGATCTGGTGTCATGGATGCTCTTTCATCTTTGCAAAAATATCCGCGCCGCAGGCATAGAATCCCCTCACGGAAGGCTCAACCGAATAGATCGTCCTGACCTTTGGGCGCCTCCAGCCCCAGATGCGTCCAGGCCCGCTGCGCCAGCATCCGCCCGCGCGGTGTGCGCTGGATCAGCCCTTGCTGCAGCAAAAACGGCTCGATCACCTCTTCCAGCGCATCGCGGCTTTCCGAGAGCGCGGCAGACATGGTTTCAATGCCAACAGGGCCGCCCTGATAATGCTCTGCAATCAGCCGCAAATAGCGCCGGTCGGCACCATCCAGCCCAAGATGATCGACCCCCAGCCGCGTCAGGGCGTTGTCTGCAATGGCTTGCGTGATGCTGCCATCCCCTTCAACAACCGCAAAATCGACCACGCGCCGCAAAAGGCGCCCGGCAATCCGCGGGGTCCCCCGTGCGCGTTTCGCAATTTCCCGCGCGCCTGCATCTTCAATCGGAACGCCCAAAAGCCGCGCGCCGCGCGATACGATTTCGTGCAACTCATCGACCGTATAGAATTGGAGCCGCGTCGGAATGCCGAACCGGTCGCGTAACGGCGTGGTCAACAGCCCCAATCGCGTTGTGGCGCCCACCAAGGTAAAAGGCTGCAACTCAATCCGCACAGTGCGGGCTGCAGGGCCTTCGCCAATCACCAGATCCAACTCGAAATCCTCGAGCGCGGGGTAAAGCACCTCTTCCACCACGGGGTTCAGTCGGTGGATCTCGTCAATAAAAAGCACATCGCGCGCTTCCAGATTGGTCAGGATCGCCGCCAAATCCCCCGCCTTGGCCAGCACCGGCCCCGAAGTCATCCGGAAATTTACCCCCAGCTCCCGCGCCATGATCTGCGCCAGCGTCGTTTTGCCCAAACCGGGCGGCCCGTGGAAAAGCGTATGATCCATCGCCTCGCCACGCTGACGGGCCGACTGGATGAAAACCGACAAATTCGCCCGCGCCTCTTGCTGCCCGATGAATTCGGATAACGCCTGCGGTCGAAGCGCCCGATCCGCGTCCTCGGCCTGCCGCTCGGGGCGCAATGTGGGGTCTGGTTC
>ERZ1740060.179-NODE-179-length-49114-cov-5.883956_pt1 | contig 49114 bp, 40 predicted proteins | sample MGYA00581743_ERZ1740060 | MGnify/ENA primary metagenome ERZ1740060 (study PRJEB43018, sample SAMN04849235) | marine metagenome | isolation source: floating plastic debris | place: Pacific Ocean | collected 2008-08-27 | study: EMG produced TPA metagenomics assembly... | reverse complement strand
CCAAGAGCTCGCTTCTCTTGTGTTACATGCTGTGCGCGCTCTTCGCCTCGCTGACGGGTGTGCTCCTGACCGCTCGTGGGGAATCCGGCGAGGCTAATCTCGGCGCTTCGCTTGCGCTGGAGTCCATTGCGGCCTGTGTGATTGCCGGCGTTTCGCTTCGCGGCGGCATTGGCAATGTGCTCAACGTCGTGCTCGGCGCCTTTTTCATCGTTCTGGTGAAGAACGGGATGAACCTTGCGCAAATCAGCTCCTACATGCAGATGGTGCTGCTTGGAGTTCTGCTGATCCTGGCCGTTATCTTCGACCAGCTCCGCTACAGGCTTATCTTAAGCGGCGGGTAGGGCAAGGCGCGGTTCAATTCGGAGCTCCGTTGCACCAATGTTGAGCGTGGTTTCCATCGTGCCGCCTACCTTCAACCCAGCCCCAGCTCCAGTCTCTGCGGATGCGGGAACCTGGTTTGCCTTCGACAAGGTTTCGCTCAGCCTTGACGGCAAAAGCGTGCTGCACGAGGTTTCCGTGCGCAGCTCAGCTCGCCGGATCGGCATGGTTGGACGCAACGGCTCGGGCAAGTCGACCTTTGCCCGCCTTTTTGCTGGACTGATTGCTCCCACGACCGGCAGCGTTGAGGTGAGGGGCGTCGATGTTGCCAAGGACCGCCGTGCGGCGCTCTCCACCGTTGGCATTCTGTTCCAGAACCCTGATCACCAGATCATCTTCCCGACGGTGGAGGAGGAGCTGGCTTTTGGCCTCCTTCAACAGGGTGTCTCCAAGGCGGACGCGGCCGAGCAGGTTGCCCAGCTTCTCGCCCAGTTCGGCAAAAGCCATTGGGCACCAGAAGCTGCGCACAGCCTTTCCCAGGGGCAGAAGAAGCTGGTCTGCCTGATGGCGGTGCTCGCCATGAAGCCAAAGGCGATCGTTCTGGACGAGCCGCTATCTGGCCTCGATATCCCAACCCAGTTGCAGCTTTCGCGATACCTTGATGATGCGGATGCGATGTTGGTGCACATTGCCCACGATCCTGACCATATCCGCGACTATGATGAGGTGCTTTGGCTGGAGGAGGGGCGGCTGGTTGCCGATGGCGCGCCTGCCAAGGTCTTGCCGGCCTTCACCGCACGCATGCATGAACTTGGGGGCGGCGATGCTCTGTCTGACCTCGCCGGTTGAAACGTCGGCGCATCGCTGGCGCCCGGGAATAAAGTTCGCCCTGTTGTGTGCGGCGACCTTTGTTCTTCTGGCCATCGATAGTCTTGTGTTTCAGGTGGCCGCGTTTCTCGGTTGTCTTCTCTTGTTTGCGTTGCCAGGCCGCACTTTTTTCCTGGCCGGCATGCGCGCCTTGAAACCGCTCTGGCCCTTTGTGGTGATCCTCATCGTCTGGCACGGCATTACCCAGGATATGGCCGATGGGCTGGCCATCGTCCTGCGTCTGATGACGGCTGTCGGGCTCGCAACCCTGGTAACCATGACAACCCGCCTTTCGGACATGATGGACTTTGTGCGGTGGGCCTTGCAGCCGTTGGCGCGCTTTGGGCTACAAACGCGCCTTGTCGAACTGGGTATTGCACTGGTAATCCGCTTCACCCCGGCTTTGGCGGCGCAAGGCCGGCAATTGGCCCAGTCTTGGCGTGCCCGTGCGCACCAAAAGCCAAGGTGGCAGCTCATCCTGCCGCTGACGGTGGCTGCCATTGATGACGCAGAACAGGTTGCCCAAGCATTGCGTGCTCGCGGTGGCTTGATGCCGCACAACTCCGGCGTACCGACGCCAGCAAGGACAGATTGATGGAACGCTCTCTCGCCCTTAGCGCCCTTTTTGCCGCGCGCATCGCTGCGCTGTTCCTCATACCAAGCTTTACGCTGGCTTTCGGTGTTCCGGTGACGGCCCAAACGCTCGGCGTGATGCTGTGCGGAACCGTGCTGGGTGCAAAGCGGGGAACCCTGGCCGTTCTTCTTTTCCTGGTTCTGGTTGCCATTGGCCTGCCGTTCCTCGCCGGTGGGCGTGGCGGCCTCGGCGTTTTTGCCGGTCCCACGGTCGGCTTCCTCGTCGGTTGGCCGGTTGCTGCCTTTGTGACGGGCCTCATTGTTGAGCGCTGGCGCGGTGCTAACCTTGCGGTCGTTGCGACGGTCGCCAGCATCATCGGTGGGATCATCGTCCTTTATGCCTTCGGCATTGTGGGCATGTCAGTAATCCTGGAGCGTACGCTGCTGGAAGCTGCCGGCCTGGTAACGGCCTTCATCCCGGGCGACATCATCAAGGCCGTTCTTGCCGGTCTGCTGACGGCGGCACTTTTCAAGGCCCGGCCGGCCAGCGTGCTGTCCCGCGCCTCCAGCGACGGCTAGGCGCCCAAGATTTCGTGCACTTGCTAGGGTGAGGCCGCCTTGGCCTCACTATCCTAACGCGGTTGCTGGAACCATCAGAAAAACCTGATGCTTAAACGAATAATCATTTTGGTTGACTCCCGGCTTTGTTTCATCGCTTAATCGATTAAGCAAAACTGGAGAGATGCTCTGACGAACATCAAAACCATTGCTGAAAGTCTCGGCGTTTCCTCCGCCACGGTGTCCAATGCCCTAAGCGGCAAGGGGCGCATTTCGGCGGAGATGGCTGAGCGGGTTCGCCGCCGGGCCGATGAGGTCGGCTTTCGTCCGAGCCAGGCGGCGCGCGCTCTAAAAACAGGGCGAAGCGGCATCTTGGGCTTTGTGATGCCTGACCTTTCCAACCCGCTTTTTCCCAAGCTTGCGCAGAGCGTTGAGATTGCGGCCACCAAGGCAGGCTATGGCGTTCTAATTGCTGACTCGCGTGGTGATGTGGATGAACAGACGGCTGCAATTGAACGCCTGCGCCAGCGTGGTGTGGATGGAATTGTGATCGTGCCGCATCGCGGGACGCGTCCAAAGATCCAGTCACTCCCTGCTGCTGTGATCCATACGCCCTCTGATCCACTGAACACCGTTTCATCAGATCATGCGGAAGGTGGGCGTCAGGCGGCGCAGGCGCTGATTGACCTCGGCCATCGTGACATTCTCATCCTTGGCGGTGACCGGGCCTCCGAAGTGCAGCGTGATCGCATCGACGGCATGGTTGGGGTTCTTGGCCCGGTCGCCCGTCACCGCACGGCGTGGACCACAGATGGCTTCCCCGATATTGCCGATCTCGTTGCGGCCGGCGTGACCGGCGTGCTGACGACATCTGATCTCATTGCCTTGCGCGTCCTTGGCGACGCCTATCAGGCGGGCATCAAGGTGCCCGATGATCTTAGTATCATCGGCTTTGATGATATGCCGCTTGCCACCGCGGTCCGGCCCACGCTTTCGACCGTTGCGCAGGATGTCGGTCAGATCGCCGAGAAGGCCGTCACACACGTCCATTCCCTCATCAACAATGAGCAGTCGAACGCAGGCGGCATGGTTGTGCCCATGACGCTTACCTTGCGTGCTTCAACGGCTGCCGCTCGCCATCATCAAACAGGAGAACCGTCATGAAGACTTTGATACTGTCGACAAGCGCCCTCGCGCTTGGTCTCGCCGCAAGCGTATCCGTTGCCAACGCGCAGGACCGCACCTTGACCATCTCGGTCTATTCCTTCGCGCAGGATGCCTACAAAGAGGCGCTTTACGATCCGTTCGAAGAGATTTGCGGCTGTGAGCTGGTGATTGAGACCGGCAACAGCGTCGAGCGCATGGCCAAGATTGAGGCCAATGCTGCCGACCCGGTGATCGACATGGCTGTGATCTCTTCCCATGATGCGCTGGCGCTCGCCGAGCAGGGCCTTTTGGCGGAAATCGATACATCTGCCCTATCGAGCCACGACCTTCTTTATCCGTCTGCGCAGGACCCGCTCGGCAACGGCATGGCGGTTGGCTACACTTTCTATGCCAGCTCCATTGTCTATCGGTCCGATCTGGTAACGGTTGAAAGCTGGGCCGACCTCCTCTCGCCGGAGCTCGCCGGTCAGGTGGCCCTGCCGAACATCACCGGCACGCAAGGCCCGCTGACGCTTATGATGCTCAATGCGGCACTCGAGCAGGATGCTGGCGACTTCTCGCCGACGATCGATTCCATCGGTGAAAGCGCCGATGACATCGTCACGTTCTACTCCCGCTCCTCGGAGCTGGCACAGCTGATGCTCCAAGAGGAAGTGATCGCAGCGCCGGTCGGTCGGTTTGCCTGGAGCCGCTTTCAGGACACGCCTTTTCCCTTTGCCTGGGCTGATCCCGCCGAAGGCCAGGCCGGTGGCATGAACGTGATGATCATGACCAAGGACAATGGCAATGAGGAACTGGCTCTGGAGTTTATGGACTACTGGCTTTCTACAGAGGTGCAGACGCGCATTGCCAATGCCCGCATCGACAGCCCGGCCAATATGGAAGTGGAAGTGTCCGACGAGATCGCTGAAAGCCTGACCTACGGCGCTGAGCTCATCAACTCGCTGACCATCTTGCCGCCTGAGGACATCATCGCCAACCGCGATGCCTGGGTCGATCAGTGGAACCGCACGGTCATCCAGTAGGCCAGTTGGAACACGCGGCGGGCAGCTTTGCCTGTCGCATTCACAGGGCAGGCAGGCATGTTTGAGAACCGACGGGAAGGCTTGGCACTGGCGCTGCCGGCAGCGACGTTCACGCTGCTCGTCTTTCTTGTGCCTGTTGCCATCTTCCTCTCAGAGGCTTTCAGGTTTGAAGGCAGTTGGTCGCTCCAGGGTTACGTCCAGTTTTTCTCCGAGCCGCTCAACCAGTCGGTTTTCTTCCGCACGCTGCGGCTTGGCGCGCTGGTTGCCTTTACGTCGGCCATCATCGGCTATGCGGCCGCCTTCTGCATCGTCAATCTGGATGGCAAGGCTCGTGGGCAGATCTTCGGCCTCGTCGTTCTGCCGCTGATGATCTCGCCCGTTGCACGGACCTATGCCTGGATTGTCATTCTGGGTCGCACCGGCATCGTGAACGACACAATTGTCTGGCTTGGCCTTTCCGATACGCCGATCCGGCTGCTCTTCACAGAGACGGCGGTTTTTCTCGGCCTGCTTCAGCTCTTCCTGCCACTGATGATCATTTCGCTCGTCAGCGCCATGGAGAACTTGCCGCGCGACGTCATACCGGCGGCGCGGGTGCTTGGCGCCAACTGGTTTCAGGTGTTCACGCGCATCATCCTTCCGCTCACCAAGGAGGGGCTGGTGATGGGCGGCACGCTTGTCTTCACGGGCGCACTTACCGCCTACATCACACCGGCGATCCTGGGTGGTTCCAAGGTGCTGATGCTCGAAACGCTGCTCTATCAGAAGGTCAATGTGTCGAACGATTTCGTCAGCGCGAGTGTCATCGCGATGATCCTGATCGTCATGAGCTTCTCCGCCAACCTTCTCCTCAAACGCATTGCAACGGCGCGGCGCTAGTATGGAGAGGACGCCATCATGACAGCGCGCTGGCCAACCTGGCTCATCCTAGGGCTCACGCTCACCTTCCTGATCGGGCCGTTCCTGATCATCATTTTCGCTGGGCTTTCGGCCGGGAACTCATTGGCGTTTCCGCCGCAGGGCCTGTCGCTCAAATGGTACCTCAAAGTGTTCACCATTGAGAGCTTCCATGCGAGCTTCGCGCTCTCCATGTTCTTGGCCGTTTTTGGGACCCTGGCAGCGTTGGTGATCGGCATCCCAGCTGCCTATGCGCTTAACCGCTATGACATTCCAGGCGCAGAAACGATCAAGACGGCCGTCGCGGCGCCCATCATCGTGCCGGGCATCATTGTTGGGCTGGCGCTGCTTCGCTATCTCGTCGTGCCGCTGGACGTCACCATAACGATGGCGCTGTTCGTCGCTCATACGGCGCTTGTCCTGCCCTATGCGGTGCGGGTTGTTTCATCGAGCTTGCAGAATTTGCGCGTGGACATGGAAGAGGCGGCGATCCTGCTGGGTTGCACGCGGCTGCAAGCCTTCACAAAAGTCGTTCTGCCCAACATTAGGGGCGGTGTCTTGGCGGCCTTCATTCTGGGCTTTGTGACCAGTTTCAACGAGGTGCCGGTGTCGCTGTTCCTCTCCGGGCCGGGCGTGCGCACCATGCCCATCGACATGCTCTCCTACATGGAGATTACCTACGATCCCTCCGTGGCGGCTTTGTCCGCGCTGCTTGCCTTTATGTGTGTCGCGATCGTCTTCACTGCTGAAAAGTTTCTGGGGTTCTCTCGCTATGTCTGATGCTTTTGTATCCCTTTCCGATCTGACGCTCGCCTATGGCGAGAGCATCGCCGTGCCGAACCTTAATCTCGATATCCGGCAGGGTGAGCTGATCGCGCTGCTCGGCCCGTCAGGCTGCGGCAAGACAACGACCATGCGGGCCATTGCCGGGCTAATGCCGGCCAAGTCCGGGACGATCACCATCGACGGGCGCGATGTGACGCGCGTGCCGGCCAACAAGCGCGGCATCGGCCTGGTGTTCCAGTCTTATGCGCTGTTTCCGCATCTGTCGGCATTTGAGAATGCAGCCTTCGGTCTGCGGCTGCAAAGGCGGCCGGAGGCTGAGATCAGGTCCCGTACCCAGGCGGCGCTCGAGATCGTGGGTCTTGCGCACCTCGCAGCTAGGAAGCCGTCTGAAATGTCGGGCGGTCAGCAGCAGCGTCTCGCACTCGCGCGGTCGCTCGTGATGGAGCCAAAGGTTCTCCTGCTTGATGAACCGCTCTCCAACCTTGATGCGCGGCTGCGGCTTGAAATGCGTACCGAGTTGCAGCGACTTCAGAGGGAAACCGGCATCACCATGGTGTTTGTCACCCATGATCAGAGCGAAGCCTTGGCGCTCGCCGACCGCGTGGTCCTGATGCGTGACGGCGTGATCGAGCAGATCGGCCCGCCCGATGCGCTTTACAACACGCCGGTGACGGCCTTCGCCGCCGATTTCATGGGCTTTGAGAATATCTTCGCGGTCGAGGGCACCAGCCTTTCCAGCGAGCAGGGTGCTCTGGCCGTCTCTTACAGCGCTGATGCTCCCTATCTCGGCTGGCGGCCTGGCGCTGTTCGGTTGGGTTCGGGGAGCCATGAAGCACGCGTGCGCAGCGTCGCCTTTGCCGGAGGGCATCGCGAATATGTTCTCGATACCCAGATTGGCCCGGTGCGCGCTGATGTCGACATTGCTGCTCCGGTCTTCTCTGTGGACGAGGCAGTGATGTTCGATCTGCCGCAAGAAACCGCGCATCCGCTGAAGGCATCGTGATGGGCGTTTGGGTCGATACCGACTTCGGGTTTGACGATTTATGGGCTCTGCTTTTGCTGCGCACCTTCGGCGTTGCCCTTGATGGCGTGTCGCTTGTTGCTGGCAACTCGACGCTGGATAATGTCACACTCAACGCGCTTGGCGCGCGGCTGGCCTTTGGGTTGGACTGGCCGTTTTTCACAGGCGCTGCGGAACCTTTGAACCGGCCTCTTGAGACGGCGGAACGCGTGCTTGGTCCGCGTGGCATGCAGACGCGTGGAGCGCATCTGCCAGAAGCGCCGCAGGAAACGCTACCGCCTTGTGGTCCGGCGTTGGTTGCATGGTTAGAGGAAAACGAAGGCCCGCGTGAGGTGCTTGCTCTAGGGCCGCTCACCAACCTAGCCCGACTTGCCATGGATGCGCCGGGTGCGTTCTCGCGCATCTCTCGCCTTGTCTGGATGGGGGGATCGGCTGGTCGGGGTAACCAGACACCCTTTGCCGAATTCAACGCCCATGCCGACGCCGAGGCGATCAAGGTTGTCGCTGAAACGGGCGTGCCCTTCGCCATTGTTGATCTGGAGGCATGCCATCAGGCGACCTATGGCGAGGCCGATATCCCGACCGGAATGCCCGAGCCGCTTGGCGTTCTGATGGGCGGTTACCTTGATATTGCGATCACGCGCGGCCGGGATTGGATGCCGATCTACGACCCGCTCGCGGCTTTGGTTTTTACCCATCCGGAGGTTCTGATCTTCGAGCCGCGTGTTCTGGACGTTGATACCGGTACGTTGGAGACCTATGGCCAAACGCGCTTCGAACGAGCTGGCGAAAGCACCGTTTCGCTCGCGACTGGTGTTGCGCCCAACGCCGCGCGCCTTTGCCTGGATGGCCTTGCGAGGCTTGCGGTATGAGCGAGCCGACGGACCTCAACGATCCCGATCTGCGAACGCGGGCCATGCTGGCCGCCCAAGGCAACGTTGCGTTCGATGTGCTGATTACCGGCGGCACGCTGGTCGACGTGGTGACTGGCCAGTTGCGGCGAGCCGATGTTGGGATCGTCGGTGCCTTGATCGCCAGCGTTCACCCACCGGAACAGACGCCAGCGCACGCTGCACAAAAGACAATAGATGCAACTGGGCTCTTCCTAAGCCCCGGTCTCATCGACATGCATATGCATGTTGAAAGCTCGATGGTCCTGCCGGCTGCCTACAGCGACGCGGTGCTGTCTCGCGGTGTGACGACGGCAGTGTGGGACCCGCATGAGATCGCCAATGTGGCCGGTGATGCTGGCATGGAGTTTGCCCTTGCAGCCGCCGACGCGGCAACACTGCGCTTTCTCACCCTGGCGCCGTCCTGCGTTCCCTCCGCGCCTGGTTTCGAGACCACCGGCGGCGACTTTGATGCAGGGTACATCGCGCAGCTTCTCGCGCGGCACGATGTTCACGGTGTCGCTGAAGTGATGTCGATGCATGCCCTGCTGGAGCGATCACCACGCATGGCGGGGATCGTCCAGGCAGGTCTTGAGGCCGGTAAGCGGGTGTGTGGGCATGCGCGTGGTTTGGCAGATGGAGCGCTCGGCGCCTATGTCGCATCCGGCGTTCAGACCGACCATGAGCTGACCTCAAACGAGGACTTTCTTGCCAAGCTCCAGATGGGTCTCACGATCGAATTGCGCGGTTCGCACGATCATTTGCTGCCTGGGTTCGTTGAGGTGCTCAACGGGCTGGATGCCCTGCCGCAATCGGTGACACTGTGTACTGACGATGTTTTCCCCAACGATCTCCATCGTGCCGGCGGGCTTGATGATGTTGTTCGGCGTTTGGTTCGTTATGGCCTTCCTCCGATCCAAGCTTTGCAGGCCGCGACCCTGAACGCAGCCACCCAGCTTGGTCGTCGCGACCTTGGGCTGGTCGCACCCGGACGGCGTGCGGACCTGGTGCTGTTTGAAGACCTGAGGGAGTTTCAGGCTCGATCGGTCCTGATGGATGGCGGCGTTGTCGCGGAGGAGGGTACTGCACTGGCGCTGAGCAGCGTTGTTCCGGCCGATCCACTCTTGCTGGAAACGGTCAAAACACCTGTTTTTGAAGCGAGAGACTTTGAGATCCCAGCCTCCGGTGATGAGGTCCAGGTGGCGACGATCAAGCGACCACGGTTTACCGAGTGGAGCGAACGCCGATTGCCTGTCGAAGACGGGGTTGTGCAATGCCCTGGCGACATGGCGATGATGGCTGTAATCAACCGGTACAAGGGCGATGCCTCGCCACGCCTTGCGCTGCTAGAAGAATGGGGAAGCTGGCGCGGGGTGTTCGCAACGACCGTTTCCCATGACAGCCACAATCTCACCCTGTTCGGCCCAGGTGGTTCCCAGGGGCGCGAGGATATGGCGCTCGCCGCCAACACGGTACGGGCGATGAAGGGCGGTCTGATCGTAGTGAAGGAAGGCGAGGTGCTGGCCTCGCTTGCACTGCACTTTGGAGGGCTGATGCGCGACGAGGCCCTCGGGTCTCTGGCTGATGAGTTCGATCAGATTGTTGCGGCGATGGACCAGATCATCGACTGGAATCCGCCCTATCTCGTTTTCAAGGCGTGTTTTGGGGCCTCTCTGGTTTGCAATGCTGGCCCGCATCTGAGCGATATGGGCGTGGTCGATACGTTCAACGGTACGGTGCTGGAATCGGTCGTTTTGCCGAACTGAACGCGCCGTTGTATCGCCCATCACACCGCCGACTTGCGATCCTTTCGTCCACCATGCGCAGTCATCCCGATTGCTCAAGGCCCCGCCCTGCTGGTATGACAGGGGCGGTTGAATTGGAACGCCGCAATGAGTTCGGGCGGACGGTTCGACCTAGCTGAAAGCATGACCAACAGAACGGGTATGGACCTTGCCGGTCTGGTAACGGAACGAGGGGTCTCACATCCACCGATTGGAATTCATGACCTGACCTGCTGAAAGCTGCGCGGCTCAACTGGAAACCTGTTTGAGCTCCCCCCAACGCGTTGAAGAAGGTTTGCCTTCATGGCGGTTCTTGAAACCGAAACGATTAAGGTCGACAGGCCAGACACTGACCCTTCCGGCGCTTCCGGCAATGGGAGTGGCGTGGACAAACGGCCCGATGTTGATTTGAATTGGCATGCGCTTAGTGGCCAGGAGGCCCTTTCAAGGATCGGTTCCTCCTTGTCTGGATTGAGCGCGGAAGAAGCGTCACGGCGGCTGACCGTTCATGGCCCCAACGCGTTGCCCAGCGCGCCACCAAGAAGTCTGCTCTCTAGGCTTCTCTCCCAGTTCAACAACACCTTGATCTATGTGCTTCTGGGGGCGTCTGTCGTCACCGCTCTTCTGGGCCATTGGATTGATACCGGCGTGATCCTGGGTGTCGTTCTGATCAATGCCGGCATCGGTTTCTGGCAGGAAGGCAAGGCCGAAAACGCCTTGGCGGCGGTTCGCAAAATGCTGTCGGCCAATGCCAGTGTGATCCGTGGTGGCGTCAGGAGGTCGGTTGCAGCCGACGCGCTTGTGCCAGGCGATATCGTTCTTATCGAGGCCGGTGACAGGGTGCCAGCGGATCTGCGGCTTGTTCGGGCGCGCGGCCTTCGCATCGAGGAGGCTGCGCTAACGGGCGAGTCGGTTCCAACCGACAAGGATGTTGCGTCTGTCGCTGATGCGGCACCGCTCGCGGAGCGCAGTTCCATGGCTTATTCGGGCACGCTGGTGTCGGCTGGTCGGGCGACGGCGGTGGTTATCGCTACAGGCGCGTCGGCGGAGATCGGCCGGATCGGCACGTTGCTTGAGGACGTCACCGAGACGACGACACCGTTGCTTCGTCAGATCGATGTGTTTTCCAAATGGCTGACAGGTGTCGTCCTTGCTCTGTGTGCTGTCATCTTCGCGCTGGCCGTTCTCGTGCGCGGCTATGCGATGGACGATGCGTTTCTGGTTGTCATCGGGATGGCCGTTGCTGCCATCCCTGAGGGCTTGCCTGCCGTCATCACCATTACCTTGGCGCTTGGTGTTCAGACCATGGCGAGGCGGCAGGCCATTATCCGGCAGTTGCCGGCAGTTGAAACTCTGGGCGCCGTGTCGGTCATTTGCACGGACAAGACCGGCACGCTGACGCTCAATGAGATGGTTGTGCGGACCCTTCAGGTGCATGCCGATGGTCCTGAAATCAGCGTGAGTGGTGAGGGGTATCGACCCGAAGGGACCTTGGCTGCAGATAGCGGCAACGATGCCCATGTAATCGAGGCTCACGGTCTCATCGTAACCGGATTTCTTTGCAGTGATGCCGCGCTGGTTGGTGACGGTGACCGATGGTCTGTTGCTGGCGATCCGATGGATGGCGCCCTTGTGTCGTTGCCCCACAAGGCCGGGCTTGATCCGGACGCGTTGGAATCAGGCTTTAAGGTCCATGACGAAATCCCCTTTGATTCCAGCAATCGGTTCAATGCCGTCCTTGCTGCCAATGCAGGCAAGCGCCAGATCCATGTGAAGGGCGCTCCGCATCGGCTCCTTTCCATGTGCGATCAGCATCTGACCGCTAAAGGTCCTATGCCGATGGACCAGACCTTGTGGCGTCAGCACATTGAACGCTGTGCCGCCCGCGGGGAGCGTGTTCTCGCCTTTGCGTTCAAGGATGCAGGGGATCAGGCGGTGCGTGATGAGGCCAGCCTTGAAGGTGGTTTCACCTTTCTTGGCATTGCCGGTTTCGTCGATCCGCCGCGCCCTGAAGCCATTGAGGCCATTCGCGATTGTCACCGTGCCGGTATCGGCGTGAAGATGGTGACCGGTGATCACCGCACAACGGCTTTGGCAATTGCTGCGGAGCTTGGGCTGCGTACCGCCGACGGTGCGCTCAAAGGATCTGACATTGACAGTTTGGAGATGGACGCTCTGCGCGACAAAGCCTCGCGGATCGATGTGTTCGCGCGCGCCACGCCTGAGAACAAGCTGCGCTTAATTGAAGCCCTGCAAGCCGAAGACCAGGTCGTCTCGATGACCGGCGATGGCGTAAACGATGCACCGGCCCTGAAAAAGGCCGATGTTGGGGTCGCGATGGGGATCAAGGGCACAGAGGCAGCCAAGTCCGCCTCGCGCGTGGTGTTGGCCGACGACAATTTTGCCTCCATTGCCGCGGCTGTGCGTGAAGGACGTTCGGTCTACGACAATATCCGCAAGGTGATTGCCTGGACGTTGCCGACAAATGGTGGCGAGTCCCTCATTGTGATCGCAGCCATTCTGCTCGGGCTATCCCTGCCGCTGCTGCCGGTGCACATTTTGTGGATCAATATGATCACCGCCGTCGCGCTTGGACTGACGCTCGCCTTCGAGCCGCCATCCGCCACCGTCATGGATCGCCCACCAAGACGTATGCGCGATCCCATTTTGGATGGTGAGATGGTCTGGCGGATTGTCCTTGTGTCCTTGTTGATGGCCGGTGCCGCCTTCTGGGTCTTCCTCTGGTCGACCGAGCGAGGTGACAGTGTCGCCTATGCGCGGACGCTCGCCGTCAACGCGATGGTGGTGCTGGAGATCGCTTACCTCTTCTCCGTTCGCGCCCTTGATCGCGACCGGCTGGATGTAAGCACTTTTGTTGGCTCGCGTGCGGTCCTAATCGGTGTTTCGCTGACCATCCTTCTCCAGTTGGCATTCACCTATGCACCTTTCATGCAGGTCATCTTCCGCACCGAGGCGATTGCTCTCGAAGATCATGGATTGCTGGTGGCCATGGGCGCCGGCCTGATTGTGCTCCTGGAGGTGGAGAAGGTCGTCCGTCGCCGGGTGTGGAAACGGTCTTGATGGGTGTTGGATATCGTCCAGCCTAGAGCGCCAGCGCGACCATCACCCCGACCCCGCCTAAGAGCGTGTAGACGGCGCAGACCAGCGCCGTCTGCCGCAGGACACTGCCCTCCTTGCCGACGAGGCCGACCGTTGCCGCACCGGCGATGATGTTGTGCGGCGCGATGGTGTTGCCGATGGCAGAACCAAAACCTTGGGCGGCAACCATGATGAGGGTGCTCAGCCCAAGTGCGCCTGCTGCCTGTACCTGAAGATCGGTGAAGAGGATGTTGGAGGCCGTCGCCGAGCCGGTGATGAAGGTGCCCAGCACGCCAACCATCGGCGACAGGATCGGCCAGGCCGGGCCGGTGGAGGCAGCGGCCTCAGCAAGAGCGGTTATCATGCCGGACTGAACCATGAGGCGTGACAGGGTCAGCATGACCAAAAGGGCGAGTGTCACCGTCACAAGGCGCTGAAGCGCACTCCAGGTCGCTCCCGGGAGATTGCTGAGCCTTCCGGTCATCAGCGCACCAATGATCAGGCCGCCCCAAAGCAGGGTGCCAGGGTGATAGAGCGGTGCGAATGATCCCGAGAAGTGGTCGTAGAGCCGCCAGTCCAGTGTTGCCGTTCTCAAGATCTCCGCCAATGGCCCGATAAGTCGTGTCAGCAAAATGAGCGCAACGATCATCAGGTAAGGCGCGAGATCGGCGACCAACTCTTTGGCGTTGAGGCCGCCAGCGCTACCGGTGCGCTGGAGGATGCCGACAAACACGACAAGGCCAACCACCGCGCCGGCCATGGAGGGCAGTTCTGGTCCCGCCAAGAAGGCAAAGGCAAGGAAGGGCACGAAGAACACCGCACCCGCCAGCACCGCCCATCCCCAATCTGCCCGGCGCATAGGCCCGATATCGGCCAGCCGCACCATCGCAAACAGAAGGAGCCAGCCGAGACAGGCGTGGAAAAGCGCGACTTGAAACGCAAGCTGTTGTGCGTCGAGACACGTGAGTTCCAGCTGGGCAAGGGTTGGCGTTCCAATGGCGCCAAAGGACACGCCGGCTGCGTGGCCAAGAAGAGCCAAAGCCACGGCCCGAACGGGCGGATAGCCCATGCCGTAAAGAAGCGGAGCGGCGAGCGCGACCGGTGTGCCGAAGCCGGCTGCGCCTTCCATGAACAGACCGAAAAACCAGGCGATCAAGATGGCCTGGACACGGCGGTTGGTCGTCAGCCCGGCCAACGCGTCGCGCAATCTGCCAACGGCGCCGACACCTCGCTGAAAGGCATCCAGAACGAGCGCTGGAAAGATGATCCAGATGATGGTGCTGGTGGAGTGCAAAGCCTCCGCCAGCGTGCCTTGGATGGCTGGTAGCAATTGGCCGCCCGTCGTCGTTGCCAGATCAAACGGTCCGATGAAACCCATGGTGAAGACGCCGGCGACGGCCAGACCGGCCAACCCAGCCGTTAGAGCGGAAAGATGCAGGCCAACCATACCGATCAAAACGCACACAAGCGGATGTGCGGCGAGAAGGGCGGGCATTGGCATCTCCATGAATGGCGTTCTTGGTTCTGGTGATTGCCCAGCGCCAATAGACCCACAAGTTGGGTGAACCACGACTGGATGGTCCCGGATGCACTCCAATCCAATCGGTTCTCCTTTGTGCTGCCGATCGGTTCGTGCGAAGGACGCTGGGGCATCTATGTTGTGTGGATGTAGGCATAGCCGGGCAGGAGTGAGTGATCATGGGTGATGAGGATTTGAGCCGGGCCGGGCAATCCAACCCAATCATCTGTCCGGTGTTGTTATGCGGGGGTTCAGGAACGAGGCTCTGGCCGGTTTCCCGGCGCGCTTTCCCCAAGCAGTTCGCGTCCCTCATTGGGGATGAAAGCCTGTTTGCAGCCTCGGCCAAACGCCTTGCCGATATGGCGCTTGGGCCCCCTTTGGTTGTGACCGGCGATGCCTATCGGTTTCTTGTTCGTGACCAACTGGCTGAAGCTGGCATTGATCCACACGCTATCCTGATTGAGCCCGAGGCCAAGAACACAGCGCCGGCGATCCTGGCGGCCGCGCTTTACTGCGCGCAACATCATGACCCATCCGCCCTGCTCTTGGTGTCACCCTCCGACCATCTGATCCGAGACACCGAGCGTTTCGCGTTGGCCGTGTTTGCCGGAGCCGCGACAGCGGAGGCTGGCCATCTGGTCACCTTTGGCATCGAGCCGTCGCGTCCTGAGACCGGCTATGGCTATCTCCAGCTTGACGGTGCGATCCGCGAGAACATGCCGACCGCGTTGAAGCGCTTCGTGGAGAAGCCGGATCGCGAGACGGCCGAGGCGATGCTGGCCGATGGCAGTTATCTATGGAACGCTGGCATCTTCCTGTTTCGTGCCGACAGTCTGATCAAAGCGTTTGAAACACACGCGCCGGACATGCTCGCCCCGGTTCGCGAATCCGTTGAAAAAGCGAGACCCGATCTTGATTTCGTTCGGCTTGATGAAGGCGCGTTTTCCGGTGTGCGGGGCGACTCCATTGACTACGCCATCATGGAAAAAGCCGAAGGCTTAATGGCCGTTCCCTATCGTGGCCACTGGAGCGACCTTGGCGATTGGGACGCCGTCTTGCGCGAGGCAACCGGAGATGTTGCCGGCGGCGGCGTGGTGAGCGAAGGCAACGCGCTCGCGCTTGATTGCACCAGCAGCTATCTGCGATCCGATGATGAGGGTGTTTCGGTTGTCGGCATCGGGCTGACCGATACGCTTGTTGTTGCGACCGGTGATGCCGTCTTGGTGGCTGACAAGTCGCGTGCGCAAGAGGTCAAGCAAGCCGTCGATCAGCTAAAGGCGCGCGGCGCCAAGCAGGCTGAAGCCTTCCCTCGCGATCACCGGCCTTGGGGTTGGTATGAGACCCTGGCGCTGTCCGACCGGTTCCAGGTCAAACGCATTGTCGTGAAACCCGGCGCTGCGCTTTCGCTGCAAAGCCATGTGCATCGCTCTGAGCATTGGATCGTCGTATCGGGAACGGCCAAGGTGACGGTTGAGGACGAGATCAGGCTCGTCTCAGAAAATGAGTCCGTCTACATCCCGCTGGGTGCCAAGCATCGGCTGGAGAACCCGGGCAAATTGCCGATGGTGCTTATTGAGGTTCAGACGGGCAGTTACCTCGGCGAAGACGATATCGTTCGTTACGAAGATGTCTACGCGCGCGATTGAGCGGGAACTGTATCAGGCTGCAGCCTTGTCTAGACCCAAGGACGCCCCTCGCTGATTTCGCCTTCAAAGCTGTCGATGGCCGGAGACTTCTCCATTGTGAGGCCGATATCATCCAGGCCGTTCAACAGGCAGTGTTTGCGAAACGCATCGATCTCGAAGGTGATCGTGCCGCCATCGGGCCCCTTGATCGTCTGGTTTTCCAGATCAACCGTCAGTGTCGCGTTCTGGCCGCGTTCGGCGTCGTCCATCAGCTTGTCGAGTTCCTCCTGGCTGACGACGATAGGCAAAATGCCGTTCTTAAAGCAGTTGTTGTAAAAGATGTCTGCGAAGCTGGTGGAGATCACGCAGCGGATGCCGTAGTCGAGCAGCGCCCAAGGGGCGTGTTCACGGCTGGAACCGCAACCGAAATTGTCGCCTGCCACCAGGATCTGAGCGGAGCGATAAGCCGGTTGGTTCAGAACAAATTCGGCGTTCTCGCTGCCGTCCTCATGAAAGCGCATTTCAAAAAACAGGCTTTTGCCAAGGCCGGTGCGTTTGATGGTCTTCAGAAACTGCTTGGGAATGATCATGTCGGTGTCGACATTGATCACAGGCATTGGCGCCGCCACGGATGTGAGGGTGGTGAACTTGTCCATGTCGCTGTCTAACTCCTGATCGGATGCTCTCCTAGCAAGGCCGACATGGTCCTACAAGGTTGATGCATACCGTCCTTGACGGGCCGGCAATCCTCTGCGACTGCGCTGGGTATGGATTTGCCTGAGACCAGCCCTCCCGCCGGTTCTTCAAACACCTCCCGTGCCACTTCCGCACCTGTCACACTGACCTATGAGGGCGTGGTGCGTGGTGCTCGTCGTTTGGTCCCGGTCTCTGTTTTTGTGATCCCGTTTGGCATTGCCTATGGCGTCGCCGCCATTGAGGCCGGCCTCACGGTTGACCAGGCAATTGCGATGAGCGCGTTCATGTTTGCTGGCGCCTCGCAGTTCGCCGCGATTGATCTGTGGCAGGGGCCGCTGCCCTACCTCTCCCTTGCCCTTGTGGTGCTGGCGGTGAATGCCCGCCACCTCATTTTGGGGGCGGCGATATCGCCCTATGTGAACCAGCTTCCGCCCGGTCGCTGGTTCTTGGCGCTTTGTCTTCTCTCGGATGTCAATTTTGCCGACAGCTACAAGCTCATGAAGACCGGATATCGCGATGCCGGCCTTATCCTGGGTGGAGGCCTCCTGATGTGGGTGACTTGGTTGGCGGCGACAATTGTTGGTGTGTTTGCCGGGGCGATTGCGACCAATCTGGACTATCTGGGTGTTGATGTCGTGATGGCCGCGTTCTTTGGCGCGCTCACTGTTGGATCAGTTTCTGGCTGGCGCACGGGGCTGCCTGTGCTGGTTGCGTGTGGGGTCGCCCTTTTGACCATGCCTCTTTTGCCGTCGGGCTGGAACATCATTGCTGCGGCACTTGCCGGCGGCGTGGTGGGCGCTTTTCTGCCGGTCGAGGAAAAGGGTGATCGGGAGCCGACGGCCCATGGTTGATGCGAGCTCAGCCTATCTTGCCATCGGGCTGATGGCATTGGTGACATTGGGCACACGGATCGGCGGCGCCTATGTGATGCGCTTCGTGCCCTTGTCGGCGCGTGTGGAGCGCTTTTTGGAGGCGATGTCATCCTCCGTGCTGGCGGCGATTGTGGTCACCTTTGTCGCGCGCGGTTCCTTGCGAGAGTTGTCGGCCGTCGCCGTGGCGATCCTGGTGATGGTGGCGATACGCAGCCCCGTTTGGGCGATGATTGCAGCCATGGCGGTTGCCGGAGGATGGTCGATGCTGGCTGGCTGAACTGTTTGGCTGGTTTGGACCGTCAGGCTTCAGTCTCAATCCGATCCATATCGTCATCCGACAAGCCGAAATGGTGACCCATTTCGTGGATGAAGACATGGCGAACGACCGCGCCAAGCGTTTCCTCATGCTCGGCCCAATAGTCGAGGATCGGTCGTCTGTAGAGCCAGATAGCATTGGAGGTATCGCCGGTATCGATGGTGGCGCCCCCTTCTGAAAGGCCGCGCCCGACAAACAGCCCTAGAAGCTCGAAAGGAGATTGAAGCCCCAACTCATCGAGCGATGCCTGATCGGGAAAGTCATCAACCCGAACGATCACATCCTTGGCCAGACTGGGGAATGGTGGCGGCAAGGTTTTGAAAGCCTCGCGCGCCAAGGCGGTGAAGTCGTCAAGGCTCGGCGCCATGACATCGGCCCAACGATCAACTGCATTGAACGGGGCTTTGTTGCCCATATGCTTTGCCTTTCAGAAGCTCGACCATTCGCTGTTTTTCATAGAAGTCCGCTGGGCGAGCAGCAATGGCGAGCACTGCCCCTCGTCACCTTTCGGTGAACGGCTCGACAAGCCAAGTGCCCGCCGTAATAGTCGCCTCAAGGTGAGCGATCGGCGAATCGCACCGGGCAGAGGAGGATTGGATGGTGACTGTGGCGGTAGACATCCAAAAGCGCAGGCTCATTGATGCAACGCTGAAGGCGCTGGGCGATGATCCCGAACGCGGTGAAGTGTTGGTCCGATTTGCTTCAGCGCTGTTCCGTGAGGGTGCGGCAGAAGACATTGTGACCTACACGGCGGCCGAACTGGCCAGCGTTGCCATCGACGCGTTTGACCGGATCGTTGACCGCCGAACCGGCGATGCCTTTGTGCGGGTCTACAATCCCAAGCCGGTGGCCAGTGACGGCGTCCTGTCGGATGTCTCGGTCGTTGAAATCGTCAATGACAACATGCCTTTCCTGGTTGACTCGGTGATGGCCGAATTGCAGGCGGCAAGCGTTGATCTGCGCATGGTTCTGCATCCGGTCTTATGGGTGTCGCGCGACCAGAACGGCCATCTTGAGCAGGTCTACGGCCATCAGCGGCCGAGCGATGATGACGAGGCGATCCGCGAAAGCGTCATCCTGTTTCACGTCGAACAGATGGACTCTGTCTCTGACCGCGACACGCTAGAGCAGTCCATTCACGCCGTTCTTTCCGATGTGCGGCTTGCCGTGCGCGACTGGCAGGGCATGCGGCGGCGCGTTGAACAGGTGGTGATGGGCTACAAGACTGATCCGCCGGCACTTCCGGTGGACGAGTTGGCCGAGGGCATCCAGTTCATCGACTGGCTGCTTGACGACAATTTCACGTTCCTGGGCATGCGCGACTACAAGTTCATCAACGATGAAGATGGTGGCTCGCTGGAACGGGTGGAGTCGCCCGGTCTTGGTCTCCTTTCAGACCCGGACATGATGGTGCTGCGCAAAGGCGCGACATTCGTCACCCATACGCCGGAATTGCTCGACTTTTTGCGCCGGCCCGAGCCGCTGATCGTGACCAAAGCCAATGTGCGCAGCCGGGTCCATCGGCGCACCTACATGGATTATGTCGGCCTGAAGACCTACGCCGAAGACGGCACGCTGTTTGGTGAGCTTCGGATTGTCGGTCTGTTCTCGGCCACGGCCTATACACGATCGACCCGGAACATTCCCTATCTGCGCCGCAAGACTGATCAGATCATGGAGCGGTCGGGCTACGATCCCGACAGCCATTCCGGCAGGGCGCTGGCAAACGTTGTGGAGAGCTATCCGCGCGATGAGCTTTTCCAGCTTGATCTGGAAACGCTGCACCGGTTTGCGACAGCCATCCTGCAACTCGGTGAGCGCCCACGCGTTCGTGTCCTGTCGCGGATCGACCGCTTCGATCGCTTTGTGTCGGTCCTCGTGTTCGTGCCGCGCGAGCGCTATTCAACCACGACACGCATGCAGATCGGCGAGTGGCTGGCCGAGCAATACAAAGGTCGAGTCTCGGCCTGGTATGTTGCTTATCCCGAAGGGCCCCTGGCCCGCGTCCATTTCATCATAGGCCGTTCTGAGGGCGACACGCCTGTGATCGAGCAGGAGCGCTTGGAGGAGGGCGTTGCCGGCATTGTTCGCACCTGGGCCGATACGTTCCGCACGGCGGTGCGAGCCAGCCAAGACAGTGTGCGTGCCGGCCTTCTGTTGCAGCGCTACTCCGATGCTTTCACCGGCGCTTATCGTGAAGCGTTTTCTGGTGAGGCTGCGCTCGACGATGCGTTGGCGATGGAGAGCCTGGGCGAAGGCCGAAACCTGCAACTGGCGTTTCGTCCGCGTGAGGATACCGATGGTACCAGGATTGATCTGAAGCTTTATCACCGAAGCCAGCCAATCGCGCTGTCCGATCGCATGCCGATCATCGAGGCGATGGGCTTTCGGGCAATCAACGAACGCACCTACCGGGTCGAGCGAAGCGATGCCGAACCAGTTTGGTTGCACGACATTCTGCTGGAGCGCGCCGATGGCGAGACCATCGATCTGGAGGATTTGGCCGAGCCGCTAAAGGCTGGCTTTTTGGCCGTTTGGTATGGCCATGCGGAAAATGATGGCTTTAACACGCTGATCACCACCGCTGGGCTGCCTTGGCGTGATGTTGCTGTGTTGCGTGCGCTGGCGCGTTATCTGCGCCAGGCGCTTTTGTCCTTCAGCCAAGACTATGTGTGGGACACGCTGATCCGCCATGAAGCGGTCACCACCAGCCTAGTTGATCTGTTCCATGGCCGGCTCGACCCCAGCAAGGCGGAGGCCGAAAGGGACCAACTGTCGGAAAAGATCACGGCTGCGATCACGATGGCGCTGGAAGACGTATCGAGCCTTGATGAAGACACGATCCTTCGCCGCTTCCTGAATCTCATCCAGTCGGTTCTTCGCACCAATTTTTTCCAGCCTGGCCAGGACGGAAAACCGAAGCCGACCTTTGCCTTCAAGATCGATTCAAAGAATGTCGCTGGCTTGCCAGAGCCGCGCCCTCTGCGGGAGATTTTCGTCTACTCGCCGCGCGTCGAAGGCGTGCATCTGCGTGGCGGGATGATCGCCCGCGGCGGCCTTCGCTGGTCGGACCGCCCGCAGGATTTCCGCACCGAAGTGCTCGGTCTTGCCAAGGCGCAGCAAGTAAAGAACGCCGTCATCGTGCCGTTCGGCGCCAAAGGCGGGTTCGTGCCCAAGCAATTGCCGCCGCGCGATGATCGCGAGGCCTGGTTTGCCGAAGGTACCGAAGCCTACAAGATCTTCATCTCCTCACTTCTCGACGTCACCGACAATCTGACGCTTGAAGGCATTGAGCCGCCGGACGCCGTCGTACGTCTCGATAGCGATGACCCCTATCTGGTCGTGGCGGCCGACAAGGGTACGGCGACCTTCTCTGATACCGCCAATGGTATCTCGGAGGATCACGGATTCTGGATGGGCGATGCGTTCGCTTCCGGTGGCTCGCAAGGCTATGACCATAAGAAGATGGGCATCACCGCGCGGGGCGGCTGGGAGGCGGTGAAACGGCATTTCCGCGAGATGGATATCGATATCCAGAGTGAGCCGTTCACGGTTGTCGGCGTCGGCGATATGTCTGGCGATGTGTTCGGCAATGGCATGCTTTTGTCGCCGGCCATCAAGTTGGTGGCGGCGTTCGATCACCGCGACATCTTTATTGATCCCGATCCTGATCCCAAAACGACGTTCGCCGAGCGGCAACGTCTGTTCGACATGGGTCGATCAAGCTGGCAGGACTACAACACTGAGCTTCTGTCCAAGGGCGGCGGCATCTTCCCGCGCTCATCGAAATCGATCACCCTGTCAGCGGAAGCACAGGCGGTGCTTGGCCTGGAAAAGGCAACGCTAACGCCGAACGCCCTCATGACGTCGATCCTCAAATCAGAAGCTGATCTTCTCTGGTTCGGCGGCATTGGGACGTACATCCGCGCGACCGATGAAAACAACGCCGATGCCGGTGACCGCGCCAATGATGCCATCCGCATCGCTACGCCCGATCTTAGGGTGAAGGTTATTGGCGAGGGCGCCAATCTGGGGTTGACCCAGAAGGCTCGTATCGAAGCTGGCCTTCTGGGTGTGCGGCTCAACACCGATGCCATCGACAACTCCGCTGGCGTGAACTCCTCCGACCTTGAGGTGAACATCAAAATTGCTCTTGGTGCTGCTGAGGCCGCCGACAAGCTGACCCGTGAGGACCGCAACACGCTTCTTGTCGAGATGACCGATGAGGTCGCGGCGCTGGTCTTGCGCAACAACTATCTTCAGACTCTCTCGCTCTCGCTGACGGAGATGAAAAATGAGAGCGACTTTGGCTATCAGTCTCGTTTGATGACGACGCTTGAGAGCTCCGGCCTGCTCGATCGGGCTGTTGAGTATCTGCCGTTTCCCTTGACGCTGACCGAGCGTCAGGAGGCTGGTGAATGGCTGTCGCGTCCGGAACTGGCGGTGCTTTTTGCCTACGCCAAGATCGATCTCTTCTCCTCGCTCCTCGACAGCGAAGTGCCGGACGATCCCTATCTGGGCCGCGAGCTTTATCGTTATTTTCCCGAGCCCATGCACGAACCCTATCGCGAGGAAATCGAGGGGCATCGTCTGCGGCGGGAAATTATCGCTACCCAGCTCTCCAACTCAATGATCAATCGTGGCGGCGCGACGCTGATCCAGATTGTCTCGGATACCACCGGCGCCTCTAAGGCCGATATTGCCTGTGCTTTTGCCGTGGTTCGAGATGCCTACCAACTAACGGCGCTTAACGAAGAAATCGATGCGCTGGACACCCAGATTTCAGGTGCGCTGCAACTGTCGCTTTATGCTGTGGTGCAGCGGCTGGTGATCGACCGGATCGGTTGGTTCCTTACCAATGTGGAGTTCGGCGAAGGTCTTGCCGATGTCGTGAACCATTACCGCAGTGGCATTGAGGCTTTTGAGCCGGTGCTTGAGCGCACGATGGCACGGCCGGTTGTTGAGCGCATTGCCAAGGACACGCAGGAACTGGTCGACCGGAATGTGCCGGAGGGTCTTGCCGGACGGATCGCATCCATGGCGGTTTACGCCATCTTGCCGGATGTGATCCTGGTGCGTGATGCGTGCAGTCGCGATCCTGAAGAGGTTGCCGAGGCTTACTTTGCGCTCGGCGCGATCTTTGGCCTTGGCCGGCTGGATGCCGCCGCAAGAGATCTTCAGGTGAACGACTATTACGACGCTTTGGCGCTGGATCGTGCACGCCAGTCGCTTGCATCCGCGCGACGGCGTTTGACCATTGATGTGTTGCAGCTTGAAGGCGGCTTGGAAGCCTGGAAGGCGGCGCGCGCTGGCAAGATCGAGCGGGTCGCCAGCGCCATGGAAGACATTATCGATGGGGGGTCGCTGACCGTTTCCAAGCTTGCCGTAGCAGGTGGTCTACTGGATGACCTTGCCTGAACCCCATCTGCCAGAAGGACCGGATGCGGACCTTCCTGGCCAGGTAGATGGCAAGCCGGTGGATGGCAAAGCGCGGGCGGGTTGGATTCTGTTCGACGCGGCCATGCAACCTTGGTTCACGCTTGTCACGACCTTTGTCTTCGGCCCCTATGTCGTTTCCGCGCTTGCGCCAAGTGCCGCCGAAGGTCAGGCCATGTGGGGCTATGCAGCCGGCGTTGCTGGGCTTGCGGTCGCTTTTCTCTCACCGCCTTTAGGGGCAATTGCCGATGCTGCCGGTCCGCGAAAGCCCTGGATTGCAGGTCTCGGCATCATCATGGCCATCTGCGCGATCGGTCTTTGGTATGCTGAACCGCGAGTCCCTTACGGCCTGCCACTAGCATTGGTGTTGTTTGCCATCGGCACCGTGGCGGCAGAGATGGCCGGCGTTTTCAACAATGCCATGATGCCTAGCCTGGCTCCGGCCGACAGGCTGGGCAGGTTGTCAGCCCATGGATGGGCGTCGGGTTACCTGGCGGCCATTGTTACGATCGTCATTGCGATCGGCTTCATGGTCGGGTCGCCTGATACCGGTCTTACGCTTTTCGGCCTTGAACCGGTGTTCGGCCTTGATCCGGTTGAACGGGAAGGGGATCGCGCGGTCGGTTTGTTCACGGCGTTTTGGTTCGCCTTTCTGGTTCTCCCACTTTTCTTCTTCACCCCGGACAAGCCACGCGTGATGCGCCTGGGGCGAGCCATCGAAACCGGCATGGCCGATTTGGTCCGAGGTTTTCGTGCCCTGCGGAAGGATAAGGCGCTTTTTACCTTCTTGATCGCGCACATGATTTACGCAGATGGGCTGGTCGCCCTGTTTGCCTTTGGCGGTATCTACGGAACTGGCGTTTTTGGCTGGTCGATCACCGAAGTAGGCCTGTTCGGCATTCTCCTCACCATCACAGGCTTTATCGGGGCGCTGATTGGCGGTCCGTTGGAAGACAGGCTTGGTGCCAAGCCTGTCATCCTCACAGCGCTTACGGTGCTGACATTAGCGAGTTTTCTTGTTGTGTCACTCAGCCCCGGCTCTGTCTTTTTCGTCGTTCCAGTCAGTGCAGGCGGCGAGGGCCTGTTCTCCAGCTTGCCGGAGCAACTTTATCTGGTGTTGGGTGGGCTGATGGGCGCTGCTGCCGGCCCCTTGCAGGCCTCTTCGCGGGCGCTTCTTGCGCGCCGCGCCCCCAAAGATGCGCAGGCCCGAACCTTCGGACTGTTCGCCCTTTCCGGCAAAGTGACAAGCTTCGTCGGGCCCTGGGCGGTGGCCACCGTTACCGCGCTGACGTTGGACCAACGGGCAGGCGTTTCGGTGCTGATCGCCTTCTTTGTGATCGGGGCTATCGTGCTGACGCGGGTTCCAGCAACAGCCCCCCAGCCTCGACCATCGTAACGTCCTTTACACCGCATTGTGATCAGAGGGCTTGCCTTCGTGAGCGAATTCGGTGAGCCTGCGCGTCTGAGCGGACAGCCAGAGGGGAATGCTGCCCATGTCGAAGACCCGCGTGCCGATGACCCGCGTTCTAGCCGGTGTTTGTGCCGTGTTGGCCATTCTGGCCGTGCCGGGAGCCGCGCTAGCGCAGCTTGACGCGCAGCCGATGCGGTTCACCCTGGTGGACGACGATGTGGACTGCCCGGACTGTCGTTACATCCGTGCGGCTGGCGACATCGAAGCCTACACGGCCGCCCAATTCCGTCAGTTCGTGCGCAACTACAATCTGCAAGGCCAGGGTCTGACGGTGGTGTTGAACTCGCCGGGTGGTGACGTGGTTGCCGGGTTGCGGTTCGGACGCGATATTCGCGACTTTGGTTTCCATACCCAGGTCGGGCGGGCGCAGCCATTGCCTACTGGCGGTCATTCCATGCGCACTGGCGACTGTGCATCGGCCTGCACGTTCGCATTTCTCGGTGGCGTGGAGCGCTACGCCGAAGATGATGTAATCGGTGTCCACCGCTTCTATCCAGGGCACATGGAGCCCGATGAGCGGGTCGTTATGCGCCCCGGCGATGAGGCCGTTTCGGCGATGATCAAAGTTTATGCGATGGATATGGGCGTAGATGCCGGTTTCATCGATATGTCGCTTAACGTGCCGCCGTCCGACATGCGCTACATGTCTAACCGCGAATTGCGGGACATGGCGGTGGTCAACATGGAAAGCCCCTTGACCCTGTTGGCTGAGCGCGAGTTCGTCGACGCGAAAGGCCTGCGCCCAACCGAGTAGGGTTTGTCGGGGCTGTGCGTCGCCTAGTGCCGGAAATGCCTCGCGCCGGTGAACACCATTGCTAGCCCGGCTTCATCGGCTGCAGAGATCACCTCATCATCGCGGACCGAGCCGCCGGGCTGAATGATGGCTTCGGCGCCTGCCTCGGCTGCCGCCAGCAAACCATCAGCGAACGGGAAAAAGGCGTCTGAAGCCACCACTGATCCGATGGCAAGCGACTGGTCGATCCCCGCAAGTTCCGCTGCTTCGGCAGCTTTCATGGCAGCGATGCGCGAGGAATCCCGCCGGTTCATCTGACCAGCGCCGATGCCGACCGTCGCACCATCCTTGGCATAGACGATGGCGTTCGATTTGACGTGTTTGGCCACCTTGAACGCGAAACGCAGATCGTTGAGCTGGGTCTCGGTCGGCACCTTCTTGGTCACCGTTTTGAGCTCCAGATCATCAGCCTCAAGGGTGTCGCGGCCCTGAACTAGAAAACCACCGGCGACCGTACGAATGGTCTGGCCGGCGGCGCGAGGGTCGGCAAGCCCACCGGTTAGAAGGAGCCGCAAGTTCTTCTTTTTGGCGATCAGCGCCTTGGCTTCGTCGTCGGCATCAGGTGCGATGATCACCTCGGTGAAGATGCCGGTAATCTCGCTGGCGGCGTCCCCCGTCAGCGGCACGTTGGTCGCGACAATGCCCCCAAAGGCGGAAACCGGGTCGCAGCGCAACGCCAGTTGATAGGCGTCTTTGAGCTTGGCCGACTGGGCAACACCGCACGGGTTGGCATGCTTTATGATGGCAACTGCTGGCCCTTTTGCCGGGTCGAAACTGCACGCAAGTTCAAAGGCAGCGTCAGCATCGTTGATGTTGTTGAACGACAGCGCCTTGCCTTGAACGAGTTCAGCGCGTGCCACCCCAGGCCGTTTTTCGCCGGTCAGATAAAGCGCGGCCTTCTGATGGGGGTTCTCGCCGTAGCGCATCTCTAGCGCCTTGGTGCCGCCGAGCGTTGTGTGTTTGGCAAGCGCGTCCGGCGTCTCGCGGGCGAACCAGGCGGAGACCGCGGCATCATAGCTGGCCGTTCTGGCATAGGCCTTTCCGGCGAGCTGTGTGCGGGCCGCAAGGTCTAGGCCGCCATTTGCTTCAATCCCGTCCAGCACCGTTTGGTAATCGTCCGGGTCTGTGACCACGCTTACATAGCGGTGGTTCTTTGCGGCTGCGCGGATCATGGCTGGTCCGCCAATATCGATGTTCTCGACGACCGTTTCCTCATCGGCATCGGAGGCCACGGTTGCCTCGAAGGGGTAGAGATTGACAACCAGCAGATCGATGGGCGCGATGGTGTTGGCCTCCATGGCCGCCAGATGATCGTCCTTGTCGCGCACCGCCAACAGCCCGCCATGGATTGCCGGATGGAGCGTCTTTACCCGCCCGTCCATGATTTCGGGAAACCCTGTCACCTCGGATACGTCCGTTACCGTCAGCCCTTCCTCACGCAAGAGGCGCGCGGTGCCGCCGGTCGAAAGAATCGTGACCCCGCTTGCGGCCAGTTTTTGGGCGAACGGAACGAGGCCGGATTTGTCAGAGACCGACAGAAGCGCACGGCGAATGGGGACGATGGAGGTCATGGATCAAAAGGTCATGTTGTGGGAGCGACGCTTGGCGCTACCACGGCCGGCCATTGGGACGAAACCCGCCTGAAGGGTTAGGCCACAGCTTCTTGCGCTGTCGGTTGTTTGGACGTGTCCACTGTTCGCTCGACCACGAAGCGCCATGAGATGTCGGCGGGAAGCGCGGCTTCGGAGGTCACGACAATCTGGTAGGCGTGGCGTGGGCCGCGATAGCCAAGACGGTCGGCCTGGTTGATGAGGGTGATGCTGCCCGCATTGGCCTCAAACAGGATCAAGCATTGGCGCGTGGCGATGTGTACTGTTCTCGCATCGGCTTGTTTTGCGCGCAGGCCGGGCTGCAGGTGAAAATTCAGGGTGAAGGCGTTGCGTCCGCCCGTTGCCACCTTGTCCGTCGGCAAGAGCAATCGGTCGCGGCCTGACAGTGCTCGTCCGTCATCCTGCAAGGACAGTGAGCGTTCGTGATCGACGCCGAACTTGGCGCGGTAGCCGGTATGGCGGCCTGATAGGTTTCTGTCGGCGCCTGTTTCCGCCTTGGCCAGGGCCACTTGCAGCCCGCCGGCCAAGAGCTCAGCATCATCCTGCGTCCCCTGGAAGCTGGCTGATGATAGGCCCTGAACGCACAAGGTCGATTGAGCGCCCGTCTGGCGTTGTTGGAAGATGTCCGTACCGACCGGCTGGCCGATCTCAACGGCGTTCGAGATGATGCGCTCGCTACCATGGCTCCATTCGAAGGCGAGAGCGGCTGCATGCGCTTCACGGCTGGCTGTGCCTTTGGGCGGGCCGGCACAGTCGACCAAGACTACAGATTGCGCCGCCTCCAGGCGGGTGTAGCCGGTGTTGCGCGCGAACACTGGCAGGTGACCGCGTTCGGTGTCGTAGGTCAGGATGGAGGAGATGAGGTCGCTTTCCAGCCGAGCCAGCGACCGGGTTCCATGGAAACGGGCCACCGAGCCATCGCGATGACGCACCATACGCAGCATCCGCATAGAAGCATCGATGGTTTGGGTAAGCCGAACAGGAACGGCCATCCCTCGGGTTTCCAGAAGAGCGCGCAAGGAAAGCAACTGCGCCAAAAGGGTCGGCAGATCGCCAAGGCGCCGGGTGACCGGTCCGCCGTCTCTGTGGATGGCATCTGCGAGCGCGCCAGCCAGGGCTTCCAGCGTTTTTGTTTTGACGCCGATATGCTCCACCAAGGCGTGAGCGACGCTGATGCACGCCAGCACCAGCTTGCAGCAGTCGGTTGGATCGTTGACCAGCGAGCGGTGTGTGAAGGCAAAACGGATATCGCCAATGATAGCCGTCATGATGGCGCGGTAGGTCGGCGGGTCCGCGCTGTCGAGCAGGAACGCTGCATGGTTGGTAAGGTTGAGGGCTCGGCAGGCGGCAATCTGTGGCGTGCGTACCAGGCCAGGGTGGCTCGAACGGGTGGCGATCCAGTTGAGAATGTAAGAGCGTGCCTGGGCCGCGGCCGCAGCTGACCGGCTCGGGTCGGTGCTGTAACCGTTGACCGCCCGCAGGTGCCTCAACCAGTCGAAACTGTGCAATTCCTTGGCGAACGCATCAGTTGGCGGCGTGATCGCAAAAAGCTCGCGGCCGTCCAGCTCCACCATGCGTCCGGCCAGCGCGAAATAGCCCTGCATGATCTCATCGGCCCTTGTGGGGTCGGTGGTGCGCATGTCGCGCGGGACGACCTCGAACATCGCGCCACGCGGCGACCATGTGCCAACCAGCACGGTTGAAAAAGCAGCGCCGAACGATCGTCCGGTCGCCACAACCCGCGCATTGAGCCGTCGCACCTCAGCAAGGATGGAATGGACCGGACCGGCCATGGTCGCGCGCAACTTCCTTTTGTTTGCAAAATATGTCCGTGCGCCGCGCGATGCTTTATCGGCGTGCGTGATTGCCCCATGACGTGACGTCATATCCCAAATGATGCGTTTAGGAGATGGTAGGGTTACGTGACGGTTAACACAGCTTGGGCGATTGCTGCCAAGCAAGCCCTACTTATGAGCGATCACGACACGTGATGGTGGAGCTTGGCGATGAAAAATCCGTCCATGCCACCAGCAATGTCGGGGCTTGCGGGTGCCATATGCGGCAGCGTGCGGACGGTTCCGTCCGCTTGCCGGGCGCGGGCTGGCAGGTCGGACCAATCGATGGACTCCAACGCCCAATTTGGATGGCCTGCCAGAAATTGCGAAATCTGGTCTTCGCCTTCCTCTGGCTCCATCGAACAGGTTGCATAGACCAAGGTGCCACCGGGCGCGGTTCGTTTGGCGGCTGCTTCAAGAAGCTCGCTTTGCAGGTTCGCGAGCGCCACGATGTCATCCGGGCGTCGGACATGAGCAAGGTCCGGATGGCGTCGTAGCGTGCCGGTGGCGCTGCACGGCGCGTCTAGAAGGACAGCTGAAAAATGCCGATTAGGCACTACGTCGCGCGCATCGCCGATCACCGTTCTAGCCTGAAGCCCTAAACGCTTCAGATTGTCGGTCAGGCGACCCATTCGCGACTGTGATCGATCAACGGCCGTGACATCGGCTCCGGTGGCCGCCAATTGCGCGGTTTTTCCACCGGGGGCAGCACACATGTCCAGAACCGTCGCGCCTGACGGGTCCTCCAGACTTTCCAAGAGGATGGTTGCTGGAAGAGCAGCAGCGACATCCTGCACCCACCAATGACCCTCCTTGAATCCCGGCAGCTCGGTGATCCGACCTGGGTTTGCAAGGCGGATGGAACCGGTCGGCAGCAGGGTCGGGCCATGCTCAGCGAGAGCCTTGAGCAGGTCTTCGCGATCGATGCTGGGGTTAGGCGTCAGGTCGATTGCCGGTTGGTTCCGCAAGGAAGCCAAGACGTGATCGCCTGTTTTTTTACCGTAGGTCTCAGCCCAGCGCTGGGCAAGCCATTTGGGCTGTTCCAGCGCCGGCTCGGCTGGCAGAAGGGCCTTGCCCTCCCGAGCCATGCGCCTGCCCACGGCGTTGACGAGCCCCTTGAGGGCACGGGTCTTTGGGCTTTGCGCAACGTCTTCGACCGCCAGCGTGACTGCGGCATGGGCCGGCATGTCGAGGATCAGAAGCTGCGTGGCCAGCACGCGAAGTGTCGCCTGCGCGCGGGCCTGAGAGGGTTTCAGTGGCCGGTCCAGGCAGTTACCTAGCGCCGCGTCCAGTGTGCCCAGATGGCGCAGGGTACTCAGCACCAGCGATTGGGTAAGCGCGATATCCGCAGGATTTGAGACCTGTTTCGATCCTGGGCCATCAAACGTGCCTTCAAGCGACCGGCCGTTGGCGGTTACGTCAAAGACCAGATCAGCGGCCCAACGCCGGGCCGCCAGCCCGGGTGTTTTGGGGATTGGCGCTTTAGGTCTTGCTGTACGTCTTTCCGGCTTGCGTGCCGGTTCCATTGCCAAGTCTGCTTAGCCCCAGGGGCCATCGCGACCGCCGCCGCTATCACGCTTGTCGCGATCCCAGGGGGATGGTCGTGAACCTTCACCGCGCATCGGCGCTGGCTGCTGGGTCAGCGGCGCATCTCCCCAACTCACGGAAAGATCGTTGAGCTTGGCAATGCGCTGTTCCATCGGCGGGTGGGTGGCAAAAAGTCCAGCAAAACGGGAGCCCGACAGGGGATTGGCGATGAAAAGGTGCGCGGTCGCGGGATTGCGCTCAGCTGTCGGCAGTGGAGCGCGCCCTGCGAGCTCGCCAATACGGGCAAGGGCAGATGCCAGCCAATCAGGACGCCCGCAGATCTCGGCGGCCAGCTTGTCGGCGGCGAACTCACGCGTGCGGCTGATCGCCATTTGAACCAGCATCGCTGCCATCGGCGCAACGATCATCGCCAAAAGCACACCAACGATCCCAAGCGGGTTGTTGCGGTTGTTGCCGAAGAACAATGCGAAGTTGCCAAGCATGGAGATTGCACCGGCGAGCGTCGCGGTGATGGTCATGGTCAGCGTGTCGCGGGTTTTCACATGCGCTAACTCGTGCGCCATTACGCCAACGACCTCTTCCTGCGTCAGGTTTTCCAAGAGGCCGGTGGTTGCGGCGACGGCAGCGTTTTCCGGGTTGCGCCCGGTTGCAAAGGCGTTCGGCTGCGGCGTGTTAATGATGTAAACCTTGGGCATTGGCAGGCCAGCATGCTCAGATAGCTGCCGGACCATAGCCACCAGTTGCGGTGCGCTTCGCTCATCGACCTCCTGAGCATTGTGCATGCGCAGCACCATTTTGTCGGCGTTCCAGAAGCTGAAAAGGTTCATCGCCGCCGCGATGACAAGGGCAATCAGCATCCCGGTTGTGCCACCAATCATAAAGCCAACGCCCATGAAGAGCGCCGTCATGGCAGCTAGAAGCATTGCGGTGCGCATCGTGCTCATCGTTTCAAACGTGCTCGCGGGTTCAACGTTTCGGTGTTTGTCTGGCTAAGGTTATGGGGTTGGCACATCGGCTTCACAAGGTTTGACCGCTCGGCCTGCGCGCCCTAGACCCTTGGACAAGGTCCAGACTGCGAGGTTGAGGATGAGCGATCAATCACCTGAAGAGCGCCGCAAAGAGGCGGGCAAGCGTGCCAAAGCGGAGGCCGCGGCGCGGCGCAAGGCCAAAGATACCGACGCCCAGGCTGCGCCCAAAGAACTGGATGGCCGTGGAGGCCTTGATCCAGTGCGCTACGAGGATTGGGAGATCAAAGGCCTAACGGCTGATTTTTAAGGCCTATTGCGGTCCGGCACCTGCACAGTAGCGACAGAGTGGCGCATGAGGAACCGCTTCCAACCGTTCAGCAGAAACGGCGTCGCCACACCGCGCGCATACGCCATAGGTTCCCGCTTTGATGCGCGAGAGCGCCGCCTCAATCATGCGGACCTCGGCCAGCCCGACCTGGCCAAGCTCTTCGAGCATTTCATCGCTTATGCGGTCGCTGGCGGCTTCTTCAAAATCGGCAGGGCGGGCTTCATCCAGATCATGCTCAATCTCAACAAGCCGGTGGTCGAGTTCGGCCAATCGGGCGCGAAGACGTTTGCGGGCACGATCAAGGTCAAGTTGGAGGTCAATCATGATGGTCCGTCCTGTTGAAGACCACCATCATGATGCATCTTTGGCCTCGGCGACTTGCGCTGGATCATGCCCCGAATGTGGATTGGCGATGGCGAAAGAGCCCTAGCCGCCAGGCGTATCGACGGCGTCATCTTCGTCAAGAACCCGCCTTAGCCGGCCGAAGGCCAGCCGGATGCGGGACTTCACGGTGCCGAGCGGCAGACCGGTTTCTTCAGCGATCTGGCTATGGGAAAGCTCGGTGAAGAAGGCCAGTTCAACAAGCTGCAACTGTTGTGGTGGCAGCTTGGCCAGGGCCTCACGAATGCGGCCCCGGCGCCCATCCTCATCCAGGGTTTCATCTGGATCAGGCAGGCTTTCATCTTCTATCACCAGCGTTTCTGCATCCACGTCCACCGTGCGCTTGCGGCGCAGAACATCGATCCGCCGGTTGCGAGCGATCCGAAACAGCCAGGTGGCGACAGAACTTTTTGATCGATCGAACAGATGGGCCTTGCGCCACAAGGTCACCATCACATCCTGTGCGATCTCTTCGGCCAACGCATCATCGGCGCCAAGACGCATCAAATAGGCTTTCACCCGCGGCCCGAAATGATCGAAAAGGTGAGTGAAGGCGGTCCGATCCTGGGACTGGGCGACCGCCTCAAGCCAATCGGCATGGCGGCTGGCGTCTGCCTTGGCGGCGCGCTTTGCGCGGTCAGCTCCTTGCGGTTGCACCATAACGCCGGCATCGTCCGTTCATTGGATCGTTTGAAACAATTGGGTTTTTGTCCAATTGCGATGTGGCTAGCATATAGCCGCGCATCGTACGAGAATTTTCCCTGACTGACATAGTGACGCATCAGCCAAGGGTCGATGCGTGGCGGACATAAGCTGCAATGCTGGCTGGTGCGGCTGAGCGCCTGCGCCCGGCGTCGAACATCGCTTCGATTTAACGTTTGATGTCACACTGTTGCCGCAGTGCGCCCTAGACATGCGGTTCGGGCGGATGACGGGCAGGGAAGTGGTCGTTGGCCATCCATTCCTTAACCGGCATTTAACATCCTTCGGCCAGTGTCAGGGTAACCCAACTGTAATGGTTTGTGCTTGCTTTGCCGGCTTTTGCGAAGGAAGACGTTAACCATCTGGCGCCGCACTGTCGGCGTCTTGTGTGATGAGCGACCGAGCGAGTTCCTCGATGACCCACTATCGGCTTTCCTTTTTTCAACCCTCACGTCGCCTGAAAATGGCGGTCTACGCCGCTTTCAGCGCTCTTGTCGGTCTTGGCTTGGCAGCGCCGGGCCTGGCTGTTGCCCAGGAACCGACTTTTGTTGAGCAATCGCGCGACTGGGATGTTTTCACCACCACGATTGAAGGCTCGCCTGCCTGTTTCATCGTGTCCAAGCCGCGCAGCTACGACCCGATGCCGGAAAGCCGGCATGGCGATGTGTTCTTTTATATGTCCCGCCGTCCGGCAGCGAGCATTGCCGCTGAGCCAATGGTTCTTGTGGGTTACTCCTTCCAGGAAGGCTCGCAGGTGACCGTCAACGTTGGCGGTACGGCTTTCACTTTTCTGACCCAAGGCCCTCGTGCCTTCCTCAACAATCCGACCGATGGCGATGGCCTTCTGTCGGCTATGCGGGCTGGCAGCGATATGCGGGTTACCGGAACCTCCTCGCGTGGCACCAACGTCTCCTATGTGTTCTCGCTTTCCGGCGTTACGGCGGGCACCAACCGCACCGCGCAGGACTGCCCGGTTTAAAGGGCACCCCAATTGCCGCCACGTCTTGGCGTGGCCACAAGTTCAAGCCGCCTTCCAGCGCGTTGCTGGTTGGCGGCTTTTGCGTTATGGACGCCGCTCCGCTCCCCTTTTTTCTTCGGTTAAATGGCTTAGATCACGCCTATGTCCGTGACGCTTGACCTTGCTGCCCACAATTCCAACGCTCCGACGGTTGATCCGGCAGCGCTTTTCGCTGCGCCCAAACAGCAACTGGTGGGCCTGGACCGCGCGGATCTTCTGGAGGCTCTGGGCTCGCTGGGCGTGCCGGAGAAGCAGCGGCGCATGCGCGCGCGTCAGCTTTGGAACTGGCTGTATGTGCGCGGTGTTTCTGACTTTGATTCGATGAGCAACATCGCCAAGGATCTGCGTTCGCGACTTGCGGACGCCTACTCCATTGAGCGGCCTGAGATTGTGGCTGAGCAGATCAGCCAGGATGGCACGGCCAAATGGCTGATGCGGTTTCCTGCTTCCTCACCGACCGAGCAGCCAGTGGATGTGGAAACGGTTTACATCCCCGAGGCAGACCGCGGCACATTGTGTGTCTCAAGTCAGGTGGGGTGCACGCTGACCTGCACCTTCTGCCACACCGGCACACAGAAGCTGGTGCGTAACCTGACAGCCGATGAAATCCTGGCGCAAATCCTTGTTGCTCGTGATCGACTAGGTGATTGGCCTGATCAAGAAACCCCTGCCGGCATGACAGCGCCCGCGGGTGATGTGCGCGCTATTTCCAATGTTGTCCTGATGGGTATGGGCGAGCCGCTTTACAATTTCGACCATGTGAAAAAGGCGCTTTTGATCGCGTCCGACGGTGAGGGCATTTCGCTGTCCAAGCGTCGCATCACGCTGTCGACGTCTGGCGTTGTTCCGCAGATCGAGAAGTGCGGCGCCGAAACCGGCGTCATGCTGGCCATCAGTCTTCATGCCGTGCGCGATGAGTTGCGCAACGAGCTCGTGCCGCTGAACAAAAAGTACCCGATCGCTGAGCTCTTGGACGCTTGCCGAAACTATCCTGGGGTGTCGAACGCCAAGCGCATCACCTTTGAATATGTGATGCTGAAGGGCGTGAACGACAGCCTGGCGGATGCCAAGGAACTGGTTCGCCTGCTGAAGGGCATTCCGGCAAAGATCAACCTCATCCCATTCAACCCTTGGCCGGGAACACGCTATGATTGCTCCGACTGGGACCAGATCGAGCGCTTCGCTGATGTGGTGAACCGGGCCGGCTATGCTTCGCCAGTGCGCACACCGCGCGGTCGGGATATTCTGGCCGCCTGCGGCCAGCTCAAGTCTGAGTCAGAGCGAATTCCAGCTTGGAAAAAACGCGCGATCAGCGCCGCTTTGGCCGGCGAAGATATGGACACGCATGACGCCGCGCATCTGGCTGCTCGCTCGGACGCCGAGGCGGAGTGAGGGGCTGGCATGGCCGGCACCGACGCACCAATGCAGCGACCCGTTGGCCAACAAGATGCTGGTCGTGTGTCGGTAACGCGCATTATCCTGCGCGTTCTTCTTTGCTCTTTTGCCGCGTTCGTTGCGGTCGTCGCCGCCTCGCTGATCGGCACGTTTGGTCTTTATCGCGGGCTGGAAGACGATCCGCTTTACAGCGTGATGGTGCTTGCCACTGCTTGGGCGGGAACAGCCCTGGTAATCTTGGGTGGGCTTCCGGTGCTGGTCGTTTACATGCTTGGCACCGAGCTTGTCAGCTTGCGCAGCGTCATATGGCATATGCTGGGTGGCATGGCGCTGATGCTGGCACTCGCCTTTGGACTAATCGATCCAAGTGAGACCGGTGGGCAGCAGCGGTTTGCCGTTGCCGCGGCCGCTGGCATCGTTGGCGGCTTCGTCTATTGGGCGATTGCGGGAAGGAGTGCTGGCCGCGTGCGCGAACGGCTTTACTTCACCGAAGGTGACGAAGCGCCTAGCGCGCCTGGGTCGCCAGAAGCTTAAGCGCGAATGCTCCCATCACGCTGGCAAACAGCCAGTCGAAAATGCGCGTTGCGCGTTTCGAACGCTTCAGGAAGCCTGAAATCTGTTCTGCTCCGAGGATCATCGGGATCACAATCGGAATTGCGATCACCAAAAAGAACAGCCCCAAAAACATCAGTTTGCCGGAGGCGTTGGGGTCACTGGGAGATACGAATTGCGGCAAGAAGGTCACGAAGAACAGGATGATCTTGTGGTTGAGAAGGTTGATCATCAGACCCTTCAAATAGGCCTTTTTCAGAGAGCGCGAAGCGGCCTGTCCATCGCCCGTTAGCCCAGAGCCGTTGCGCAGCACATCGTAGGCAAGAAACGCAAGGTAGGCCGCGCCCACCCATTTGAGCACCTCAAAGGCCTCTGGAGAGGCGGCAATGAGCGCTGACAATCCAATCGCGGCGGCGAGTGAGTGGACCACAATGCCCGATGACGCGCCGGCCATGGACATGAATCCAGCCGCGCGCCCATTGGCGACCGTTTGGCCCAGAAATAGTGTCATGTCCGGCCCGGGCGTAAGGGTCAGAGCGATTGCCGCAAGCGCGAAGGCTGCAAGGGTCGGAAGGGCGGGGATGAATTCCATGAGCGCATCCTAGACTTCGTGATCGCTCGATGCCAACCGGATTTTTCCTAGGGCAGGCTGCGATCGACCAAAAACAGATAGGTGTTGGATCGGAAGGGCGCGGCGCCATCATCGGCGTTGATCACGCCAATCAGCCGGGCGTCGGGCACAGGCCGAACATTGCCAGGAGAAATGATGACGGTGCGGCCGGTATCTTCGGTTCCGCTCCAAGGCGCAATGAACTCAAAATGGTTGCGCGGGCCTGATCCGGCTCGTTTGAAGGCCCGCATCGGTTCGTCGCGGTCGCGCATATAGTAGGCGAACCCTGCGGCGTAGCGGCGTCCCACAGTGACCAGCGCGTCCGGCTCAATTCGGTCGAGATGATGCCCGATCTCCTCTGCATGCTCGGCCCAGCCGAACATATCCTCCAGATTGGTGCGCGAAACGATGGGGTGGTCGGGCCGTAGCGCCAGAACCGCCAAGGCGGCGCCCGCGAAGAGCCCAGCGAAGACGACGCAGGTGATGAGATTCCATCGCACCCAGCCATTTCTAGCTGTCCCAAGGAGGATAGCCGTTGTGACCAGGATGAGCGCCGGATAGGCAGTGGCCGCCCAATTGTAGTTCGCGCTTGATTGGAAAGCCTGGAGAGCGAGCAGTCCCAGGATGGGAAGCGAGAAGAACAGCAAGAGGCGATCAGCCTTCGGCCTGTCGCTGCGCCATCGGCGGATTAGCGCCAGTAGGAAGGCTGCAAACAGGATTGGACCGGCAACGCCAAACTGGCTGCCGAAGAACTCAAGGAAGCTGATCGGGTTGAGGGTGAAACCTTCGCCGGAGATGTTTTCTCCGGTGTGGCTGAAGGTGATGAAATCGTTGTTCGCGTTCCAGACAAGGTTGGGGATGAAGCCCAGCATGCCGACCGCAACGCCGAGCCAAAGGTCCAACCGTTTCAGGAGAACGCGCCGGTCAGCCGTCAGCACCAGATAGGCCAGAAGGCAAAGCGGGAAGTAGATCATCGCGTACTTGGCGTTGAGCCCGACCGCGATAGCCAGGCCGAAGCCAATGGCGAACTTGGCGCTTGGTTTTTGCAAATAGAGTGCCAAAGACCAAAGGCCGAGCACCCAACAGACCAGAAGCGGAACATCGGTTGAGATCAGTAGCGATGAGGCCGCAACGGCAATAGCGAACAGATAGCCAAGGCTCGCGAGAAAGGCGGTGCGCTCATCGTAAAGCGTGCGGCCAAGACCAAAGAGGCAAAGCGTCGTCAGCCCGTGCAGAATTGGGGCAGCGGCACGAACGCATCCTTCGGATGTTCCACATACGCTCGTGGTGAGGCCTATCAGCCAGGCAACGAGCGGTGGCTTGGAAAAGTAGCCGAGCGCTGGATCGAGCGACCAGAACCAGTACTGCGCTTCATCATAAAACAGGTCGAGCGGTGTTAACGAGAGCACCAAGAGCCGTGCGCAAACCACCACTCCGGTGATGGCCAGAAGCCATGTCCAGTAAGGGTGGCTGTCAGGAGAGGGTGCCTTGGAGGCGTCAGGTGATGCGGCGTTCATTGGCGATGGGTTCCCGCATCCTGTCGTTCGCGTCAAGCATCTTGGCTGGACAGGATTGGCTGGGTCTCCTATCCGGCATGCTGTCCATCCGTTTAAGGCGTTGACACATGTCTTCTTCCGACACTTTGACCGTTCGCCCTCTTCAAAGCTTGGACCAACAGGCTTGGTTACCGCTTTGGCAGGGGTATCTAGACTTCTATCAGGCCAGCCTGGACCCAGAGGTGACGAAGGTCACCTGGCAGCGCCTTACTGCCGATGATGACACTGTGTTTGGTTTTGGGGCCTTTGAAGGGCAGTCCCTGATTGGGATTGCGCACTGTGTGAAACACCGCGCGACCTGGACCAAAGGATGGTATTTGTATCTGGAAGATCTGTTCACTTCCCCGGCATCGCGTGGAAAGGGTGCCGGTGAGGCGCTCATACAGGCCGTTTATGACAAAGCAGATGCGCTTGAGGCATCGCGGGTCTATTGGCATACCCACTACACCAATGAGGTTGCGTGCCGGCTTTACGATCGGGTTGGTTCGAATGCTGGTTTCATACAATATCGCCGGCCCTGAGCACCAACCAGGCCTGCGTTTCCCCCGTCGAGAACAATCTTGAAAGGTTGCCATGCCTCCCTTTGCTGACGCGCTAGCCCTTTACGGCGCGCTGTTTTTCATTGGCCTGACTGTCGGTGCGATGGGCTTTTTCGGCGCCGGTGTCGCCCCTGTGGTCTTCCGTGTCCTTTGCGAAGAGAAGGCTGGCCCCGTCATTCGTTCGATCTTCCCTATCTACTACCTGGTCCTTGCCGTCACGACGGGCTTGGCGGCCGTGGCAGGGTTTCTCATCAATGTCGCTGCTGGGCTGGTGCTTGTGGTGATCGCAGGCGGTTTTCTGTTCGCACGGCAGGTGATGATGCCGCGCATCAATGCGCTGCGCGATGAAATCAAACGCGGGTCGACGGCTGCCAAAGGACCGTTCGACATGATGCATGCTTGGTCAGTACGCATGAACATGCTGCAACTGATCGTGCTGGTGCTTGTGTTCTGGTTTTTGGCTTTGTCGGTCAGTTAGGCAGTTCGCGGCTGATGCTGCCACCTATGTTGGCTTGCCAGCGCCCCGGTTGCGGCAGTAAGACCGGCGCAGCTTCCCATCCAATTTGGAGTTTTGCGCAATGGCCGCCAAGGGCGATGTCAACAAAGTGGTGCTGGCCTATTCCGGCGGACTTGATACCTCAATCATCCTGAAATGGTTGCAGACCGAGTACGATGCCGAGGTGGTGACCTTCACGGCTGATCTGGGTCAGGGCGAGGAGTTGGAGCCGGCCCGCCGCAAGGCGGAGATGCTGGGCATTCAGGACATTCGGATCGTAGATGTGCGCGAAGAGTTTGTCCGCGATTACGTGTTCCCGATGTTCCGCGCCAACGCCGTTTACGAAGGCGTCTATCTGCTAGGAACATCGATCGCCCGGCCACTGATCACCAAGCACCTCATTGATATCGCCGCAGAGGTTGGTGCTGACGCGGTATCCCACGGGTCAACCGGCAAGGGGAATGATCAGGTGCGCTATGAGCTTTCGGCCTACGCGCTCAATCCGGACATCAAGGTGATTGCGCCATGGCGAGAGTGGGATTTTCCCTCTCGCGAGGCACTGATCGATTTTGCCGAGAAGCATCAGATTCCGGTGCCCAAGGACAAACGCGGGGAATCGCCTTTCTCGGTGGAAGCCAACAATATGAACTCGTCCTCAGAAGAAAGGGTTCTAGAAGACCCTGCGGTCGGTGCCCCCGAATATGTCCATATGCGCACTGTGTCGCCCATGGATGCGCCCGATACGCCGATCGAGATCACTATTGGCTTTGAGAAGGGCGACGCCGTTTCGGTCAATGGCGAGCGTTTGTCGCCTGCCACGCTGCTTGCCAAGCTCAACGACCTTGGCCGGGATAATGGCATTGGCCGGCTTGATTTGGTCGAGAACCGCTTTGTCGGCATGAAGTCTCGCGGTGTCTATGAGACGCCGGGTGGGACGATCTTGTTGGCAGCGCACCGTGCGATGGAATCGATCACGCTGGATCGTGGCGCTGCTCACCTCAAAGACGAGCTGATGCCGCGTTACGCGGAACTGATCTATTACGGCTTCTGGTTCTCGCCAGAGCGCGAGATGCTCCAGGCTGCCATCGATCTCAGCCAGGAGCACGTGGAAGGCGACGTGTCGCTGACGCTCTATAAGGGCAATGTGATGGTCACCGGCCGTCAGTCGGACAAGTCGCTCTACTCTGAAGAGTTGGTGACGTTCGAAGACGATCAGGGCGCCTATGACCAGCAGGACGCGCAAGGGTTCATCAAGCTAAACGCCTTGCGTCTTCGGACCCTGGCTGCACGGCGCAAAAAGATAGGCGGCTAGGCACGCGTCTTGCTAAGGACAAGACATGCCAAGCCCCGTTCCCGTCCAACAGTCGAGCGTCAAACATTCTGCGATTGAGGATGTGCAAGGCCTCGCGACCGGCGTCGTGATGTGCACGATGGGACTTGTGATCTTGACCCATTTGGGTCTGATCACGGGTCAAACGGCCGGGCTGGCGGTGGTGATATCTTACCTCACCGGCCAGTCGTTCGGGCTCATCTTCTTCCTGGTGAACATCCCGTTCTATCTCTTTGCGATCAAAGCAATGGGGTGGGAGTTCACCCTGAAGAGCATGGCGTGTGTCGCTGCCCTTTCCTTGGGCACGGAACTGGTGCCGCTCGGCTTTGCCATTGAGCGATTGGACCCAACGCTTGGCGCGATCATGTTTGGTGTTGTAACGGGGATCGGTCTTTTGGCGATCTTTCGCCACAAGGGCTCACTTGGCGGGCTGGGCGTGGTGGCGCTCTGGATACAGGACCGGTTCGGCATCCGCGCCGGGTACATCCAGCTCGGGTTCGACGCGGTGCTGTTTGGCGTTGCCGCGTTTCTGTTCCCGTTTTCGGTGGTTGCTTATTCGCTTCTAGGCGCTGTCGTGCTCAACGGCCTTATCGCTTTCAATCACCGTCGCGATTGGTACGTGGTGCACTAGGGAAGGGCTTTGCCTTTCCGATCTTGAACGTTCTTGGGACTGCAAAAGCCTGCAGCGTTGCTGAAAGTGCTTGCTCTTAGCTTCCGCTAGCGGCAACCCGGATGGTTGCGCCGCGGTCGCGTTCCATCAGCTCATTGATGCGGTCACGCTCGCGCAAGAAGTCCTCAAGGCGGTCGCCTTCTAGCGTTTCTTCGCGTGCCACGCGAATGCCCATCGGGTCCACATGCCGACCGGTGACGGTCACCTCATAATGCAGGTGGGGCCCGGTCGAGAGGCCGGTCGAGCCCACATAGCCGATGACCTGGCCTTGGCGAACTTCAACGCCTGGAGCGATACCGTCGGCGAAGCGTGTCAAGTGAGCGTAGCTTGTCTGGTAGCCATTGGCGTGGTCAAGGCGAACCCAGCGGCCATAACCAGAGTTCCAGCGGGCATCGAGAACGGTACCATTGCCGGAGGCAATAATTGGCGTGCCGCGCGGTGCCGACCAGTCCACACCATTGTGCATCCTTGTGATTCCCAGGATCGGGTGACGGCGCATGCCGAAGGCCGAACGAAACCGGCCGTTGGGCAATGGGTTGCGGATGAGGAACTTGTTGGCTGAAATTCCATCCTCGTCGAAGTAAAGCAGGGAGCCGTCTTCGGCGGTGTAGCGGTAGAAGCGATGGGTGGTCGCGCCGGTTGATACCGATGCAAAGACCACATCTCCTGATGGATCGCTGTCTTCATCCAACTCGTACAACACTTCCATCGTATCGGCCGGCTGAGCGAGGCGTTGATAGTCGAGGTCGTAGGCGAAAATCTGGATCAGCTCGCCAGCGATCTCCATCGGGATCTCGTTGGCAAGGGCGGTCTCGTAAATTGACGAGTAAAGTCGTGCTGATCCTTCCGTGTCGGGGCTCGCAGCCGCGAAGACATTGAAATCGACGATCTGCGGTTCTTCATCGACCCGGTATCCGCCATCTTCGGTCATCGCCACGGTCAACAGATGGGAACGCTCGTCATAAAGGCTGACGCGAATGGGGTCGAACGCTTCGCCTTCCAGCCCAGCGGGTGCCATAGCCACACGAAGACGGTGGCCTTCGCGCATTTCTGTGGTTTGGAGGAAGGTCTCAAAAGCCGTTTCGACTGGCCCAATCGCCCCCTCGCGCACGCCATTGTTCAAGAGGATCGATTCCAGCGTGTCGCCTTCTCCAAGCGCAACAATGATCTCATCAAGATCGTTGACAGGTGTGACATCCTCATCCTCGACCTTGCCGATGACTGAGAAGTTTTCTGGAATGACGCGGACTGAAGCAAAGCTTTCCAATGCGTCGATGGCGTTGTCGGCACCCGATGAGGGTAGGCCAATACCAGCCAGTGCCACGTCGCCGACTGGATCGGCAAATCCTAGCGCGCCATTGGTGCCAATGCCGCTGCCCGCAAAGGATGGCGAGAAGCTGGCCGAAGCAAGGCTGCTTTGATCCGCGCCAATGGTGAAGCGGGCAACGTCCGCAGCGGCGAAGGTTACCTGATCGGGCTGCGGAACGGCGTTTTGATCAAGCACGGCCGTTTCAAACGGGAAGGGCGAGGTCCGTACCGCGATCTCGCCTTCCACATCGGCATCGTAGATGAGGGCGGCTGCGTCGGCAGAAATCGTGTTGTCAGCGCCAGCATAAAGATTGAGCGGATTGAACGGCGGACGCTCGGCACTGATGTCGGTGCTTTCGAGCGCCAACGAGGCAATCACACGAACGAACGGTTGCAGCCGCACCACATCCATGTCGCCTTCGCGATGGATGGTCGACACGTCGATGAGCTGCCGATTGGCGATAGGCTCAGCAATACGCGTGAGGCGGTCGCCTTTTTGGATGCGACCGTCCTCGTCAATCAGGCTGGCGATGCGCTCGGTCTGAGCAACGCTCGGCGGGATGGAAAACTGCTGGCGGCCATCGACGGCTGCATAGAGCGCACCGATCATCAGTCCGGTGGAGGCAAGCCCTGTAACGACCGTTCCCGCCAGCCATTTAAAGCTGACGCCGCGATGCTCGACGCGAGACGGGCGCGAAGCATCCAGCTCCAGGGCCGGATCATTGCCGATTCTGATGCGTCTTAAGGTGCGCCGAACAGGTGCCATGCGGTGGATGTATCGCCCAAGGTCCGTGCGGGTAAAGCACTTTTATCAAACCACTTGGTTTGGCCTGTCAGCCAAATGTGGTGCCTTTATGGAACCTGGCCCCTGAGCCGCTGGATGATCTGGTTCAATCCTGCATCAGGGTCAGATGTGATGGCCCGTCAATTGCCCGAATCAGAGTGGCCGTGGCATGAGGTTGGGCATGGCATTGTTCAGGGCCCGCAGTCAGGACCGCGACCGCAGCAGCGACCAGCACCGTCTGGCCACTTTGGTGCGCCATATCGGCGACGTGCGCAGCGGTGTTGTGCGTGAGCGCCGTGGTTTGGAGCGACGCTATGCAGACACTGTTGCTGTGGCGGCTCAGTTGGTTGACACAGACTATGGCGGCGAGCGGGAGAGCGAGGATGAAACGCAACTCGCTCGCGCGGAATCCGACGTGCTCTATGCGCGGCGGCGGATGGCAGAACTCGATCGACAATTGGATCTGCTGGACGGTTTGACTGAGCGTGTGAAGGTCATGTTCGATCCTGAGGACAAGATCGCTCGGCTGCGCAAACGCTAGTGCTGCCGCTCTTCTGAAACGCTTCTGTGGGCGTGCCGTCCCTGCCGGGCGCCCGTTCGGCGCACGCTAGCGCAGACGGCGTCGTTCGGTAAGGCAAGATCAATGGCTCAGACCGCCTGCGCCATTTCTCGCTCTTCCTTTGTCGCTGGTCCTACATGTGTATCTGGCGTTTCTCCACGGCCATCGCTGCCTCTTTGACCGCCTCCGACATGGTCGGGTGTGCGTGACAGGTACGGGCCATGTCCTCTGAAGAACCGCCAAACTCCATCAGAACGGCGGCTTCATGGATGAGATCGCCTGCACCTTTGCCTACGATATGGACGCCCAAGACCCGGTCGGTGGCGGCGTCGGCTAGAACTTTGGCAAAGCCGGCGGTAGCGTTCATGGCGCGTGCGCGACCGTTGGCGGAGAAGGGGAATTTGCCAGACTTGTACTCAATGCCCGCGGCTTTGAGCTCTTCCTCGGTTTTGCCGACCGAGGCGACTTCCGGCTCGGTGTAGACCACCGATGGAATGACATCGTAATTCACATGACCAGCCTTGCCGGCGATTAGTTCCGCAAGGGCCAAGCCTTCATCTTCGGCCTTATGGGCGAGCATCGGACCATCGATGACGTCGCCGATGGCGTAGATACCGGCGGCATTGGTCTTGAAGTGTCCGTCGGTTTTCACGCGGCCTCGGTCATCCATTTCCACACCGACCTCTTCCAGGCCGAGGCCCTTGGTGAACGGGACACGGCCTGTCGAGACCAGCACAACGTCGGCGGTGAGTGTCTCGGCATCGGCTTCGCCGCCAGCATGTTCGACAGTTACGGCGAGCTTGCCGCGCGCCTTCTTCTCCACGGCGGTCACCTTGGAGGAGAGCATGAATTCCATGCCCTGCTTCTTCAGAATCCGCAGGAACTGTTTGGATGTGTCGAGGTCCATGGCACCCAGAATATGATCCAGGAACTCCACAACTGTGACCTTGGCGCCGAGCCGCCGCCAGACCGAACCAAGTTCCAAACCGATTACACCACCGCCGACAACCACGACATGGCCTGGGACCTTTTCCAGCTCCAAAGCACCGGTCGAGGTGACAATGGTTTTCTCATCAATATCGAGCGCAACGCCTGGAATGCCTGCGGAGTCCGAGCCGGTGGCAATGACGATGTGCTTGGCTTCAAGCTGGGTTGTCTTGCCGTCTTCGGCCGTCACCGTCACTGTGCCTGGCGCCGAGATGGTGCCGGTGCCGATGTAATCGGTGATCTTGTTCTTCTTGAACAGGTAGGCGATCCCGGTGACGTTTTCTTTCACCACATCGTCTTTGAAGCCCATCATCTTGGCGAGGTCGAGCTTCGGCTTCGTGACTTTGATCCCCAGCGTTTCGAAGGTGTGACCAGCTTCTTCAAACACGTCCGAGGCGTGTAACAGCGCCTTGGATGGGATGCAGCCAATGTTGAGGCATGTTCCGCCATGGGTGGCGCGCTTTTCCACCACGGCCACTTTCATGCCCAGCTGTGCCGCTCGTATGGCGCAGACATAGCCGCCGGGGCCGGTTCCAATGACGATGAGGTCGTAAGCGTCAGCCATAAACTGAAGTCCTTAGGGGATGGAGTAGGCTTGGGGTTTAGAGATCAAGCACCAGGCGCTGCACGTCTTCCAGGCTTTCCTTGACACGCACCAGGAACGTCACGGCCTCTTTGCCGTCAACGATCCGGTGGTCGTAGGAGAGCGCCAGATACATCATCGGGCGGATAACGACCTGACCACCAATGGCCATCGGACGCTCTTGAATCTTGTGCATGCCGAGGATGCCGGACTGAGGTGCGTTGAGGATCGGCGAGGACATAAGCGAGCCGTAAACGCCACCATTGGAGATCGTGAAGGTGCCGCCCTGCATGGCGTCCATACCGAGTTTTCCGTCGCGAGCTGCGAGCCCGAGGCGACCGATTTCCTTCTCGATTTCGGCAATCGACATCTGATCAGCATCGCGCACGACGGGGACAACAAGGCCCTTGTCGGTGCCGACAGCCACACCAATGTGGGCGAAGTCCTTGTAGATGATGTCTGTGCCGTCGATCTCAGCGTTCACCGCCGGGATTTCCTTCAACGCGTGGGTGACTGCCTTGGTGAAGAAGCCCATGAAGCCGAGCTTCACGCCGTGTTTCTTCTCAAACAGTTCCTTGTACTGTTTGCGGATGTCCATCACCGGGCCCATGTCCACCTCATTGTAGGTGGTGAGCATGGCAGCGGTGTTCTGCGCATCCTTCAGACGGCGTGCGATGGTCTGGCGCAGACGTGTCATGCGCACTCGATCTTCGCGAGCCTCATCGTCCGGTGAGGATGGCGCGCGGACCGAGGCCGGAGCGGAGGCGGCAGGTGCTGCGGTCGCACCGGCGGCGATGGCGTTGATAACGTCTCCTTTAAGCACCTGACCACGCTTGCCGGTACCGGCGGCAACGGTGACGCCGGTTTCGGCCATCATGCGTTGGGCAGACGGCGCTGGAGGCATCTCGGTCGACGAAGCAGATGCTGGAGTTGGGGCCGGTGCGGCGGCTGGAGCGGGCGCTGGCGCAGCAGCAACGTTACCCCCTGCGCCTTCCTGAATTTTCATCAGGAGGTTGCCCGGTTCGACAATGTCGCCGGTTTTCACGGAGATTTCGGCCACCGTGCCAGTGACAGGCGCCGGAATCTCTTGGGCAGCCTTGTCGGTTTCCAGTTCCAGAAGAACGTCATCGGCCTTCACCACATCGCCAACTTTGACGGAGATTTCTCCGACCTCAGCTTCGGTGACGGATTCGCCAGCGCTGGGGGTGATGACCTCAACCAGCTTGCCGCCGGCATCGGCCGCTGCTGGCGCTGCTTCTTGTTTGGCCGGTGCGGCCTCTTCTTTGGGGGCCGGAGCGGCTGCCGCCCCATCGCCTTCGCCAAGCATGCCCAGAAGCGTACCAACTTCGACCGTTTCGCCTTCTTTGACCAGGATTTCGGCGATGGTTCCGCCAACTGGTGCTGGCACCTCAACGGTTACCTTGTCGGTCTCAAGTTCAACCAACGGCTCATCGGCATTCACCGCCTCGCCGGGCTTTTTGTACCAACTCGCCACCGTCGCTTCGGTAACCGATTCACCTAAGGTCGGAACGCGGATTTCACTCGCCATTGTTGGTCTCCATAGGGCCGCAGACGAGGCGGCCAATGCTGTCCGACGGTTGTCGGGAAAAAGGGGTGAAGGTGGCGGCTCGGTCAGTCACCTAGAGCGTCTTCCATGAAGGCTTGGAGTTGGGCTTGGTGCTTGGACATGAGGCCAGTTGCCGTGGCCGCCGCTGCGCTGCGTCCAGTGTAGCGCGGCCTTTTGTGTTTGGCGCCTATCTTGTCGAGCACCCACTCAATGTTGGGCTCCACAAAGGTCCAGGAGCCCATATTGCGGGGTTCTTCCTGGCACCAGACGATTTCTGCATCCTTGAAACGGGCAAGCTCGACCATCAACGCACGCACAGGGAACGGGTAGAGTTGTTCCACGCGCAGGATCTGAATGTCGTTGACGCCGCGCTTCTCACGCTCCTCATAAAGATCGTAATAGACCTTGCCGGAACACAGGACGACCCGTCGGATTTTCTCATCCGGTACGAGCTGGATGGGCTCGTCCTTGAGTACCTCAGCATCGTCCCAAAGGACACGGTGGAAGGTGCTGTCCGCACCCATTTCATCCAGGCGCGACGTGGCGCGTTTGTTCCTGAGGAGCGATTTTGGCGTCATCAGGATCAGCGGTTTGCGGAAGTCGCGCTTTAGCTGTCGGCGCAGAATGTGGAAGTAGTTCGCCGGCGTGGTGCAGTTGGCGACCTGCATATTGTCTTCGGCACACATCTGCAGGAACCGCTCCAGACGAGCCGAGGAGTGTTCGGGCCCCTGGCCCTCATAGCCATGCGGCAAGAGGCAGACGAGACCGGACATGCGCAGCCATTTGCGTTCGCCCGATGAAATGAATTGATCGAACAAAACCTGCGCACCGTTGGCGAAGTCGCCGAACTGCGCTTCCCAAAGTGTGAGCGCGTTGGGATAGGCCATGGAGTATCCATACTCAAAGCCAAGCACGGCTTCTTCTGAGAGCATGGAGTTGATGACCTCGTAGCGCGACTGACCATCCGCGATGTGGTTGAGCGGAATGAAGCGCTTCTCATCGCGTTGGTCGTAGAGCACAGAGTGGCGCTGCGAGAACGTGCCGCGCTCGCAATCCTGACCCGAAAGCCGGATGGGGTGACCGTCGACAGCCAGCGTGCCAAAGGCCAGTGCCTCGGCCGTTGCCCAATCGATGCCTTCACCTGAATCGATCATCGCTTTCCGGTTGGCGATGAAGCGCCGAATGGTGCGGTGCGCTTCAAAGTCCTCCGGGATATCGGTGAGCTTGCCGCCGACCATCTTCAACGTGTCGAGGTCGACGCCGGTCTTGCCCTTGCGCGGGTCATCATCGACCTTGGCTTGGGTCAGGCCGGACCATTTGCCGTCTAGCCAGTCAGCCTTGTTGGGCTTGTAGGCCTGGCCAATCTCAAACTCCTTGTCGAGATCAGCGCGATAGTCAGCCTTGCGCTTGTCGATGTCTTCAGCGGTCAGCACGCCTTCTTTCACCAGCTTGTCAGCGTAGATGGTGAGCGTGGTGGGGTGCGAGCGGATCTTCTTGTACATGATCGGCTGCGTGAACGCCGGCTCGTCGCCCTCATTATGGCCGAAGCGGCGGTAGCAGATCATGTCGATGACGACCGGCTTGTGGAACTTTTGCCGGAACTCGATAGCGATCTTTGCGGCGTAGGTGACTGATTCCGGGTCATCGCCATTGCAATGGAACACCGGCGCCTCGACCATTTTCGCCACGTCAGACGGGTAGGGCGAAGAGCGCGAGAAGCGTGGATTGGTCGTGAAGCCAATTTGGTTGTTGATGATGAAGTGGATCGAGCCGGAGGTCCGGTGACCGCGCAGGCCAGACAGGCCGAAGCATTCCGCAACCACGCCTTGACCTGCGAAGGCCGCATCGCCGTGCAGAAGAAGCGGCAGAACCTTGGCGCGCTCTTCCAGTGAGACCACCTCGGTCGCCTCATCGAACGCGCCGATCTGATCCTGCTTGGCGCGAACTTTGCCGAGCACCACAGGGTTCACGATTTCCAGGTGCGAGGGGTTGGCAGTCAGCGACAGGTGGACGCTGTTGCCGTCATACTCGCGGTCGGACGATGCACCTAGGTGATACTTCACATCGCCGGAGCC
>ERZ1740060.178-NODE-178-length-49254-cov-23.874042_pt1 | contig 49254 bp, 48 predicted proteins | sample MGYA00581743_ERZ1740060 | MGnify/ENA primary metagenome ERZ1740060 (study PRJEB43018, sample SAMN04849235) | marine metagenome | isolation source: floating plastic debris | place: Pacific Ocean | collected 2008-08-27 | study: EMG produced TPA metagenomics... | reverse complement strand
GTGGTCTCATTTGAGACTCAAACCAGCCCAGAAGCTAATTTATAGAGGTGCCCTAAATAATGACAGCCTCTAGTTCACAGTTTGTCTGTGCAATTAGACGGGCGATCGCGACATACAGCTGTGTCTAATCAAACGTTAGAGTCAGTTGCTGATTTTGGCTCCGCTCAATCAGCTAAAGCGCATGCTGGGTAAGAATTTTAGGGTTAAGCGGAGTCGTTCGCGCTAGCGTCTCCGCCAGGAGAAAACTCGACGGCAAGGTAATCGTGCCTGCCTAACTTACCGTCGTTGCTGCTCTCCAAAGCTGTTGTCTAAACAGTTGTCATACGGCGCTTTGCTAACCCGAGTCCACCGAACAGTACGATTCCCATCAGCAAACTGGGTTCTGGCACTACCACTTCATCGTCGGTATCGGGAACTTGTACCGGTGGGAGTTGCCCCAACATGGCCAAACCATCGTTGATGCATTCAGTAAACACGTGGGCAATATAGTCGCCCTCAGGCAACAGACTGCGGTCAAAGTTGAACCCAATCGTATGCCGCCCTGCGACGCCAGAATTGACGGCACCAAAATTAAGACCCGCGTCAGCTAACTGCTGCTCATTTAAGAAAGTAATGCCACCTAAGTAGTCACCTGATTGGATTGAGCTGGAAACGGTATGTCGGCCCTGCTGAAAATATTCGGTGTAGCTCAGATCTCCCATCGAAGCCGTCCCCTTCACCTTGGTACCGTTGGCCTCATACTCTTCGTTGGCCCAATCTCTATGGGCCGTCATCTGGTCAAAGCCGCTGTTTTCTGCAGCGGTATTGGTGCCGATGACATCACCATAAACGCCGACCTGGTTGACTCCTGAGTCATTGCCAGCATCGAACTGGATAGCAAACAAATTACCCTGAGCATCGCCCAAATCTGCGCCAGAAAGGTTTAAGAACAAATCACCATAGTGAATATATTCGTCCTCTGCGCCCTCGGCATATTGACCGCCTAGATTCAGGTTGGAGTTAATTGCGATGTAAACCTGATCGGCAGTCTCCTTGAGCGCCATGCCATAAAGTTCATAGCTACTCTCGGCACCGCGTTGATTACCATCGGCCCCGTCATCAAATGAATCAATCGTATAGTTCCAACCATTGAATAATTCTCCGGCTTGAGCCGGTGCTAGTCCAATGTAGGCAGAAGTCATCACACAACCGGCCAGAATGGTTAACGTTTTAGTGACGAAGCCCATAGCTCTCTTTTTCTCCAGTGTCTGAGTTGCAAAATTTGTCCTACACCTGGCTTTCATGATTGCTGTGTAGAGGTGAAAAAAGATCAGCAAAAACCGCTAAATTGTTCTCTCTTTGATATCTCCTTAAGTAAATTCCTCAGGTGAAGCTTGCTTGGCTGCCAAAACTTGGTGAAAACCGCTCGTTAAAGAAACGTAAGGTTGAATCTTGCTAGTTGAATTTGTGTAAGCAAGGTTACATAGCTCAGAACCAAAAGTCTTATTCACTCAAGAGAGTAAGCACATCAATTCATCTCTTCCGTGCAGGTCATAAGTTTTACTCTGAATCCAACTGATCGGTCGCGTGCCCTTTTCTAGTCGCTCTAGATGATAATGAAAAGCGATAGCTTACCGCTTAGACCTTTAAATCCTGCGGACTGGCCACATCACGGTGGAGGGGCATCAGGTCGAGTATGAATTTACCGGCAAAAGTGGCATTGAGCATCACATCGAACTCACTGACAAGCGCCTGGCGAAGTTAATCTAGCGCTGCTCTGAGCTGCCAGGCTATGCGGTTTTCAATATCTCGATGAGGACGGCCACCGCCAGTCGGTAGATTCTGGCGATGTGAATGACTATCGGCAGACCGTGGCGGGCGGAGACTTCACCGCGAAGGATTTTCGCACTTGGGCGGGCACGATTTTGATGGCTCAAACGCTGACTCAACAATCCCCTGAGGTAACCGCTCAGCCCACGGCAAAGCAGGTGACAGCAACCATCAAGTCGGTGGCGCAACGGCTCGGCAATCGCCCCGCCGCCTGTCGGCAGTATTATGTGCATCCGAAAGTACCGGATACCTATCTGGCGGGGCAACTTGCTGCCACTCATGCAATCTACGGCGCAGACGATCGCCTATCTCGACCCCGATGAATGTGCAGTGTGGGAACTGCTCTCCACCTAAACACCTCGATCAGCAGAGAGAGAAATATCTCTAACAGTAGAGGTGCGGCTTGGGCAATCGCCCTAGGATGGCTGCATACACAAAGCTGTATGGAGACAAAGATTTTAAGTGACAATATGATACCCATTTTATTATCCGGTTTAGTAACAGCATTAAGTCTGCTCGTGGTCGATTTAATCGTTCCTGGCGTGCAGTTAGATACGGTGACAGCGGCGGCGATTGCAGCAGCCTCTATCGGGGTGGTGAACGCCTTTGTCAAGCCCGCGCTGGGCACCCTTTCCGCGCCAGTGAATCTCTTGACGTTTGGTTTATTTTCTTACGTAGTCAACGGTCTGTGCTTTTGGCTGTCGTCCCTAGTGGTTCCCGGATTTCAAGTGAGTGGCATCCTGGGTTTCCTCCTGGGGCCAGTCGTTCTGTCGTTTGTCGGTACCTTCTTAGGGAAATATGTGGGCGATAAATATCCTCAGCTGATGACCGGCACCCCGGAAGATGATCGCACCCTGTCTGAAGCGTCTGACTTAACGACAGAAGGCTAATTGCCAATCTAAAATTTTTTGCCAAACTGACTGCGAGTGAATGCCCTCACTCGCAGCTTTTTCATGAAATGATTTGAGTTTCTTTTAAATACAGAAAAATATGATCGCCATTATTGAGCATCTGAGAGCCGAACCCATTTTCACCTTCGCGTTGCTATTGGCGATTATTCTGCCAGTCCCCATTCTGTTTGAGAAACTGCGGCTGCCAGGTCTAGTGGGCCTGCTGGCCGCCGGGATTGTTTTTGGGCCGCACGGGCTCACTCTCCTCGATCCTGCCGACCCCATCATGGAACTGCTATCCGACATCGGCTTGCTCTATCTCATGTTTGTCGCTGGGTTAGACATCGACATGGAGCAGTTTCAAAAAATGAAATACCGCGCCGCTGGGTTCGGTAGTCTAACCTTTTTTATCCCCTTGCTGGTGGGGACTGGCCTGGCGAAATTGATGGGGTTTCCGTGGGCTGGGGCGGTGCTGATTGGGTCTTTAATTGCCTCTCATAGTTTGTTGGCTTATCCGATGGTGAGTCAGGCGGGCGCGACTCGCAATGGTGCTGTGGTCACCACGTTGGGGGCCACGATTTTTACCGATATTGGGGCGCTGATTGTGCTGGCCATTTGTATCAGCTTGGGGGCCGGTGATTTTAGCCTCATTAGTATCGTCGGATTACTAATTGGCTTACTCTTGTATGCGATCGCCATCCTCTACGGGTTTGATCAGCTGGGTCGCCTGTTTTTTAAGTTTTCGGACGATAACCAGGGCAATCAATTTCTGTTTGCCCTGCTGGTGATTTTTGTGGCCGCGATCGGGGCTGAGGTCATTGGCGTCGAGAAGATTGTGGGCGCGTTTTTGGCGGGCTTAGCTGTGAATGAAGTGGTGGGCAACAGTCCCGTCAAAGAGAAAATTGTGTTCGTGGGAACGGTGCTATTTATTCCCATCTTTTTTGTGGATATTGGCCTTCTGATTGATGTGGCGGCTTTTTTCACCAATCCGCAATCGATTATTTTTGCCGCGCTGCTGATTGGCGGTCTCCTTGTCGGCAAATTTTTGGCCGCCTGGATTGCTCAGCGGTTGTATCACTATGACCGGGCCGAACTACTTACTATGTGGGGCATGACCCTGCCGCAAGTGGCGACTACGTTAGCGGCCGCGCTAGTCGGCAATCGCGCTGGCTTGATTTCGGAACCGGTGCTCAACAGCGTGGTGGTGATGATGCTCGTGACGGCGATCGCGGGGCCGCTCATCGTGAAACGGGCGGTGCGTAATCTGCCAACTTTTGAGGATGATTTGGAGGCGGACCTGAGCGTTCCAGCGATTTTTGACGGGCGCGCCGCCGACTTCTCGGTGCTGGTGCCCATCAGCAATCCTCAAACTGAGCAGTCATTGCTGGGGCTGGCCGCGACGATTGCCCACTCTCAAGCGGGCTGCATTAAGCCCCTCGCGATCGCCCCGGCACAAGCCAAGATGGACTCCCCGCGCATGCGCCAAGTCATCACTGAGCGAGAAGCTTTGCTTCAAGGGGCGACTGACATTGGCGAACAGCTCAACATTCAGGTTGATCCCCTATTGCGGATTGACCGCCACGTCGCCACGGGTATCAGTCATACCGCCCGTGAACACCATGCCAACCTGATCGTCATGGGCCTCAATGAGCGTCACTTCAATCTCTCAACCCGTTTGTTCGGCGATTTGATTGATAAGGTACTATGGGCATCCCATTGTCCGGTGGCGATTGTGCGCATGACTGCGGCGCCGCAAAGCATTCAGTCGATTTTGATTCCGATCAAAGAATTTTCGGCAAGTGAAGCGCACAAAGTCGAGTTGAGTATTGCGATCGCCCGAGCCAATCAGGCTGACATTACCCTGCTGCATGTCCTGCCGGTGCGACCTGCGGCCAAGCGCCTGCGCTGGGTGTCTGACAAGTTAGCGCGACTAGCAGAAGAAGCCCCACAAGATGTCATGATTACCCCCAAAGTGATCAAGCACGACCATGTGGCCAAAGCGATCATGTCAGAAGCACGTCATTTTGATCTGGTGGTGACCCGCACTCGCCGCCGTCGGACCCATGGGGGGAGACTAGAAATCGGTGATATTCCTTCCCTTTTAGTACAACAGCTAAAGTGTTCGCTGATTTTGTTTGGTGAACCTCAAAGCTAGCAGGCTGTCCATCGATCGATCATGTCTAATACTAGTCCTCTGAAGCTGGACTATAGATCATCCTTTCAACCCTGCTCAAGGAACGTCGGCTGAGCGGAGTTGTCAGCCCGACAGTCAGGCGGCCAATACGCAGTGTCCCCACCATGACCTCTCGCTGCCACGACAATATCCGCTGGTTCGTGCCGGGCCGGTTGAGCCAATCGGCCACTATCGACCTTGGTCGACCTGGTGTGAAGGCGCTTCAAAAATAACCATCCCCCCGAACCCACTGGCGGGTCGGGGGGATGATGAGAGCTGGCGATGGCCAGGGAACCCGTGACGCATCAAGTTGAGTGCTACTCTGCCACCGTTAGCGAGTAGCTAAACCGCTGACCCTGATTGTGGGCTCCGACCCAGATGCGATAGGTGCCTGCCTGCAAGTTGCTGGAAACAACCTGAGCATCTAAATTGGCTCGGCTGATATCTTGGCCGCAGTAAACGGAATTATCATCTGGGCCTTGCATTAATATTGTGGTGTCTTGGCCGCTGTTGACGGTGACCGTCAAGCTCGGAAAGTCACTTTCTAGCGTCAGAATGTGATCGGGGTTGGTATCGGCAAACCCAGCGCAGAGATTGCCACTGCCATCACTGCTGGCGATATTAGACAGGGAGTAAGACCCCACTGTGCGACCTTCGACGGTGGCACCAGCTGGCGGATAGGCCGATAGGGTGATGCCATCAAAGTTGGCAGATTGGGCCAGTACTGGGGAAAGGCTGGCAAATACCGCCAACCCGCTCGCGGCGACCAGGGGGCGACGAAGTCTGGCCATAAACTGAGTCATCATCTTCATAACCCTCACACGGTTAAGTCACAAAATAGACGGGAATCTGTTGCTAATCTCAGTATTCCCCATTGATTTTATGGTGCCGCAGCTGGCGGCAAAGCCACCGTTCTGCTAGGCAGCCTTGTAAACTGTCCTCAAATGAGCACTGTAAAAACTCGCATATTTGGGGCGATCGCGCTCAAGACCTTTCAGCAATGGGATGATGGGGAAACTCCCCGTTTACAGAATATGACTTTGATTGCCGGTCTCGGTTTAATTTTTGTCGCCTGGCTGATGTCGGTATTTATGGGCGGCATTCCGAGCTTTTGGCACTTTTGGACGATCGCCCCTCCGTGGGTAACCGGGATCATCATCATCAGTCTGCTCGCCTGGTTTGTCAGTGAACCTAGGGCTTGAAGGTAGGCGGATCGACCGTCCCGTAAAGCTCTGGGATATCTCGCGACGGCGGCAGGGTTTTCACGTCACGCGTTTCAATAAAGCCGGTGTAGTAAGCACCCGTTTCAATCTCTAATGACCCAGCCACGACGTCGCCTTCGAGACGGGCGGTGCGGCTAAGGGTGAGTTTGCCTTTGGCGACCACTCGTGCCTTCAAAACACCGTGCACCACAATGTTGTGGGCTTGCACCTCAGGGCCTTCAATCAAGCCCGTCGATGAAATCTCTAAATCGCCTTGAATATCAACGGTGCCGTGCACAATGCCATCGACTCTTAGCATGCCTTCGGCATGGAGGATGCCTTCAAATTCTGTCTTCTGGCTGAGATACGTTAGCAGGGGAGCTGATTTGCGCCTGAACATACAAAATACTTGCCTAATCCAACGCTGTTACGAAAACCGGTTGATACACAGCCTTAAAATACTACTTTTTCTGTCTTTAGATGTGATCCTGCGATCACTGCTTGACTCAAACCCATGACAGAAGACTTTGCTTGCAGGCTTGGTCTTTAGTTTTTTTGACGTTTTTATCATGCAAAGGTGTCAGAGCACTGTCTAGTGCAAATCAATCTGAATCCATGCGCAGAGATTCTTCATGAAATGGTGCGGTTTAGCACTGTCTCAAGGCATCGAGATTATGGCCTCACCGTTGGCGGTAGCTGCGCAGATAAAAAATCCACCAACAGCTGCACCTTCGTTGAAAGATGACGGTTGATGGGATAAAGCACGCACACCGAAATCGACGGGCCCATGTAAGCGGGCATCAGCTGCTGTAGCCGTCCGGCCTGGAGATCATCCTGCACAATAAATGCTGGCAGCAGCGTGATACCTAACCCCTGCACAGCGGCGGCCTGTAACACATCACCATTGTTGGCACAGAGCGGCCCGTTGACGCTGATGCGGTGCTCGCCTTCAGGCTCTACCAGTAGCCACTGGTTATCCGTTGCTAAGTGCCCATAGGCCAAACAGGGATGGTGGGCCAGGTCAGTGGGGACCTGGGGCGTGCCCCGCTGGGCTAAATAGCTCGGGGCGGCACACAAAATCACGGGAGCCGGAAACAGCTCTTGCACAATCAAGCTGGCCGATGCCACGGGCTGCGCAATGCGAACGGTGAGATCAAACCCCTCATCAATCGGATCGATGAAGCGATCGCTGAGACTCAGCTCAACATGCAGATCTGGATACCGCTGCAAAAACTGGGCTATGACCGGGGCTAAATATCGGGTGCCAAAGGTCATCGGGGCATTAATGCGCAGCTGGCCCTTCGGTTCTGTTTGCAGATGTGAAACGGCGAGTTCGGCTTCTGCCAAATCGGCCAAAATCGCGACACACCGTTCATAAAAGGCCAGACCGGTGGGGGTGGGGGTGACCTTGCGAGTGGTGCGCAACAGCAGCTGCACGGTGAGCGCATTTTCTAGATTGATCACCAGTTTATTGACCGCCGAGCGCGACAGCCCCATCTGGCGTGAGGCGGCGGCAAATCCCCCCGCGTCAACCACCGCGACAAAGGCGCGCATACTTTCAAACTTATCCATTTTATTGTCGCTGATAAAGAGACAAACTGTCTATTAAATTGCGTATTGTCTTTTATTGTAATTCAATTCATAATAAAGCCATCGGAAATATTCCGAGTTTCGACGCCACCTCAGGAGGTGTTCCATGATTACAGTTCGTTCTGGTAGCGATCGCGGCAAAGCCAACTTTGGCTGGTTAGACAGTCGCCACACCTTTTCCTTTGGCAACTACTACGATCCTGCTCACATGGGCTTTGGTACCCTACGTGTCATCAACGAAGATAAGGTGACGCCGTCGCAAGGCTTTTCGACCCACGGTCACCGTGATATGGAAATCATTTCCTACGTGTTGTCCGGTGAGTTGGCCCACAAAGACAACATCGGCAATGGCTCCATCATTCGCCCTGGCGACGTTCAGCGCATGTCGGCGGGTACCGGCATTTTGCACAGCGAATACAACGCGTCTAAGACTGAGCCCGTGCATTTTTTGCAAATCTGGGTGCTGCCCGAGCACACCGGCATCGAGCCTGGCTATGAGCAAACCTACTTTGCCCCTGCCGAAAAGCAAGGTCGGCTGCGGTTAGTCGGATCTCGCGATGGTCGTGATGGCTCGGTCACTATTCACCAAGATCTCAACCTCTACGCCGCTAACCTGAGCGCACCCGAGACCGTGACTCAGGCGATCTCCCCAGGTCGCGTGGCCTGGGTGCATGTGGCCCGAGGCGCGGTTAATCTCAACGGTTACGACCTGACGGCGGGTGATGGCGCGGCGGTGAGTGATGAAGCCACGCTGACGCTCACCGGCAATGGTGACGATAGCGAAGTGCTGGTGTTTGATATGGCCGCTTAACTTGAGTTCGCTAGACTGCCACTAGCAATACAGATGATCTCACTAGCCAGCGATGCGATCGCTGCCAGCGGGGTTACAGTAGCGCTAAAAGTGTGGGGGTGGGGTACGGCCTCTCCCCCATTTTCCGGGGCGATCGCCCACTGACACCTAGAGGAGAATCGAACACGATGGATAACCCCAACATTGCGGCTAAGCAGCCCAAAGTGATGGAGCTAGAAGCGAAAGACTATTGGTACTGTACCTGCGGCAACTCGGATAATCAGCCCTTTTGCAATGGGGCTCACCAAGACACCGGCTTCACCCCGATGAAGTTCACCATTGAAGAGAAAAAACAAGTTGCCTTATGCCAGTGCAAACAGACTGGCAATGCTCCGTTCTGTGATGGTTCTCACGCCAAGCTGTAGGCACTGTCGCTGGTGAACGCGCTCTGACCGGTTAGGACTGAGAGGCAAGTCCCCTTGGGTGACGAAGACTCCATGCCCCGGCCTGTCAGACATCCGAAATTATTCGATCCCTCTGGCGCCCTTGCGCCTGGCTGCCCCCGCGTTCTCAAGCAGTATCCGTAAAGTTCATCCTTGAGGCAGGAGCTGAGGATGCTGCTAGGGGCTACCCCTGGCGGCCCATCGCTAGTAGGCGAGTGGCGATGGGCCCATCTACGGGCATGACCGAAAGCCGATTGCCACGCTTGACGACCAGCAATTCTTCAGGGCTAAAGGTGGCCTTTAAGGTATCGAGAGTGATTGACTGCGGAAACGTTTCACCATAGCCGACTTTAACCGTGCGCCACCGGGGATTTTCGGGTTCTGATTTGGGGTCGTAATATTTATTGGCTGAGTCAAACTGGGTCGGGTCAACAATATCCGCTTCAATAATCTGCATCAGGCCGACAATGCCCGGCGGCTTGGTGTTGGAGTGATAGAAGAAGGCCTGATCGCCCACGGCCATTGCGCGCAAAAAGTTGCGAGCCTGATAGTTGCGGACGCCATCCCAAATCTCTTCCGGATCTTTCGCCAAATCGGCGATGCTATAGACGTCAGGTTCAGACTTCATGAGCCAATATCGCATCGGATGTGAGGGCCTCTAGTAAGGATGTTTGCAGTGCGGTACTGGGGATCAAGCTCACTTGACGACCGGTCGGCTGTCGATAGGTGAGGCCAATTTTGAGCGGCTCCGGCGGCAAAAACTGCAGGCGTTCAGCCCACTCGATCGCCATAATCCCCGGCGCGTATTCTATCCCTTCCCAGTAGCTTTCTAAAAACAGGCTGCTGGTATCGGTCGTCGTCAGCCGATAGAGATCAACGTGATAGAGGGGCAAGCGACCTTCTCGATACTCATTGATCAAGGTAAAGGTGGGGCTGTCAATTGCTTCGGTAATCCCCAACCCTGCACCTAGCCCCTTGGTTAGGGTGGTTTTGCCACTGCCCAAGTCACCCTCTAACAGCAACACGGTGCCAACCGACAGGTGCTGCCCCAGCCAGTGGCCCAGGGCAAAGGTGGTGCGATCGCTCGGTAAGGTCAGCGTTGTGGGCACAGGTCAACACAATCAATGTGAGGAGGAAATATTGATGATACAACCGGCCGGGCAGCCGCCCCAAGCTCCCGCTCACCCGTAGCAGACTGGGGGCTCATTTTTTAGTTGACTGTGTCGGTAGCCGCAGCGCCGTCACGAGCGCCCCGGTGCCGCCAATCATGCCCCAGATCAGCCATTTGCCCAGGTCAGCCCCTTTGCGATCGGCCAGTTGAGCGGCGAGTAGCCCCATCAGACAATGGAGCAGCAGCAGCAACACGACTGACAACGGTAAGCCGATCGCCGCGAGTTCGGGAAAAGTGTTGAAATAGAATAGCTCCATACGGGTTAGATAATTGACGATGGATGATGGGTTCCTATGAGAGATCCCCTGAGGCGACTCAAGTCGCTGCCCTGGTTCCCTTTACTACAGAATGCCGCATTGACCATCCTGTTGGCGACAGCACTCGATATCACCTTGCTGCTGATATTGTTTGGCTTGTTTAGGATTTGGCCCCAAGGCACCAACCTCTTGGTGGGTGGCGGCATGACCCAACAGCTCCTACAGTTCACCGCGGCAGGGGGCATTGGCGCCCTCTCGGTGATTTTGCTAGAGCGGTGGTTTCGCCACATTCTGCTGGATGGGGCGACGCTGTGGGCCTCGGTCGGCTGTTTGGTGCTGGTTTTATATCTAAAAGGCTTTTTGCAACCAGTGCCGACATTGTTTGTGGGGCTGAGCTACCTGCAGTTTGTCGGGCTCATGTTGGGGTTATTTTCCCAGGGGCGTACCTACTGGCGTTGGTGAGGCTTCAGTTGCCACAACCTGCAGCCACTCTTTGACAATAAAGGGCGCGATCGCCAGTTCGATCGGGGCCGCCCCCGCGACTGGCAACTGCATCTCTAGCGGCAATGGCCGATCAATTTCATCCAGCAAGGGCCGCAAGTCATACTGGCCGACGTTAGGGGGCAATGCCTGGGTTTGGGCATCTACCAACCAGGGCAACTGCCAGCTTTGACCGGTGGGGGCGAAGAGCATCACCGGCTGCTGGCTTTGCACCTGCACCGCGTCTGGAAACCCCACTAGCCGCAGGTAAAGCCCCTGTAGGGCCGTCTTTTGAGAGCGCTTAAAAGCGATCGCCTGCCAGGCCCGATCATCATAGTCACGCAGACTTTGCCGCGATCTCACGGTGACCTGACCGGGCCGCTCGCGATAGATATGCACGCTGGCTTGAGCGGGGCTTGGGTGAATGAGCCACACCCCGAGCCCCAGCACAATAGATAGCAGCAGTACTGGCCCGTATTGCCATCGACGGAGATTCAGCATGGCGGTGAAACTTACAGCTGTCGCAGGTAAATCACCGTCTCTCGGTAGCCGTCAGCCTGACCGGTTTCGAGGTAGCGATCAGCGGCTTCTTCGAGGTCAGCGCGCGCACCAGCAGAGTCACCCAGGCGAATGCGCGTCAGCCCTCGCTTGTAGAGCACATCGGGGTCAACCTCATCATCCTCTAGCGAAATCACGAGCGAATAGTCATCGTAGGCCCGTTGAATATCCCCCACTTCGGCATACACTTCTGCCCGCACCGCATAGGCTTCGGTATAGTCAGGGGCGAGGGCGATCGCCTGGTTGTAGTCGGCGAGAGCTGAGGCCGTATTGCCATCTGCCAAATAGGCATCACCGCGCAGCTTGTAGAGCACGGCGCTGTCAGGCGCTAGATTGATGGCCTGGGTATAGTCGTTGACAGCGTCGGCTTCGCGGCCTCGACCCAGCTGAATTTCGGCCCGACCCCGATAGGCTTCCGGCAAATCGGGATCAAAATCCAGGGCGCGGTTAAGGTCACTCATCGCTGCCGCGTCGTTGCCCTGTCGCGCCAGCAGCAGGCCGCGATTGAGGTAAGCGCGGGTAAAGTTAGGCAGCAGGTCGATCGCCATATCTAAATCGTCAATGGCTGGCCCCAAGCGGTTTTGCGACGAATAGATAAAGCTGCGGTTGTAGTAGGCGTAGGGCAGCTCATCGTTGAGTTCTAAGGCCCGGCTGAGATCGGCTTCAGCTTCACTCAGCTCCCCTTGGTGGTAATACGCCGCACCCCGACCAATGTAGGCGATCGTGTTGTCGGTTTCGCGATCAAGCACGTAGGTAAAATCGGCGATCGCGGCAAAATAATTTTCTTCTTGATCGTGCGCAAAGCCTCGCAGCAAATAGGCGGCCAGCTGCTCGGGATCTTGCTCGATCGCCGCCGTAAATTCGCTAATGGCGGTAAAGCTGTCGCCATCTTGCAACGCCACCAGCCCTTGATACAGGCGGGCATCGCCTAGTGTTGGGTCGAGGGCTAGCGCCAGTTGGGCGTCACTGAGGGCCTGTTGAGCATTGCCTAACTCATAGTGCACCTCGGCTCGCAGCAAATAGGCTCGGCCTAACTGCGGATTGAGTTCGATGGCTTCGTTAAAGTCACTGATGGCATCATCTAAGTCGCCTAGCGCTTTGTAGGCAGCGCCGCGATACATGTAAGCATCGGCATAATCAGGCCGCAGGCGAATCGCTTCATCAAAGGCCGTGATCGCCGCTGCGTACTCTTCATTCTCAAACAGCGATACGCCGTTGGTGTAAAACTCCACCGGCGACGGCACATCGGCTTCAGCTGGGGTCGCTTCTTCAGTTGCTTCGGGCTCTTCTTGAGCCCAGCCGTAGAAGGGCGGTGCTCCCACAATCGCAGTCGCACCCAAAAGGGCGATGATGGCTCGTGACAATTTCATTGATTAAGTTCCTCCGCTTAGCTCATCCGTATCCTGCAAAGCCGATGGCGCTAATGATAAGTCAGCTCAGACAACATGGCATTAATCTGAGCACCGAGTTTCAAAGTTTGTTTGCGCAAAAAAGCTGGTCTTGTGAAACAAGACCAGCTTTTTTGTCGAGATTCATCCTCATGCTCAAGAATTCGGACTCCCAGTGCCCGCTGGGTGACTTAGAGGAGTCCGGAGGCCAAGGGGCAAATTGGTTGGCTTTTCGTCAGAGCATCGGGATGAAACAGCTGACTGGCTTGAGATGAACTAGCAGCCATCTCAAGCTAAGAAATCAAGCCAGCACGTCCGTTGAAGCAGCGGGGGGGGCGATCGCCTGCAAATCTTTGAAGCAGAGCGTCGCCAGTCCACCCAGGCTAGCCAGTTTCAACGCCTCTAGCAGCCAGTAGGCACTATGCAGGCCTGTCATGACGGGCGACAGCGCCGTTGGCGTTGCCGACTCTAGCGCAAAGGCCATCGCGCTCATTTGCGGGGCCAGCACGTAGGTGTCAACCAGGGTTAAGCTCAGCAGGCTGACCGCGAGGAGCAGCGTCCAGCGACAGCGGCTACCGCTGTGAGATACCTCAAACTCACCTAGGCGGTGACGGAGGGCCAGCACCCCGGTCAAAATGACGGCGGCACAAAGCAGTTCCACGCGGTTAAACGACCAAAACAGCGAATAACCAGCGCTGGCAAAGTCGGCCTGAGTGCCCATGCCAGACACATACATCACCGGCATGATCAAAAAGTCGAGGACGAGATTGCTGCTGAGCCAAAACCCAGCGATCGCCAACACCCAAGAAACCCAAGGGGTCGGCGAATTGGTCTGTTGAGAGAACATAAGATTATTCCAAGAATTTTATTGCTCCTGCAGGGCATTTACAGGCCCCTGAGGATAGATGGAGCATCGATAGTAATCAATGCTGTAGCCATCGATGTTTCTATTCTGTAGTCAAAGAATTGAAGCCAGACCAATCTCGACAAGAACCGTTGCGATCGCTCCGGTTTGCTTGAAATTAGTTGGATAAATGTAAGTATTCGTGAGGTTCTGCAACGGTTTGTTCTCAATTCATGGCGTTTGATGTCGAGGGTTCTGCTCTTGCCAGCAGCGATGAACAGTGATCGTCCCCGATCTCGGCTCGGTGGCGAGTCGCCGAATGTTTGCAGTAGCCTACAAATTCAAGACGGTAAACAAACCGACCGGACTTACGCAGTTGAATCCGAATTTTGGCTCCCTGTATTCCCAACACTGGGGAAATCGGATTCAATATCCCCCTAATGTTGGGGATACAGAGAGCGCTCTCGTGTAAGTCCTGACAGACGGTAACCAACACGTAAATAGGCTGAAGGCGATGAGCAAGATAAGGCACTGGTTAAAGCGGCGATCGCGCATGATGTGGGCAATGGCTGCGTTGGTGTGCGCCATCGCCACTGCGTTGCTGCCCGTTGGGGCCGTCGAACTCAGCGACGGCAGCACAATGTTTACCAGTCCGCCGCGGTTGGTCAGCTTTGTCACGACCGAAAACGTCACTAATCGCAAAAACGCCACCTACTACCTCACTGTCAACGTCCTCCCCGAAGCCGGCGAAGCGCTGAGAACCCTCAAGGTCAGCCTGATTGAAGGGCGATTTACTCGGCTGGATTATCACATCGACGACATTGAGGTGTTTGCGGGCGATCGGGGCGATCGTCAGCGCGACTACGCGGTTGACTTTGCCGAATATACTGAGGAGTCACAAACGCTGACGGTGCAGTTAGCGACCGCTGCCGACCCCGGCCAGCACCTCACCTTTGCCCTCAAGCCGGTGCGCAATCCGACCCGAGCTGGCGTCTATTTGTTTGAAGTCACTGCCGCTCCCGCTGGTGCAACCCCCGTCTTTCAGCGGGCTGGCACCGGACGGCTGAATATTTTTGATGATCCTTTTGTGGGCTTGCGGATGGATCTGTAAAAGTGATCGGACCTCCATTCCATTTTGATCAGCGCTGGGGAGCTGAGGGGCAAGGGGGATCGATTGAGAGTCTTTTTTCAGAGAATTGGGATGGCAAGCCGCAGTCTGATCAGGTCACCCCAGATGCCTGGAACTGTTGTCTAGCGATGTTCTCAATTCCACATTCCGACTTCTGCTATATTACGATTTCGGACTTAGCGACGGCCCAAATCAGCTGCCACGCGGTGAGCGCAGGCAAAGCCCGAAAACGCCACGGCATTGAGCCCCTGGCCAGGAAAAGTACTGTCCCCCACACAATAAAGCCCCGGCACGACCGTGCGATTAAAGGGCATCCCCAACAGTCTGGGACGCTGCCGTCGCGGCATGGGCCCATAGGTCCCATCGACCCGGCCCAAGAAGCGGCGATGGGTGCGCGGCGTGCCAATGGAACAGTGCTCGATCGCCCCCTTGACTCCAGGAAACAGATGCTCTAGGCGGTGAATAATCTGGCTGGCTGCGTGCTGTTTTTGCTGCTCATACTGCTGCGGTGATAAGCCTTGCCACTCGGTGAGCCAGCTAGGCGTAAAGGCATGAATAATGTGGCGATCGCGTGGGGCTAAGCTGGGATCTAACAGCGTCGGGAGCGACATAAACAAGGTGCCGCCCGCCGCTTCTAGCTCGGCCCAATCTTCCAGCACGATCTGGTGACAGTCGGCGTGAGGCGGAATCACGTCACGCCGCACGCCGAGGTGAACGCTGACAAAACTGGGCGCCGGGGCATAGCGCGACTGCCAGCGCTGCTCAGCCGGGGGCACCGGCTGATCGAGCAGTCGGTTAAAGGTGTCCCACCGGGTGGCATTCGAGACGATGCGATCGGCGGTGTAGCATTCGCCTGTGGCCAGCTCCACACCAATCGCCCGGCCACCCTGGGTCACAATCCGCTTGACTCGCGAGCGATATTGCAGATAGCCTCCCGCTTCCGTCAATCCTTCCGCTAGCGTTTGGGCAATCCGGCCCACGCCGCCTTGGGGATAGTTGACTCCGCCATAGTGGCGATCGCTAAATACCATGCCCGCATTGATTAGCGGGGTTTTAGCCGCCGGTACCACTGACCAGCAGTAGCACTCCATATCAATAAAGTGCAGCAGCTGAGGATCTTTGAGATAACGCCGGGCCAAGCTGCCGACATTCTGGGGTAAGCGGCGCGCTAGTCCCAAACAGGCGAGGGGATTTTGCCAAAATACGCGGGCCACATAGCGGGGTTCTTCGAGCGACAGCAACTCAATGGCGTTCAAACAGTTGAATACTTGCCAGCAAGCATCATAAAACTGCCGAATGCCCTGCCGTTCCTGCGGAAAGCGATCGCTCAGTTCTGTCAAAAAGGTCTCATAGTCACGGTGCACCCGCACGTCGAGGCCACCCGGCAAGTGGTAATGCACCTGCACCGGGTCGGGAATCGTGGGCAGCGATTTACCCACTGCAGCCAGCGATCGCGTCAATAGGTTAGTCGTGCCCTGTTGGCCAAAACCAAAAATCATCGACGCCCCAACGTCAAACCGGTAGCCGTCGCGCTCAAAATAGCCGGCGCTGCCGCCTGGAATCAGATAGCGCTCTAGCACCAGCGGTTTAAAGCCCTGAGCCACGAGCTGAGTGGCGGTTACCAAGCCGCCTAAACCCGACCCAATCACAATGACGTCAAAGTGACTGCCGTCTGGCCAGCGCGGTTCGATTTTTAACGGCGCGATCATCGACATCTCCTACCTCCAGCAGATTGATTTCAGCCTATGCCCTCGATGCATAACCGCGGGAATTTGGCCCCGTCGCCGACTTTTGCAACGATTGTCTCGGTTCGTGGTTGGACCCCTCACGTCAGCTAGTCTGACCGGGGCTAGCTCATGGCCAAGACAAAGTCAAATAGAGCCTGGGGGCCATTGCCCTCATCTCGCACAGCCATGAGCAGCTCAGGACGGAACAGGCCATCGCGCTGGTTCAAGGGTTCCTCAGGAAAGTAAAGCTGCGTGGTCAAGACCGGCTGGTTCGCTGCCTGCACTTTGACATGAAAGTGGCGAGTCCGGCCGGGATAAAAGCCGGGAACGATGGTTTCTAATCGATAGCGCCCCTCACTGTCAGTGAACTGATGACCTCGTAGGGTATAGCCCTGATTGTCATAGTCGCCTTGGTCATTGGTGTGCCAAAAATCGACTAATGCGTTGGCCATGGGCGTACAGCTGGTCGACAGCACCTGCCCCGTGACCACAATCCGCGTTCCGACCATGCCTGGTTCTAACAAAGAGGTGCGCTCGGGTGAATCAGGCGTAAAAAACGGCCCCGCCGTTTGAGCTGGGGTGACCGCCTCATCACCACAGGTGGGAGTTGGCGATAAAACGCGGGTTGACGAGATGTCTGAATTCGGGGTGTCTTTGCTCGCCACCGGCAGCGCCGAGTTGGCAAAGCGACGGCTGCAGGTAGCGACGAAGAAGGCGGCCAGCATCGGGGGCGTGATCCGTAACAGCGTGCGACGGCTCTGGTCAAAGCGCCTAGGTTTCGGCATTGCTTGCAGCCTGTTGGGGAGAGGAACCCGTTGATCCTGCCATTTCACCCCGATGTTCAACAATGTGGCTAAACCGAAAATCCTGATTATCGTCAGATATGTCATCGTCGAGCGTGACGCACTAAGGTCAACTCTGGCGGTGTATTGGGCTAATCGCAATTGGCCCAATCAGGCTATTTATCAGAACTTTCACTCTTGATGAATCGCCGTTACCGCGATGCAGTCGTAACTGCTCTCATTCGGAGTCATCTCCTAACATCAGATCGCTCACGCGAGGGAGTATTATGATCCAGACCTTTGTGCCGTGACACCTCTATGGCTCTGCAACTCCGTGTTTTCGTCCCTCCCCATCCCCTGGTTAAGCACTGGTTAGGAGTCGCCCGCGATGCCAACACGCCCTCGTCACTGTTTCGCACCGCCATGACGGAGCTGGGCCGCTGGCTGACTTACGAAGCGGCACGCGAGTGGTTACCGACCTTCGACACCACAATCACCACGCCCCTCGCGCCCTGTCCGGCCACCTTTGTCAATCCTGAAGTGCCGATGATGATCATCCCGATTTTGCGGGCGGGGCTGGCCTTGATGGAAGGGGCGCAGTCGGTGCTGCCTCTGGCCTCGGTTTACCATGTCGGGTTTGTGCGCAATGAAGAAACGCTAGAAGCGACCTGCTATCTCAACAAGTTGCCTGCGACCTTAGCGCCAGAAACCCGAGTGCTGATCAGCGAGCCTATGTTGGCCACTGGCGGCACGATGTTGGCCGCGATGGCTGATCTGCTGGAGCGCGGTATTCAACCAGACAATGTGCGCGTGGTGGCGATTGTCGCTTCGCCGATCGCCCTACAAAAGCTGGCCGAGGCGTATCCGGCCTTGACAATTTACGCTGCCATCATTGATGAGGGGTTAGACGAAAACGGCTATATCGTGCCAGGGTTGGGCGATGCGGGCGATCGCACCTTTGGCACATAGCCATCGCGGCCACTGACTTAAGGTAAGCTTTTGGCAATAGTCGTTGCGATCGCCCAAGATCAGCAACAATAGAGCCATGCCAGCCGATTTTGCCCGGCTGATTTAGACGAATTTTTGCGAATCACCATGAGTCAACAAGACAACTTTGGCAGCGGTTTTTTACTCGGCGCGCTCTTTGGTGGGGTGATCGGCGGCGTTGTCGGGGCGGTGACCGTATCGCGCAATCGCGCCCGTTTGGGCTCAGAGGAGGCCCTTGACCGAGCCGAGATGGGCGAGGGCGATGCCCTTCCCCCTTCTGATGAAGAGATGGAACTGGCGCGGCGCGGTCTAGAAGATAAAATTGCTCAACTCAACTCCGCGATCGACGATGTCCGTCATCGTCTCGGCAGCAATGGCCATGCTCAGACACCGGAAGATGTCAACCTAGGCAGTTTAGATCAGCCATAAACTGACACTCGCTAATTCCCATCGGCGATCGCCCCCGCCCTAAAGCGATGGTTGCTCAGGACTTTCTGCTTAACGCATGCCCCGGCCCAGCAACGCTTGTCGTTAGCATGAGACACTGCCAAACCGGCAATGGTCAGACGGCTTTTGCCCCCTCTTGCCAGTTCTGGTGTCCATTAAGGAATTCTGGAGAGTAGAGTCTGGCAGTTCTTTGGCGATCATCAGAGCGTCCTTTGAGAAGAGGGGCCGTTTGGCGGCAGGCTGATTATGCCTGCACTTCAGCCTGTCAATTCCGCTTGCCGATCTCCGCATTCTGCATTTTGCCGTAGCCCTCACGAATCCAGTCAAAGTCGATCTCATTGAGGTAATCGACTACCCAGTTGGCCCGTCGCTGCACCATGCGATAGGGGTGATAGTGAGCCACCCCGACGACCGGCACCTGAGCACTTTGGGCAGCCGTAATACCGGCATAGCGAGCTTCGACGGCCAAACAGTTCTCTGGCTGGAGACCCAGCTCCGGGCGCTGCTCATTCAAGCGGGCGATCGCCAGTTCGTAGCCCTGAGGGGCGGGCTTTTCGGCGGCTAACTCTAGGTCTTGCGCTGTCACCATTACCGAGAAAAATTCGGTCAGCTGGGCCTGGGCCAAGATCCAGTCCACTTCAACTTTGGCCGTATTTGCCACCAGGGCCAACGGCAAAGCCGCCGTTTTCACCTTGTACAGCAAATCGGACAAACCAGGATAAATCGGCAACTGCGGCAGCTCGGCCAGCTGCTGAATATGGGCCTGGGCTTTTTGCGCCTGCAGCTTGTCCAACAGGGCGGGGGTAGTGACTCGACCCCGGCGAGTCAGCAGCTGGTCTAAACAAGCACGATCGCTACGACCGGCGCAGACCTCGGCATACTCAGCGGAGTTAGGCCGCAGGTTTTCGGCAATCAGAATGTCGTCAATCAGACGTTCTCGCAAACCGATATCTTTGATGACGACGCCGTCAAATCCGAGCAGAATAGCTTTGAGCACCATAAATTCAAACGGGACAGAAATGGCGGGGCCGGAGCCCGCTGCCAGCCTAGCGTTCAACGGGCAAGTCTGACCGGTTGGCAGCGGGCAAACTGGCCAGCGATATCGCCACCCACTAGGGCAACGGCTAGCTGTTAATGCAGTCTATCCCACCGGGTAGCTCGCTGATGGCTCTGTTGGCAGGCCCCGGCTCGGCCTGCCTGACCGGGTCGGTCAGGCAGCGACGCTGATCAGCAACGTTGCTCCAGATACTGACCGATCATGATTTCTTCCCCAGCGCGGGAGATGATGGTTTGTCGGGTGCGAGTGCGATCGCCAATTAGCTTGATCTCCTCTTCAAAGCTGGAGCCGTCATAGGCCGTTTTCAAAATCATTGTGCGAGGCTCGCGAAACACAAAGTCAGCGGTGACGGGCTTCGTGGTCGAAAAACCGCGATCGCGATACAGCGTTGCCCCCTTAACGCCAAACAGCGTTGAGCCTTCCACTGGCTTCCTCCCGGTGTGCACATAGTTACTTTCCCAGGTCACCTGAGCGCCACAAACAAGGGGGGCATCGGCTGGCAGTTCGTGCAGCTGCTGGAGCTGCAGCAAGGCTTCATGGCCTAAAGCTAGAAAGCGAATGTTGAGATAGCTCACGACTTCCTGCACGTCACCGCTTTTGAGGGTGTAGTAACGACGCTTCGAACACCAGTCACCTTCACAGGTCTGAAAAAAGGAGGAGACTGACTGTTCAGCCAGGACTTGAGCCGTATCTAAAGCGTAAGGCATAAATCTAAACCACCGTTATAGAGAAACTCTAGGCACACCTCGGCAGGCGAAGCAGTAGTGTTAACTTTTGTAACTTAAGCCTATGATATCGGCCCGGTTCCAAATCGACAACTTTCCTCTGTGAGGTTATGTGCGATCGCGCCTGCGCCAAGTCTTGAAATCTTACTGATCCAAATTTTGGCGACAGCTTCATGGGATACCAAAATTCCCTATCGATTCTGTGATCTGCCGTCTCGTCGCTGCCAGGGGCAGTGTGAACCCCCTAAGATGGGACATGATTAACGCTTTCTTTTAATTTGTCGTTGCTGCCAGTGCCCTCAACCCAGCCACCTGATTTATCTGCAGTGCCCATCTCTTCGAACGCTTCGTCAAAATTACAGCGCGCTCCGCTGGCGCAGCTCAAACGGCGGGTTCGCTACCTGTATTTGAAGTTCATTCGGCTGCGGGGACATCCTAAAGAACTGGCGAGGGGGCTGGCCGCTGGCGTGTTTGCGGGGATGTTTCCCCTATTTGGCCTGCAGACCATTATGGGTTTGGCGATCGCCTTTCGCATTAAAGGCAATCCGCTGATGGCCGCCGCTGGGACTTGGATCAGCAATCCCCTTACCTATGTGCCTATCTATGCCTTTAACTACCGACTTGGGGCGTGGATCTTGGGCCAACCCGCTGTCAATCTTTTTACCGACGCGGAGTCGTTAGACAACTGGCTGGCTACCGGCACCGATGTTGGGCTAGCGCTGATGCTCGGCAGTGCGGTGATGGGGGCAATTTTTGGTTCCCTGGCCTATGTCGCCGGACTGCCCCTCATTCGCCGGGCCCGTACCCGCTATCGTCAGTTCAAGCATCACGAGTCTTCTTAGGGCTCGTTCATGCCGAGCTTCCAAGCTGCTGACTGGTGAGTAGACATCAATAAGCGATGCCGTAGGGTGCTGTTAGGCATCGCTGTAACGCACCACTCTGCTGAAGCTCGCCTCTACTGCGTTTCCCAGTATTTTGAGGGGCCGCAAGCGTTTGGTGACTGCGAAGCAGGTGGGCGATCGCCTCCGGCTAATCAAACTGATTCTTCAGGTCATGAGGAAGTGTGTAAAACTACGACACAGATCTCAGCAGCGTCGTACCCTAAACACTCTCTTCTGACTAAGTCAAACTCCTATGACCTCGACGACCAACCCCACCATTGACTGGCAGGCTTTTACGACCGCGCTGGGTGACGTAGAAGTCATTCGCGACCCTACCCAGGTCGAAAAACTGTCAAAGGACTACTACTACTTCAGCCCGATTTTGCAGGCACAGCTGGCGGACAAAACGGCGGATTTAGTCGTGCGGCCCACCTCCGAGGCCGAGGTGCTGCAGGTGGCCAAAGCCTGTGTCGCGGCCAAGGTGCCGGTTACCGTGCGAGGCGCGGGAACGGGCAACTATGGGCAGTGCATTCCCTTAGCGGGGGGCATCATCCTTGACCTGAGCCGGATGAACGCGGTGAAGTGGGTGAAACCGGGGATGGCCTGCGTCGCCGCCGGTGCCAAGTTGGCAGCGATTGATAAAGTCACGCGGCCCGCAGGCTGGGAAATTCGCATGTATCCCTCAACCTATCGCACGGCAACCATTGGCGGCTTTATCGGTGGCGGCAGCGGCGGCATCGGGTCAATTATGTATGGCCAACTGCGCGATCGCGGCAACCTCAACGCGGTGCGGGTCGTGACCTTAGAAGATGAACCCCGCGTCATTGAGCTGCGAGGCGATGACGTGCAGCAGGTCAACCATGCCTATGGCACGAACGGCATTATTACCGAGCTAGAAATTCCGCTGGGGCCTGCCTATCCCTGGGCGGAGGTGATTGTCACCTTTGCCGATTTTATGACGGCGGCGCGGTTTGGGCAGGCCCTCGGCGATGCCGACGGTCTGATCAAAAAGCTGATTAGCGTCCATGCGGCCCCGATTCCTAGCTACTTTGCGGCCCTCAAAGCATCCTTGCCAGCCGGTTGTCACGCAGCGCTGCTGATGGTGGCTGAGCCGTCACTAGAGCTATTGGCCGAACTCGTGGCTGAGTTTGGGGGCACCATCACCTACCAAAAGGCGGCAGACGAGGCGGGCAAAAAGACCTCGCTGGCAGAATTCACCTGGAACCACACCACCCTGCACGCCCGCAATGTCGATCCCGCTTTGACCTATTTACAAACGCTGTTTCCCCATGACCCGGAGCTGCAGCTGGTGCAGCAGATGTATGAGCACTTTGGCGATGAGGTGATGATGCATTTGGAATATTTTCGGGTGGGTGGGTCGGTGATTGCCGCCGCGCTGCAGCTGGTACGCTTCTCAACGCCAGAACGGCTACAGGCCATCATTGACCACCTCGAAGCACAGGGCGCTTTTATCGCCAACCCCCACACCTACATTTTGGAAGATGGGGGCCGCAAGGAAATCAATCCAGCGCAGGTCGATTTCAAAGCGCAGGTCGATCCCTACGGGTTGCTGAATCCGGGCAAAATGCGCGGCTGGCTAGAACGTCAGACGGCCTGAATGTAACAGTTGATGTGCGATCGCCCAGCCAAAGCTGCCGGAGTCTTTTACACTCAAAGAGAATGCCAGCAATACGCCTGCACTAGCTAGCCAGACCCATGTCGCGATTGCCGTCCCAATCTTTTGATGCTGAGCACATCACGCTGCGACTAGGTTTGGGGTTGGCGGTCGCGATCGCCGTCTTGCTGCTAATTTGGCTCCTTAAGCTGTTGCTGCCCTGGCTGTTGCTGTTGGCTACGGGCATTGCTGGGTGGTATCGCTGGCAGCGCCATCGCGATTTTCAGCGGCGTTTGTATAGCTGCTTTTATGACTGTTTGCCCAGCTACCAGGGTCGCATTAGCGCGCTGGATTTTGCCATGGCTGCCCATATTACTGGCTCCCAAGCGCGCAAGTTTCTCGATGCGCGGGCCCAAGATTTTTTTGCCGACTTTGAACCGACTAACTACGGCGATATCCTCTACACCTTCCACCACCGCGCCCAGGTTCCGATGCCGGCCCCGCTATCCAAGGGTGCTGTGATCCTCGTTCACAGGGATACCCAACCGCTGGACGCTGGCCAGCAGACAGACAACCCAGCCGCCAATTCGACGCTGCGGTTTTGAGTCTGACGTGGTACTAACGCAGGGCGGCGGCTCTGGCGGCCCAGCGCGATACGGGAATGCCGCGATTCAACACATCGGTTTGCTCACCGGTGGGCAGGGTCACATTTTCAAGCAGGGTCACGCTGCCAGCGTGTAGCCCCAAGATGTAGTAGTCGCCGTCATCAAACAACGCAAATAGAGGGGCTCCCGATGCGCCGGGGTTGGTGTCACAGGTGTGAATTAAGCTCCCGGCAAAATCCCCCGCTTCTAGCTCCGTAATCACGCTGCAGCGATCGCTGAGCCCAGCGGTTTCGCCGGGCTCGCCCAACCCGCTCAGCGTCGCTGGGGGAAAATCTGCTGAGTAGCCGACCACGCTGATTTGGCTATCCATCTCAGCCAGCGTGTCGGCATCGACAAAGTCAACATGACGCCAGCCCAAAAAGCCAAAGGTCTCGCCCAAAGGCTCGTCTAGGGTTAACAGTGCCCAGTCGTCGGAGACATCGCCGGTAAACGGGCTGCTGCCATATTCGTAAGAGATGACCGTCGCCACGGCCTCAGACTCGCCCTGAATCACATTGGGGCGAAAGGTGATTGCATGGGTCGTGGGCAGATCACTCTCGGGGTCAATTAGACAGTGGGCATTGGTGAGTACCAGCTGTGGCCCAATCAGCGTTCCCGTACAAGCGCCCAGCACGGTGACACCGTCCGGGGCGACCCAATCGACCCGCCCAATGGCTGACCAAGGATAGCTAGCACTCAAGACGGGGGTGCGATCGTCTTCATTCACCACAGCCCGCAGCGGCCCATCGATTGGCCGGGGGGAGGTCGCAATGGCGGCGGGCACGTAGGCGGTTCCCCCCACCTCTGAGGCGCTGAGGGTCAAGGGCTCTAAGGTGACTTCATGAAGCTGCTGAGTGAAGCCGGGGGCCAGGCCCGACCCGCTTATAATTACTGTCGCCAGCCCTAAACCGGTGAGAGAAAACCAACGCCACGCCATACAGCAACCTCATGCAAAACGTTCACAAGCAGCCAAGCTACTTATCTCTTCACTCAAGGTGCCCTAATTTCCTTAAAGTCTGGAATTTCAGTTGCTCTCTGATCACCATGCCTCCCATTAGACACCGCCCAGAGAACGGTTGACTGGCGCTAAAATCCGGTTGCGATCGCTGGGGAGGACACGGCCCCCGCCTGACAAAACATCGGCTGCTTTGAGGAGCGGCGTCAGAGCCGGGCGCTGCCATGGTGAATGCGCTCATCCGGGCCGGGTAATAGAGCCCCCCAATGGGTTAGTCTCAATTCTCTAGTTGTTCTCAGAGTCTTCTCAGATTTTTGTGCTCTCTCAGGGTGTTCTCAGATTGTTGAGATAAATTGAGCGCATTCTTTACCGCCACCCTTTGATTCAGTCATGAGTGATTCTTCCCCTAAGATTCCAGCCGAGCAGTCTTCTAACTCAGCCAAAGCCAAAGCCACAAACTGGCCGCTATGGTTGGGCATTGGCTTCTTCGGTGCTGTTGGTGCAGCACTTTTGATTTCATTGACGACTTCTCTGGGTGGCAACTCAACGGCCCCTTTAGACGCTGAAGCACCGACCGCAACGCCGACTCCCGTAGCCGCGCCCCCTGCCAACCAGGAAGCACATCAAGTCTTGGTGACGGAAGTTGTCGATGACCTGAGTCGAGAAATTTTGGTAGGTGATTCTCCGACGCTGGGTAACCCTGACGCTACGGTGGTCCTGCTGAAATTTTCTGACTATCAGTGCGGGTTCTGCAACCAGGCCACCGGCCACATTGATGAGTTTCTCGCTGAGCATGACAACGATGTGCTCTTTGTCTTGAAAAACTTTCCCCTGACCAACATTCACCCTGAGGCACTGCCCGCCGCGCTGGCCTCTTGGGCCGCCGGACAGCAGGGTCAATTCTGGGCCTACCACGATGCTCTCTTTGAGAACCAGCCCAATCTGGGCGAGGGACTCTACCTGAGAATTGCCCGTGATTTGGACTTAGACCTCGATCAGTTCAACAGCGATCGCGCCAGTGAAGACGCGAAAAAAGCTGTCGCTCGCGATTTGGCCCTCGCCCAAGAGCTACAGCTCAGCAGTACGCCGACGTTCATCATGAATGACGTGCTGATTCCAGGCGCAGTACCTGCCGACTTTTTGTCGGAAGCCCTTGTCCGTGTGCAAGCCGCGCAGTAAAGAGATTCCGGTTAAAACTGCTGCTCCCCGCAGAGGCGGGTTTAGCTAATGCCTGGTCGTGATGCAATTCAGGTTTCTAGCTGAACCCGCCTCTGCCGTAACGGCATTTTTCTCGACAATTGCCTGCGTGCAAGGCGTGACAATGGCTTCTCATTGGTCGAATCAGGACGAACGATCGCCCTGACCACCGATGAGGGCCTGTCTTTTTAGGAAGCAAGCCACTATGTCGTTAAGTTCGTTGCTGAAATCGTGCCGCGCGGAGCGTCTAGCGGGAATCATCTCAGTTCATGACGAAGTTCCCTATTCGAGATTAAGTTTTGGTTAAGCTGAAGGCCCTTTAACCGAAACTTGATCTAATGTCTCCTCAAATCCTGCTCTCAACCCTGCTCTCAGTGCTGCTCGCTGGCAGCCTGATCGCTCCAGCTCCAGCCAGCGATAGTGAGCGGCATGAAGGGGGGCTGTCGGCTCCACAAGCAACCGCCGAAACTTGCTACAGACAAGGCGTATTGCAATATCAGAAAGGTGATCTAGAAGCGGCGATCGCTCTTTATACCCAGGCGTTGACGCTTGACCCTGATGCCGCCACCATCTACACCGCTCGCGCCGGTGCCTTAGGTCAGTTAGAAGAGTATGAAGCCGCGATCAGCGACTACAGTATCGCCATTGCTCTGGATGAAACCTTAGCTGCAGCCTATGGTGGCAGAGGGTTGGCGCGATCGCTCAAGGGAGAACTTAGCGCTGGGGTTCAGGATCTCTGGACTGCGGCCCAGCTCTTTCGGCAGCAAGACAAACTTGATCAATACTTCGACACCCTGGCCATTATCGAAGGCATTGCGCCCTAAATTGAGACAGCGATTGCTGTGGCTTGCGCCAAACTCTCAAATACAGCAAACGACAACTCGATCAAGTCACACTCGATGAATGAAGTCGTCATTTGACAAGCCTCTTAATTCCGCATTCCGAATCCGTATTCCGAACTCTGCTATCCCCGTGTCATGGCGATCGAGTGATGCGACTAGAGGCATCCGGGAGTCTCCCAGCCCGTTAGGAAAGTCAGCTTCGGCACCAATTCGCGATTAAATAGGTGAGGATTCCTTCAACCTTTGTAGCTGCCCTGTGTCTGATACCAAGCCCAGCCGTTCTCTTGCCCGCATTGCCAGCATTGTTGCCGCCGCGACGCTGATCAGCAAGGTCTTTGGTCTGGTGCGGCAGCAGGCGATCGCGGCGGCGTTTGCGGTGGGGCCAGTGGCCGATGCCTACAACTTTGCCTATGTCATTCCAGGGTTCCTGTTGGTGTTGCTGGGGGGCATCAACGGCCCCTTTCACAGTGCCATTGTCAGCGTGGTGGCCAAGCGCGATCGCGAAGATGTAGGCGAACTGGTCGAAGCCATCAGCACCTTGGTGACTGTGGGGCTCATCGGCGTCGCCCTGGCGATGGTTTTTCTGGCAGCACCGATCATTGATTTTGTGGCCCAGGGTTTGGGCGATACCGAGCCGCTGGCCCGAGAGATCGCCATTAGTCAGCTACAAATCATGGCCCCGATGGCGGTCTTTGCGGGCTTGATTGGCATTGGCTTTGGCACGCTGAATGCAGATGACCAATATTGGTTGCCCTCCGTCAGCCCGATGTTTTCGAGTGTGGCGGTGATTGTGGGCTTGGGGCTGCTGTACGCGGCGATTGGCGCAGATATCAGCAATCCCGACTATTTTTTACTAGGTGGGGCGGTGTTGGCCGGTACCACGCTGCTGGGGGCAGTGATGCAGTGGCTCGTGCAGCTGCCCGCCCTATGGCGATCGGGCTTAGGGCGGTTACGGTTGCGCTTCAACTGGCAGGACCCTGGGGTGCGCGATGTCTTTAAGATTTTGGCCCCGGCCACGTTTTCTTCCGGCATGATGCAGATCAATGTCTTTACCGATCTGTTTTTTGCTTCCTATATTCCAGCGACAGCCGCCGCATTGGGATACGCCACCTTGCTGGTGCAAACGCCCCTGGGCATCATTTCCAACGTGATTTTGGTGCCATTCTTACCCATCTTCTCCCGGCTGACGGCTCCGGCCGACTGGCCCGAACTCAAAGAACGCATTCGGCAAAGCCTGATGATGGCGGCCCTGACGATGCTACCGCTGGGGGCGCTGATTATGACCCTAGCGCTGCCCATCGTACAAGTGATTTACGAGCGGGGCGCCTTTGATCTGAGAGCCGCTGAGATTGTGACCTCGGTGCTGGTGGCCTATGGCTTGGGCATGTTTGTGTATCTCGCACGGGATGTTTTGGTGCGCGTTTACTATGCCTTGGGCGACGGCCAAACGCCCTTTCGCATCAGTCTGGTCAACATCGGGCTGAATGCCGTTCTCGACTTTTTCTTTATTCGCTGGTTTGGGGCACCGGGGTTAGTGCTAGCGACGGTAGGGGTCAACATTACTTCGACGATCGCCCTAGTGGCCTTACTCGATCGCAAACTCAACGGCCTGCCCTGGCTGCAGTGGGGCCGCACCATTTTGATGTTGAGTGTGCTGAGCGGTTTGGCCGGGTTAGCGGCTTGGGGCGCTCGATTAGGCTTAGAGCAGGTTTTGGGTATCGAAGGCTTTATCAATCGGCTATTGCAGCTCGCGATCGCTGGGACGGCAGGGATTGCTGTGTTTAGCTTAGGCACCGTCGCCCTGCGGATTCCCGAGGCCACGCTGTTAGTTGATCGCCTCACAACCCGCTTTAGGCGGCGTTAAGCGATTGCCAAGAAAGCATAGACCAGCACTGTCGGGGGGAGTATATAGCCGTTCTCAGTGATCGAACTCCCGATGCAAGCTTGGAAAAGCAGGGGAGCCGAGGAGCAAGAGAGCCAGATTTGTAGCCTTGCCTCAGAGAACCGGCATCAGACGCCCCTTCCAATTTCGCTGCCTGCTCCCTTGCTCCAACTGCTCCCTAGCAATCGGTAATAGTTGACGAGATAACGCTACAAGTCCATTAGTCAGGCGGTGTGAATACCACTTGGGGCAGCAGTCGAGTCTCGTCGGTGTCGGGCACAAAAGCCCATTCAGTCATGCCTAAAAATCGATCGCCCGGCCCAAACACCTGATAGTGCTGACAGTTCAAGTCTGCCTCTTGAAAGCGATGGGGAATTTTTTGTCCCTGCTGCCAACGCCTCGCCGCGTCTGCAGACAGCACAATGCGGGGATGGTGCTTTAGGACGATCGCCGGAGCGATGGGAGTGTAGCTGTCAGTTTGCAGCTGGGCTTCTAGCTGCGCTAGAGAAAGGCTGCTTTCGAGCGTGAAACCGCTGCTTTTTGTCCGCTCTAATGCGGCTAAGGTACCACCGACGCCGAGAGCAGCGCCCAGATCCCGCGCAATAGAGCGAATGTAAGTGCCCGCACCGCAGGCAATTTCCACCGTGAGTTCGGGAAACTCGCCTGGCTGCCAGGCGACCGGAGTGATGTGATGCACGGTTACGGTCCGTTTGGGTACGTCAATGGCTTTGCCCCGGCGAGCCAAATCATACAGCCGCTGCCCCTGCACTTGAATGGCGCTGTAGCGGGGCGGTACCTGTTCGATGGTGCCGATAAACGTGGATAAGGGGGCGATCGCGGCTGATTCGGTTAGCGATGAAGCGCCCGCTGAATAACAGATTTCCCCTTCGAGATCATCGGTGGTGGTAATGACGCCGAGGCGAATGATGGCTCGATAGGCTTTATCAGGCGGTAAAAACTGCAGCAAACGGGTCGCTCGCCCGAGAGCAATGGGCAGCACACCGGCAGCCTTGGGATCTAGGGTGCCGCCGTGGCCGACCTTTTTGAGATTGAGCAAGCGTCTTACCTTCGCCACGCAATCGTGAGAGGTCCAGCCGACCGGCTTGTATAAATTGAGAAATCCGGCGATCACGGTTAGAGGTCACTGAACAATTGAACGGGAGACTCAGCAGCTCACCCGGTTTGCGATCGACCTCACCGTTGAAGGTTCAGCCCTCGCGATGGCTTAGACATCCACTTTAACAAGGCCAAAAAAGATGCACGGGTCGCTGACTGGCAAGTTGACGGGTATTGCTTAATTTAGCGCCAGTGCTCGGCAATTTCATCCCATTTATCGCTTGTTCACAGTTTGGGTTGCCAGTGAGAAGGCGTATCCATCCGACGCCTATTGGTCTCCCTAACTTTTGGCCATTACCCCCTTGAACCCTAAATTGTGAACCCAAACCCCCAGTCATCTGACAACGCAAAAGCCTCAAACTGCCTGATCTTATCGGTATCGCGGGGAATTTTGAGACAGAGATGGGTGCGATCACGCTTGCCAATACTCCCAGCTGACGTTCGACATTAACACAGCCCACCCGCAGTTGGTGGATCCGATGCTGACAGTTGTGGCCAACAGCGACAGGTGGCTACGATTCCACCAGTTCTGAGGTCACGAGGTCAAACTAAAGACGTTCCTAGAGGATGTCTGTGGCATTATGACTTCTCAAAATCTGACCTTGGCTATTGCTGATTTATATGCGCGGACGATCGCAACCGGGAAAATCACCCACAGTCATCGGCGGGTGTTATCCGAAGCGGCCAGTTCACGGGAATTAAAAGACCACGATCGCACCGCGATTGATCACCTGTTACTGGCTATCAGCGGTGGCCAACTTAACGTGGTTGATGAGTAAGGCGATCGCTAGATGCCGAGCCGTTGATACACGTCATCTAAGTTACGGAGATGGTGTTTCGGGTCAAAGCAGGCATCCAGGTCAGCGGTGGAAAGATGGGCGTTAACGCGATCGCTATGGGTCACCAAAGCCCGAAAATCGCCGCCCTCAGTATTCCAAGCCTGATGCGCTAAAGATTGCACAATTTCGTAGGCGTCTTCCCGCGTAAGACCCTTCTCAACTAAAGACAGCAGCACTCGTTGGCTAAAGACCACGCCGCCGTAGACATTCATATTGCGCTGCATGTTTTCGGGGTAGACCAGCAGCTTTTTGATCAGCTTGGTGCTTTCTACCAGCATGAAGTGAATCAAAATGCAGGAGTCCGGCAAAATCACCCGCTCGACCGAACTGTGGGAAATATCACGTTCATGCCACAGGGCGACGTTTTCGAGGGCGGCCATGGCATTGCCGCGAATGATTCGGGCGCAGCCGGTCAACCGCTCCGAACGAATCGGGTTCCGTTTGTGGGGCATAGCGGAGGAGCCCTTCTGCCCCTTCGAGAAAAATTCTTCTACTTCCAATACATCGGTGCGCTGCAGATTGCGAATCTCGACGGCGAACCGCTCCATTGACGCAGCGAGGAGGGCCAGCGCGTTCATAAACTCGGCGTGAATGTCGCGCGAGATCACCTGAGTCGAGGCCGTGTCGGGCCGCAGACCCAGCTTTTGGCAAGCTAAGGACTCGATTCTGGGGTCAATGTTGGCGTAGGTGCCCACGGCACCCGAGATCTTGCCGACAGCAATTTTTTCTTCTAAGTGGGTAAGGCGATCGCGGTGGCGCATCATTTCGGCCAGCCAGCCAGCCAGCTTAAACCCAAAGGTCAACGGTTCGGCATGAATGCCGTGGGAGCGCCCAATCATCACCGTATCCCGATGTTCCTGCGCTTGGTAGCGAATTGCCTGAATCAGATGCTCAACATGAGTTTTGATCACCTTAAGGCTTTCCACCAGCTGCACCGAGAGCGCGGTATCTAGCATGTCAGAGCTGGTCATGCCCAGATGAATATAGCGGCCTGCTGCCCCCACATACTCGTTCACGCTGGTGAGAAAAGCGATGACATCATGGCGCACTTCGGCCTCGATGTCGGCAATGCGCTCAGGGTTGAAATCAGCTTTTGCCTTGATCTCTTCGACGGCCTCTGCGGGAATATAGCCCAGGTCTGCCTGCGCTTCGCAGACAGCAATTTCTACCTGGAGCCAAGTTTTGTACTTATAGAGGTCGTTCCAGAGTTCGCCCATCTCGGGCAGTGTGTAACGTTCAATCAAGGCGACCAGCAAAAAACAACCGATCCATTCTACATACCGATGCTTCTTCGCAGTGTTTTTTTATGATTCAGCGCGTTAACGGAGTCGGACAATGAGCTTGCCGAACGCCGTCTCATTACTCGGTAGGAGGTGCTTGCGGGCGAAGATAGATCACGGGCTCATCGGCCAAAACGGCCCAGTGAAAGCCGGTCACAACCCACAGTGAGCCGGTCGTAAGGTACAAAACCGTAGTGACCAGCCCTAACGTGATCACTGTCCCCCAGTTTCGCCAACGGTCTAGCCAACTCGCACGGGCCACTGCCTGCCGCTGGCGATTGCGCCAACCGTAATAGAGGACAAATAAGCCCAGGCTAACCCCGGTCCAAATCACTCGCGTCACCGGCAAGACCGCTTCCGTAGGATGGGGCAATAGCAGCACCCGAAAGCCGAGTTCCTCTAGCAAGGCAGGAAGCAGGAGACCTGCCCGCACCGAGACGAAGGATGAATTCGCCAACGTGACGACCGGCAACTTGGCATTGAACCGACCAAGATTGAGCACGATCGCATAGCCAGCGATCCCGGACATAAACCAGCCCAAGTCAGACCAGCGCAGCCAGCGCAGCGATTCAATCAGGCGGGAAAAGGCGGTTGGAATCACCACATAGTCGCCGAACAGTTCTGTGGGCGCGAGGGGCAAGATGGTGGGATCTTGGCCGCCGACCTGGTTCGTGCGCAGAAACCACAGCTCAGCCCCGTGATCGAGCAAAATTGCGGCAATGCTGTCGTGGGCCACGCGCGGAATCACGGTGCGCCAGCTCATGATGCTGCGCAGATAGGCCACTGCCGTACTGACCCGATCGCCGCTGTCGCGATCGCGGGTCTCACCAGGACGAGTGCCTGCGACGCGATCGCTATTGGCGTTCCAGTCGGCACGGGCGATGCCGAGGGGCACCAGCTGCTGCTGTAACTGTTGACCGAGATCGATCAGGTTTTGTAGCAGCAGCGTTTGCGGATCGTCAGGATGATCCGCCAGCCAAGCGGCCACCTCGGGGGCGGCCACCTGATGGCTAATCACCCGAATCGTTTCATACAGAGCCTGGCTCGAATCTTGAATGCAGGAGCGAGCTGGCGTCACGATGGCGGCACCGGTGCCATCGCCGGTACGATAGCGGGCCATCATAATCAACAGCTCGCGCTGAAATTCGGCGAAGGGGGTTAGCGTGGTGTTGCCAAACTGATAGGTGTGGCTCAATGCGGGAATTTTGACCAGTACATCCGAAATGGGCCGCACCCCCAGCCAGCCGCGCTGCAGGTTGCCCGTATATTCCGCCCACAACGTACGGCCTGACACGATACCCTGGGGGCCGTGGGCATAGACTTGGTCATAGATGATCTGCAGCTGCAGCTCCTGAGTGAAAGGGTCACGAATGACGGAGCCGATACCGTAGGAAAAGTGACCCGTCACGGTGCCAGGCAGCGATCGCGGCTCAGCTTGCTCGCCCCCAATGCCCCCAAACAGATGAATGACTAACATCTGTTCGTCTACTGGCCAGGTGGTCAACGGCTCGGTGGCCCCGTCGGCTGCGAGCAGCACCGATTGCGTCTGGCCCTTGCGACTGGGGGTGGCGTCCCAGTTGCCAAAGTTAACGTAATTCAGTGCCGCTTGCGGAGCATTAATCACCTCATCAGGCTGCAGCTGAAACAGGCGGCGCGGGGCGATCGCCTGCACAACAAACAAGCCCTCACGGTTCGGAGCGCCATAGACATACCACCCCGCTGTGCCCGCCGGTGAATCAGCCAGTCCCTGCGGCGTGGATTGAAAGATGCCGTTGCGATCGACCGGTACTTGAGGAATATGCACCGTCTCGATCGCGCCATCAAAGTCTTGAGTGACCGGGTTGTAATGCCGCACGCGCAGGTAGTCGCTGAGGCAGGGCTGCTGACCCGGACAGGCTGCGGGGGCCGGGTAGTCTACGTCTGGCCCCAAAATCTTGACCAGCCCATAAAACCGCTCGGGAATTTGCATCGGCATGGCGTCGATGCGAATCACCGCAGCGGCCCCCTCACCGCTGACCACCGCCGCCGGTAGCGCCATGAGCATGTCGTCTTGGGGGCGCGTGCCCGCTAAAGACTGCAGCGGCCCCACCTGCGACCAGCCGTTGAGCCGAGTCGGATGCACGTGCCCCGCGTCAATACTGGCGATCGCCGCCGCATCAAACTCAATGTCTTGGGTGACCAACTCTAATGCGGGTTGAATGTTGGCATCAGGCTGCCACTGCAACCGCAGGCGCTGACCAATCAGCTGGGGCAGTGGGCTGGTGTATACCTCTAGCCAAACCCAGTCTTGCTGATCGACCTCGGCGCTGGCGTGATCAGGCAAAATGAGGCGGCCTGACCAGGTGGCAACCGGCAAATAGTGAGTTGGGGGCAACTGATTGGGGGGATAGTCAGCGACCGCGGCAACGCTGACAACCGCTGCAGCACTGATGCGGTGCGTGGGCGCGGTCGCGATCGCCTCGACCTTGAGCAGAAATAGCCCAGCCGCGATCGCCCAGCCCAGCAGCCCAATAATGAGCAGTCGCCCGCCACGACCCAATCGGAACGGCTCCACAGAACATCTCCTGTCTGATTGCAAAAGCTTAGAAATCTTGATACGCCCTGCAAACTTTACCCCACCTTTTGTTCCCACGGGGCGAGCTGAACTTGCGATGACTCAGCCATGACTTTGCTCGAAAAGAGGTCGCAGACCGCGCCTGATTGAGGCGATTTCTAAGCAAGACTTTACCGCTCGTAGGATGCTAACTGCTCGGGCGAAGGACAGGCGGACATTAGCCCCGTTTAGAAACCGCTGGGCAGTCCGCCACGTACCAGCGCCAGGGCAACTCAACCCCTTGCGTCAAGCCGATGCGGGTCGTTTGCACCAGGTTCATCGAGCCATCGACAATGGATTGTTGAAATGCTGCCGTTCTGGGTTCTAACCAGAGGGGCTGTCCCACATCAAAGCGGTTGCCATTGAGGGTGCGATCAATCTGTAGAGCCCGGCAGAGCTTGCCAGGGCCAGCCGCCACGCGCTGTGGTTTTTGTCGCTGTTTTTCGTCGATCCAGGGGGGCAGGCGATCGAGCTCTAGAGCCCGAATCAGCACGGCACTGGGCACGGTGTCGTGGTTGGTGACTACGTTGATGCAGTGATACATGCCATAGATCAGGTAAACGTAGCAAAGACCGGGTGGCCCAAACATCACCTCATTGCGAGCGGTGCGGCGACGATAGGCGTGACAGGCCGGGTCACCGGGGGTGTAGGCTTCAGTTTCAACAATGACGCCGCGATAGAGGCTGCCGTCATCAAACCGCCGGACGAGACTGCAGCCAATCAGGTCGGGGGCCACATCGGTGGCGGGACGGCGGAGCCAATCAGTCGCAATGGCGGGAACGGTGGAATGTGTCATGCTCTCTGTATAGCGAGAGTCGGCACCGTGCTGCAAGGGGCAATAGGAGGAAGCATCAGTGCTTCAAGAAGAGTGGAGGGTGGGGAGTAGAGGGTAGAGCCATCACGATCGCTGGTGTTTTTCACGCTCATTCGGTCACAATCGTTTCTGTTTATCTCTCAGCGTCAGCAGCCTATGTGGAATGAAATCGCCCAAGAAATCAGCCGAGTGACTGAGCGATCGTTTGAAATTCAAGACCGGCGGAGTATTGGCGGTGGCAGCATTAATCAGGCCTATCGCCTTACCGACGGCGATCGCGATTTCTTTCTCAAACTCAACCAGGCGGCGCAGTACGCCATGTTTGAAGCGGAGGCCCTCGGATTAAAGGAAATGGCCGATAGCCACACCATTCGAGTGCCCCGACCGATTTGCTGGGGCATCGTGGAAGGATCGTCGTACATCGTGATGGAGTATCTGCCGCTGGGCAACAGCAGTCGCGATGCTTGGTATCAGCTGGGGCAACAGCTAGCGGCGATGCATCGGGTGGTCAGCGATCGCGGGTTTGGCTGGCATCGCGACAACACCATTGGCGACACGCCGCAAAAAAATCCATGGACGGCGGACTGGGTGACGTTTTATGGCGAACATCGTCTGCGCTATCAGCTGCAGCTCGCCAACCGGCGGGGCAATTTTCCTCGTCAGGCGGAACTGCTAGCCGCGCTACCCTCACTGCTGGCCGGCCATGAACCGCTGCCGTCGCTGGTACACGGCGACCTGTGGTCGGGCAACGCTTCGGTGACGGTGGATGGCACGCCGGTGATTTTAGATCCGGCGACCTATTACGGCGATCGCGAAGTTGATATCGCCATGACCGAAGTGTTTGGCGGCTTTCCTCAAGCTTTTTACGAGGGCTACAACGCCGCCTATCCGCTCACGGCGGGCTATGAAAAGCGCAAAATTCTCTACAACCTCTATCACATCCTCAATCACTTCAATCTCTTTGGCGGCGGCTACGGCAGCCAAGCTCAAAGCATGATGGAGCGCTTATTACGATAAGAGGCTCACGGGTCACTGGTGGCTTTCTGGCAAGATTTTGGGGGAAGCAAACGTGTTTTCTTGCCGGACATGCTTTGCTGTAGTCGAGATAGTTCTGCTATGGGGCCAAGGCTATGTTCACAAAAATGGCGATAATCAATTCAATAGAGTTTGTACGATTTTCTCTGAACTTAGAGCGTCTCTAATCGGTTCAACGTTCATGTAAAGTATGCGTCCTCTATTGGCTCCACTCGTACCATTAGTGGGAATAGCCAGACAGATAGAATCCATTGTAGGCATGGGACAATTTGCACGAATATAGAAAACTGTGTCCTCTTTGATGGTTGGAATTAAATCCATCTCGAAATCATCTAATCTATTTTGCTCAAGTAGCAGACTTTTAAGTCTTTTCTCATAGTCATATTCTTCATCAAACAAGTCATCGAAGTGATAGAATTCTCCGGTTCTTAAATTGAGGTTGATTCCTTTATTTTGTACTATTGGATAGACTTGTCTACCAGCTAAGAAGCTGTTACACCTCATGCTAATAAAATCATCCTTTACAAACATGACTACACATGGATCGATTTCTAAGTGAATTCTATGTAGATCTGTTGGAGCCGTGCATCCTTCGTCTTCACTGAAGAAAGCAGGAAAATAACCTATCAAATCCTCAATCTCTTGTCTTAGACTTTGATTTATCTCCGCTTGCAAAGATTCATTCCTCATTCCAGAAACTTCAGGATACCTAGCCGTCAGCAAACAGCTCTCATTTGCCGATTCAAACACATCCACAGTGCTGCTATCAATCGACAGCTGCCGTCCATCAGTGACCACATCATCTGATATCGATTCAAGAGAAACTTCAACTCTGTCTTTTTTGCCGATTGCATTTGCTCCGATGAAATCGTCAAGGAAGGTAGTCAACTTATCTGCGTTTATGTCGAAAAGAACAAAGGGTTTAAAGATAACTTGGTTTACTTGAGCCGCTTTGCCTATGTCATATCTGCTAGGGTCACACGACACAAATAGAGCTAGCACTGGCAAGCCAATCAAAGCAAACAAGTTTTGCTTTTTCATTCTTTCGGAAACCAATCAGTCAGGTTCGATTCCATTATTCCATCCGGCAGCGATCGCAGCTGTGCTACGCGAGGGGCGATCGCTCAGATTTGACGACGCGGATGAGGCGTCTCTGCGAACGCAGCCACTCACGCTTCTCCCAGATATGATTAGATGGATCGGGAATCCTGGAGTCGTGGGCTGGGGACAAGATAAATGGGCAACACCTATAAACGCGTATTACTCAAGTTGAGTGGTGAAGCCCTGATGGGCAGCCTCTCGTATGGCATTGATCCAGATATCGTTCAAACCATTTCTGAAGAGATTAGTGAAGTCGTCAAAAGCGGAATTGAAATTGCCATCGTCGTCGGCGGTGGCAATATTTTTAGGGGCATCAAAGGGTCAGCAGCCGGGATGGACCGTGCCACGGCTGACTATATTGGTATGTTGGCTACAGTGATGAATGCCATGACCCTGCAAGACGCCATAGAGCGTAACGGTACCCCCACGCGGGTACAGACGGCGATCACCATGCAAGAGGTGGCAGAGCCTTACATTCGGCGGCGGGCAATGCGGCATTTAGAGAAAAACCGGGTCGTCATTTTCGGGGCGGGATCAGGCAATCCCTTTTTTACTACCGATACGACGGCAGCCTTGCGGGCAGCGGAGATCGGCGCTGAGGTCATGTTTAAGGGCACTAAGGTCGACGGTGTGTATGACTCTGACCCGAAGGTGAACCCCAATGCCCGGCGATTTAATAGCCTGACTTATGGCCACGTCTTGGCCCATGATCTGAAAGTGATGGACGGTACGGCGATCGCCCTATGCAAAGACAACAATATCCCTATCATGATATTTGACCTGTCTGTACCCGGCAACATTCGCCGGGCGGTGATGGGTGAGTCAATTGGCACAATTGTGGGAGAGTCCTGTGAAGTTAGCTGACTTAACTGATATCGAAATCGCCATGCAAAATGCGGTGGATGCGACAAAGCGCGCATTCAACACCATTCGCACGGGGCGCGCTAGCACATCGCTGCTAGATAAGGTAATGGTTGACTATTACGGTAGCCCCACCCCGCTAAAGTCATTGGCTAACATCAGCACCCCCGACGCCAGCACGCTGATGATTCAGCCGTTTGACCCGAGCGCCTTGACGAATATTGAACGGTCAATCTCGATGTCTGATATCGGGCTCGTACCGAATAATGACGGTAAGTTGATTCGTCTCAACATTCCCCCTCTGACCAGCGAACGACGTCAGGAATTTGTCAAAGTGGCAAACAAATATGCTGAAGAGGGCCGCGTCTCAGTCCGCAACGTCCGCCGCGATGGCATTGACCTGTTTCGCAAACAAGAGAAAGACAGCGAGATCTCTAAAGACGAATCTCGGGACTTTCAAGATGAAGTGCAGGCTTTGACTGACCAGTACGTGGCGCAAATTGACGCCGCGTTTAAGGCGAAAGAAGAAGACATCATGACCGTTTAGGCGATCGCGGTGCCCCTGAGCAATGCTGCTGGTGGCGAGATGGTTCAATCATTGTCCTGGCTGAGCCGCCGGGTCGATCCGCATCGCTGAGGCCATTGGCACCCTGGGCAAACACTTAGCGACTTGAACCGGGTGGCCAGCGGTGAGGTTGGTCAAGCGCTATCTGTCCACAGCCCTAGCCACATGGTAGGATTAGCTACCGTCTTGCGGTTTAATGCTCGACCCGGCAGTTGCCCTGTCGGTGGCCGCTGGTGGCCGCTGTCTCACGAGCTGTTAAGCCGCCGTTTATGCTGCTGAGGGCACTACGAGTCGAATGCGCTTTGCCAAAATTTTGATTGCAAACCGAGGGGAAATTGCGCTCCGAATCCTCCGCACCTGCGAAGAAATGGGAATTGCGACGGTTGCAGTTCATTCCACGGTAGACCGCCACGCATTACACGTGCAATTAGCCGACGAATCGGTTTGCATCGGCGAAGCGCTTAGCAGCAAAAGCTATCTCAACATTCCCAACATCATCGCGGCCGCTCTCACACGGGGCGTGGAAGCCATCCATCCGGGCTACGGGTTTTTGGCTGAAAATGCGCGCTTTGCCGAAATCTGCGCGGATCATAACCTCACCTTTATTGGGCCGACTCCCGCTTCAATGTTGTCGATGGGTGACAAATCCACCGCCAAAGAAACTATGCAAAAAGGGGGGGTGCCGACCATTCCCGGCAGTGATGGTTTGCTTAAAAGTGACCTCGAGGCGCGGGCGATCGCCGATCAGATGGGCTACCCCGTCATGATCAAAGCGACGGCGGGCGGCGGTGGTCGGGGCATGCGCTTGGTGCAGCAGCCCAGCGATCTCAAAAAACTGTTTCTCGCGGCTCAAGGAGAGGCCGAAGCCGCATTTGGCAATCCCGGCGTGTATCTCGAAAAGTTCATCGAAAAACCGCGCCACGTCGAATTTCAGATTTTGGCCGATGGTCACGGTAACGTGGTGCATCTCGGGGAGCGCGACTGCTCGATTCAACGCCGCCACCAAAAGCTATTAGAAGAAGCCCCCAGTCCCGCCTTGAACCCAGAATTGCGCCAACAGATGGGGGATGCTGCCGTACGGGTAGCAAAGTCGATCAACTATGTCGGGGCGGGCACCGTGGAGTTTTTGGTGGATGCCCACGGCAATTTTTATTTTATGGAGATGAATACGCGCATTCAGGTAGAGCATCCGGTCACGGAGATGGTGACGGGGCTCGACCTAATCGCAGAGCAGATTCGGATTGCGCAGGGCGATCGCCTTGCCTTTACCCAAGACCAAGTGCAGCTGCGGGGCCACGCGATCGAATGCCGCATTAATGCCGAAGACCCCAAATATAATTTTCGTCCCGCCCCGGGGCGCATCAATGGCTACTTGCCCCCCGGTGGCCCCGGCGTGCGCATCGATTCTCATGTTTATACTGACTACGAAATTCCGCCCTACTACGACTCACTGGTCGGCAAGCTGATCGTTTGGGGGCCTGATCGCCCCACCGCCATTCGCCGCATGAAGCGGGCTTTGAGGGAATGCGCCATCACGGGCTTACCCACGACGATTCCCTTTCACCAAACCGTGTTAGATCATCCTCAGTTTCTCGCGGGCGAAATCTACACCAACTTTGTCAATCAGCTGCTCGATCTGTAAGCAGCTTCGCCCCCAGACCTCGGCCTCATGCCCCTGAGAGTAACTCAGTCCAGGCCAGATGCCGATTTATGCCCCTTTAAGGGTGATGGAGACGTGCTGTTGAGGTGGCTGCGATCGCGAGTGATTTCCACGGCTACATTACCGGTGAAGTCAGGCACCGGCGGGGTCAGCTTAGTCAGTTTTACCGTGACCTGAGTTAGGCGATCGTCTGACTGTAAAACTGTCTTGGCAATTGCGCTGACGACTGACTCAATGAGATGAAACGGCTGGTGTTGAATCAACTGCTGAATCGCCTGCACCGCATCGGCATAGTTGTAAGTGTCGCTGAGCCGGTCAGAGGCTCCTGCTTGAGCCAGATCGAGATCTAAAGCGAGATCGACCCGAAACCACTGGCCTAATACATTCTCTTCAGCAAACGCGCCAGTGTAGCCATAGGCGCGGATATCGTTGATGTAAAGCGTATCCATAGATAGGTCTTTAAAGGTTAGAGGCGGACAACAGCTTGAGCATCGGCCGGAAAATTTGAGCAATTTCTGGCGACGTTTTTGATCTGAGTAGCAGGGCTTAGCTTTGGTGATGAGGCCACTCTTGTGGTCATTTCTGAAGAGCGATCGTAGTGGCCTATGACGCGAGCATGACACTCCCAGCGGGCCACGTCTCGGTTGGGGGCGGTGGGTCAGACAGCGCCTGCGTAAGGAACTGTGAGCGATTGGCGAGGATTTGACCCACCCTACACGGGTGTGATGGGGAGGGGCAATGATCGATGACGCGGGCGCGATCGCCAAACCGGAAAAAACCGTAGGGTGTCATCCGCGCAGCGCTGCTCTGAATCGCGGGTGCCTTTACAGCAAATCTTGATGAGTAAACGGCTGCGCGGCTGCCCCCGCATAGGTCGCCACGATGTGACCATCGCCGACTAGGTGATATTTGTAAGTGACCAGCCCTTCTAAACCGACCGGCCCCCGCGGCGGCATGGTTTGGGTGCTGATGCCCACCTCAGCTCCAAAGCCATAGCGAAAGCCGTCAGCAAAGCGGGTCGAACAGTTGTGATAGACCCCGGCGGCATTGACCTGACGCCGAAAGGTTTCGGCCGCTTGGGCATCTTCGGTGGCGATCGCCTCAGTATGTCGCGAGCCGTAGGTCTCGATGTGGCCCATGGCGTCGGCTAGCGAATCCACGACCTTGACGGCCAAAATCAAATCGCTATATTCCGTGGCCCAATCTTCTGCCGTGGCAGCGGCGATGGTGGGCAAGCGCGTTTGCGCGGCCTGATCACCTCGCAGTTCCACTCCTTGAGTTTGCAGAGCCTGCGCTGCTAAAGGCAAAAACTGAGCCGCGATCGCCCGATGCACTAACAGCGTTTCAATGGCGTTACAGGCTGAGGGATACCCCACTTTGGCATCAACGGCGATCGCGATCGCCTTGGCCACATCCGCCGCCTGATCGACATAGAGATGACAGATCCCATCGGCATGCCCCAGCACGGGGATGCGGGTATGGTCTTGCACAAAGCGCACAAAGGCGTTGGAGCCTCGGGGAATAATCAAATCCACATACCCTTCTAAGGCCAATAGGGCACGGGTTTCTTCACGGGTGGTTAAGAGCTGCACGGCATCAGGATGCAGCCCCACGGCGGCCAAACCCTGGCGAATCGCCGTGACGATCGCCTGGCAAGAGCGGACGGCCTCACGGCCCCCTTTCAAAATGACGCCGTTGCCTGATTTCACCGCCAGACTGGCGATCTGCATGACCGCATCGGGGCGAGATTCAAAGATGACGCCCAGCACGCCCAGCGGTGAACTGATGCGTTTTAACTCCAGGCCCTGATCTAACTCGCGGTGAATTTGGACCACCCCGATGGGATCGGGCAGCTTCGCGACATCACGAACGCCCGCGATCGCCCCCTGCAGCTTCACCGCGTCTAGCTTGAGGCGACCATAGAGTGGTTTGGCCAGATTGTCGGCGATTGCCGCTTCACAGTCGGCGACGTTGGCCTGCAAGATGGTTTCTCGGTCAGCCCACAGGGCCTCGGCAATGGCGGCGATCGCCTGATTCTTATCTGCCGTGGGCAAACTGGCCAGCTGCTGGGCGGCGGCACGGGTGCTTTGCGCAATCGGCAGCAAATCGACCGCTGCGTCGGCCTGACTCGGCTCGGAATTACTGGGCGTCGCCACCTGAGATACTGTCATCACCAATCTGTCCTCAGCCTTGCAGCCACTCATTTTAACAAAGAAGCCTGGGCCAATTGACCCAGGCAACATGATGCAATACAAAGCAAATTGCCCTGAACCTTTAAATCAAGGTCAACTGTGGGTATTCGGCAATCATTTCATCAGACGTCAAGGATTCACCAGACGCTTGGGGTGTCCAGAGAATCTCAACGGCCAGCAGGCGATCGCTCGAGATGGCACCCAGGGTACTCAGCACCTGACGCACCTCCTGCGGCGACGAAATCTTAGGTAGATTCAATTTGCCCTGGGTGGCGACAATGACCGAAGCCACGATGTATTCACCCGGTTCAGTACTGACCAAATCACCCCCTGGTGCAGCCGCTGACGGGGATGCCGCCTGTTCTAGACGGTTATTGACGTTGGTTAACGTTTCCCCAGTAAACTTGCTGCGCTCAGCCAAGACTAACTGATTAAAACTTTGCTCTGCCGACAGCAGGCGGGTCGATTCGGTGGTCGCGGTCGCGTACTGCCAATACTCGGGGTGACGCAGCATCGCTAAGCTGGCTTCCTGCAGCACCTGGGTGAGGCCAGCCGCCGAAGAGGTGTCAGCCGACAGCGCCATCCGGCTGAGGTCATCCTGCAGCGATCGCGCTTCGGCCAACAGGCCGAGCTGTAGCTTGGCCACTGAAACAGTGGGGTTGCTGCTGCCCAAGCCTTCGACGCCGCCGTTGCTATCGCCCAGCTCCCGCACCGTCCGCAGGATGAAGTTGGCGAGGCCAACAAACAAGATGATGGTAAACAGACCGCCAAAGCCACCACCAAAGCCAAACAGCGGCATCAAAAAGGGAAACCCGAACCCGCCTCCCGGATAGTAGCCCCCGCCGGTCGGCGCGCGGTAGGAGCGCGAGGGCGAAATCGTGCGGCTGGGCGCGCGGAAGCTACCGCCGCCAATGCGACCGCCCCCGCGCGCCGCATTGGCGGCATCGGCGTGACCCAGGACTAAAACACCCACTAGGGCGATCGCCATCAGCGGCTTGACGAGCGACTTGAGACGACTTAAAAAGTTTTGGAATATGTGACCCATAATGCTATCCAGACTGTTTTATCGCGACGTATAGAGCGCTACGAGGCCAACGGTATCGAGCCCTCTTAGCGCGATCGCAAGTGTTCATACTGTAACGCCTCTTTTGTCTGGCCTCACCCACGTTGACCCCAATTTTCGATGGGCAATTGCCGCACCCTTGGGTGCCGGAATCAATGGCTCTCGACCAACCGGGCTGATTTTACGGCAGCCGTCTCAACAACCTTGAGACAGTTTTGCCATTCTGAGTCTGACTAAAGGGCTGGACTTTGCTGTGCCTGTCGCCCCTAGCGGCTCGCTAAATCTTGCCTGACGTCCCGGATTGCCGGCTTTTTAAGCCTATGTCATATTCTCTTTTTCTTCGGCTTAGCCGATAACGAGAGGCCACATTTTCTCACCATTTTGACAGTGATTGACCATGTCAAGCCTGCCTTGAAAGCCTGATTTCTTGGCATGTTTTGGGCAAACTAACCATTACCCAGAGATCGCCATAGAAGCCGTGGCGGGCACCTGAAAGGGCATTTCGGTAAGATGCTGAAAAGATCGGGGAGGAAATATACTAGAGGTACCTAAGGCTGGCTAACGCTGGAGACAGTGGTGAAGGTTGTACCATGGGAAGTCAACGCTATACAAAAATACGTTGATTCAGATGTGTCTACGTTCGATGACGGTGAGTCTAGCTTAGTCTTTCAGTGGATCTACTGACGCTGAACTTCTGGTTCAGCGCCAAGATTTTTGCCTGCTAGAGTCGTTTGTTAAAACTGCTTCATGAAGAGCCTCGTCAGATCTCACAAGGGCTCTTGATTCAACAAAAAATTACCTCCTTTAAAGAAAACTTTATTTAATCGGTTATGTCTAAGACCCAAAGAAGAGTTCTTATCCTAGTTGCTATGGTCGTGAGCAGCTGGTGGCTCGTCTTGGCACCGCAGCTACAGGCCCAACAGTCCATTGATGTGCGCATCGAGCGCTGGCTATCAATTCAAGAAATGGCGGGTGATGTGCGGTATCTGAGCCCAACGGGTAGTCGAGCGGCGGCCATTGGCGATCGACTGACGGCGGTGGGCGATGGGGTGCGCACTGGCAATGACGCCTCTAGCACGCTGATTTTGGATACCGGGGTCGGCACGATTACCATGCAAAATAATACAGAGCTTGAGGTGCGGGGGCTAGAGTTTGCCGACGATAACGGTTACATCACTCGCCTTTATGTCTCTCAGGGGGGCGTTAGCCTGAATCTTCGCCGTTTTACCCACGAGGGCTCTGAGTTAGAAATCCAAACGCCCTCGGGGGTCAGTGGCGTCCGAGGCACTGAGTTTGGGGTACTGGTTGATCCGGATGACCAGCGGATGGGCATTGCCACCGAAACGGGTGAAGTGTATGCCGCCGCACAGACCGAGACGGTGACTGTACCGGGGGGCTTTCAAACGCTGATTCGCCCCGGTGAGCCGCCTTTAGCACCGACGCCGATTCCCGACGTCCCTGAATTTGATTCCCAAGTTGAGATTGTCGTTCGCAATAGTCTGCGGTATTTGCTATTGCGCGGGCGCATTGATCCGATTAACCAGGTGTATGTGGAAGACGAATTGCAGACCGTTAACGAGGCCGGCGAGTTTGAATATGAAGTACCGGCTCGCTATGGTGTGGGCATTCAGGTCAGAGTAGTCACACCGCTGGGCAACGAGGCCGTGTATGACGTTCCGCTTCTCTAATCTCTTGAAAAATCGCTGGCGGTTTTTGCCGGGTGTGCTGGCCTCGCTGATTATTTTGGTGCTCAGTCAGCTCGGAGTGCTAGACGATTTGGAGAATGCGAGCTATCGCTGGTTGTTTCAAAGCCGCGGCGAACGCCCTTGGGATAGTCGTGTGGTCTTAGTGGCGATCGATGATGCCACGTTCTCAGAGTTAGGCCAGTTTCCGCTGCCGCGAGAGGTCTATACACAGCTACTCAACCGGTTAGCGGTGTCGCGCCCGCGGGTGATTGGCTTCAATCTGCTGTTTGCCGAGCCGAGCCCAGCTGACCCAGCGTTGGCCGCAGCGATCGCTGCGGCGGGCAATGTGGTGCTTGCCACTGGCACCGATGAACGGGGGCGGCCACTAGTGGCTACCCACACCTTGCGCTCAGCGGCGATCGCCACGGGGCATGTGCGCAAGCAGGTCGCCAGCGATGGTTTGGTTCATACGGTCGAACCTTTGGTCGCTAGTGAGACGGCCTTTGGCATGACTTTGGCCGAGGTTTACTCACTCACTCAAGCGCCCGTGACGCTGCCCCCGCTTGACCAACCGCTGTGGATTAATTGGCCGGGCTCGACCCATACGCTGCCTCAATATTCTTTAAATGACGTCATTGCGGGCCGCATCTCACCCACGGTCTTTGAAGAGAAAATCGTCATTGTGGGCATGACCGCCACGGGCATCGATGCTCTGCTGACCCCCTTTGATCAAAATCCCCCCGCTGGTGGCGTGGTGATGCAAGCGGCCATTCTCGATAACTTGCTGCAGCAGCATTATCTGCAGCCGATCTCAGCCCCTGGGCTGTGGGTGCTGTTGTTGGTCGCCATGCCAGGGGTGAGCTATTTCATCATTGGCCGACCCTTGCGGTGGCAGCTACTCATGGTGAGTGGCAGTTTAATGGGCTGGTTATGTCTGAGTGTGGTGCTGTTTCGAGGCGACTATTTACTGCCGAGGATGCCGCCATTTTTGCTCGTGGGCATCACCGGCATCAGCGCCATCTTTAGCCAGCAGTTAAGAGCCAATCTCGCCCTCCAAAAGCTGTTAGAAGACCTCTGGCAGCATTATCACCACAGTCAAGCCAAGCTCACCCTAGGCCCGGCTTCCTCTCGGGCCATTCCGAAAGATTTGGGCAACGAAGTCCAAAAATTAGGCTTTTTAGCGAATGCTTTAGGCTGGGCCGAGGCGACGCAATCGGCGATTTCTGAAAGTGTCCCCATTGGCATGCTGGCCGTCGATGACCGCGACCAGGTATGGTTTTGCAATTCGTTAGCGACGCGCTACTTAGAGATGGAGTTGGGGGCGCGGTTGACGCAGACATTAGTGCCTCGGTGGCTGGAGCGCGCCCGGTTTCAAGCCATTATTCAGAATCTTTTGCAAGGCATTGCCATCACGCCGATCGAATGCCAACAGGGGGCAACTTGGTTCGAGCTGCGTTTCCAGGTTCTAGAGGGCATTGCTCAGCCCAGCCCTTTGCTAGAGGATGAGCGGCGCTTTTTTTTGGTGTTGATTGAAGACATCACCCACCGTAAAGGATTTGAGCTACAGCTGCGATTGCTAAATGAAGGGCTAGAGAGTGAGGTCAAACAGCGCACGAAAGAATTAGAGAGAACCAACCTCAATCTAGTGCAAGAAATTTCTGAACGGCGTCAGGCTCAAGACAAGTTGCATTATCAGGCTCTGCATGACAAGTTGACGGGGCTGCCCAATCGCGCCTCCCTAGAGTCAATTTTGGCTGAGCTAATCGCGCAGCCCCACCGGGCAGAAAATTCTAAATTTGCCGTCTTCTTTGTCGATTGCGATCGCTTCAAACTGGTCAACGATTCTTTTGGGCATTGGGTCGGTGATGAACTGCTCAAAGCCATTGCCCAAAGCCTGCGGCGCTGTGTGGCAGCCACGGATCTGGTCTGTCGTTTCGGCGGCGACGAATTTGTTATCTTGCTCACCGATGTGCCCAATGCGCGATCGGCGGTTCAAGTGGCTCGACGCATTCAGCAGCAACTACAAAATTCCTTCATTATTCAAGACCAGCAGTTTTACAGCAGTTGCAGTATCGGGATTGTCCTCAGCAACCCCAGTTACACCCAGGCAGAAGATATTCTCCGCGATGCTGATATTGCGATGTATCGCGCCAAACGCAGCGGTAGTGGCTATGCCTTCTTTGAGCCCAAGATGCACTTAGCGGTGCGATCTTCCTTACAGTTAGAGACTGACTTGCATCAGTCTTTGCGACGGCATGAGTTCGTTGTGTATTATCAGCCCATTTTCTCTCTGGAGTCTAAACAAATTAAAGGCTTTGAGGCCCTACTACGATGGCACCATCCGACCCACGGCATGATTGGGCCGGGGCAGTTTATCCCCATTGCCGAAGAAACCGGGCTGATCGTGCAAATTGGCGAGTGGATCCTGCAAGAAGCCTGTAGCCAAATGCAGCTGTGGCAACAACGAAAAATTCTGCCGGCTGATACGTTTATGAGCGTCAATTTATCGGTTCAACAGTTTAATGACCCGCATTTGCTCAAACGGATTGATGAAACTTTGCAGCTGACTCATTTGAATGGCAAAAATCTCAAATTAGAGATTACTGAAAGTGCCCTTATGACCAATTCAGATGCCGCCATTAAAATTTTGCATCGGCTGAAAAACCGAGGGATTAGTCTGAGTATTGACGATTTTGGGACTGGCTACTCTTCTTTAAATTATTTACACTGCTTCCCGATTGATGTTCTGAAAGTAGATCAATCTTTTATTCAGCAAATGGTCAAAGGGCAGAAACATCTGAGTTTAGTGCAAGCGATTAGGACGCTGGCGTATCACTTTGACATGGTGATGATTGCTGAGGGCATCGAAACTGAAGCTCAGATGGACTGTCTCAAGGAGATGGATTGTATTTTGGGCCAAGGGTATCTCTTTTGCCCCCCAGTTGACTATCAAACATTAGAAGCTAAATATTTGCAGTGCTTCAATGAGGTATAGACTCAATCTGAATTAAGCCATCCAGAAATTTTCTAGATATGGCAGTATACCCTTCGGTAAGGGTATGGCCCTACGAAATGCGGACGTCGGAATTGAAAGGCTGATCCGATAGTCGTTTCCGCAATCTGGCGAGAATGACCCTGGTGCAGATTGTTTCAACTTTCAACCATTAAGGGTGGGTATGGCTGTCTAATGGCAGGGCGATCGCTTGAGCACAGGGTGTAACTGACCAGATCGGCGCACGCGCTCTATCGTCACCTCGAAGTAAAGGGCGATCGCCGCTTGCCGTAAAGCATAGAGCGATCGCTGGCGGCTCCCTGACCCCTTGGCTATAGTTTGGGAGAATACTGATCGCACCGCCCCCGTGAGTATTGAAGACGACCTGCTAGAGCCCTCATCCATTACGGCAGGCGATCGCGCCCTCGCCTTGTTTACCGATCGTTATGAGCTAACGCGGCTGTTTGTGGAGCGGTTGAACGACGACCCCGCACCGCAAAATATTTTGTTTTTTTATGGGGAAGGGGGCAATGGCAAATCGCTATTGCTGAAATATCTGCGGCAAAAGGTGTGCAAGCAGCTAATTTCGCCCACGGACTGGGCCAAGGTGAAGGCGAAACCGGATGCTGAACTGGCGGCTATCGTCACTCGTTTAAAACCAGGCACTTACCACCCAGTGCCCACGGCATTTTTAGATTTTGGCTCAAAGCCGCTGGGGGATGTGCAGCCCCAAGATCGCTTCTTTGGGTTGCTGACCTTGCGAAAGGAGCTGGCAGAGTCGGCAGCAGGGAATGCGATCCTGAAGTTTCGCCGGTTTGATTTTGCCTGCGTTTGGTATTTGTCTCAGAAGGGTCGCTCTCCTGAGGAAATCAAGTCTTTCTTTCCGGCTGACCAGGGGTTAGGTCTGGCCACATCGGCGATCGACGCTTTGACGGGTGCTAGTTGAACTTGGCGTAAATAAAGCTACCATTTAGAGCCACTCTAGAGGTTCAT
>ERZ1740060.177-NODE-177-length-49331-cov-23.671889_pt1 | contig 49331 bp, 42 predicted proteins | sample MGYA00581743_ERZ1740060 | MGnify/ENA primary metagenome ERZ1740060 (study PRJEB43018, sample SAMN04849235) | marine metagenome | isolation source: floating plastic debris | place: Pacific Ocean | collected 2008-08-27 | study: EMG produced TPA metagenomics... | reverse complement strand
GAATCAGGGGAAATGGTGGGTTAAATCGACCCCTCTCTTATTTCCGATAAAGTCTGGTTTCTAAATGCTCAATGCCACGCCAAAGAATGTTGAGGTCCAAACGTGAGGCCCAACTTAGGGATGCGCTTGAAAATCAAGTACCAGTGGCACGAGTTTCGACTCCGCTCAACTCTCGGGATGCGTAGGTTGAGCGGAGTCGAAACCGGATTTGCCGGTACTTTATTTGGGCGCGGTTCCCTTACGGCTGCATGCCAAAGGCAACTTCCCAGTGACTGCGGTATGCCAATCGCATTTGGTTTTAGAGGGGGGGCGAGGTGTGTTTAAGACGGCAGCGACGGTCTCGCAAAATTTTGGCGATCGCCTCTCCAGACTTACCGGGCTCAATTCGTATCGATCGTTGACGGTTTAGTCACGGACTTAGCTGCAGGTCATCGCGCTGCCGACAAAATCGGCGTCTTTTTCAGATCCGGTTGCCGTACTCTTTTATCTAGTGACATTCATGAGTGTTACGAGTACGTGTCCTCAGGACTGTGGACAAGAGGGGGAGAGCGGTCATGACGAAAACGGTGGGGGTGATTGGCGGTGGTCAGCTGGCTTGGATGATGGGGTTAGAAGCGCCCAAGCTTGATCTGTCGATTGTGGTGCAAACGCCCCAACCGACGGATCCTGCCATGGCCACTGCGGCAGCGGCGGTTCATGCCGCGATCGCGGATGTGGCTGGCACTCAGCAGCTGAGCGATCGCGGCGAAGTCATCACCTTTGAAAATGAGTTTGTTAATCTTGACGCGCTGCAACCGTTAGCGGCGCAGGGCGTGATCTTTCGGCCTCAGCTGTCGGCCCTCGCACCGCTGCTCGACAAGTACACACAGCGACAGTTTTTGGCGACTCATAATTTGCCCAATCCGCCCTATGTGACGCTGGATGACACCACGGCAGTGGAAGCGGTGGCCGCGATCGCGGCTCCCATCGGCTTTCCCCTCGTGATGAAAACCCGTCGCCTGGGCTACGACGGGCAGGGCACCTTTGTTATGCGCTCGGCGGCGGAACTGGTCGAAACTTGGACGCAGATTGAGTGCCCCCCGGTGTTGTTAGAGGCCTTCATTCCCTTTGAAAAAGAGCTGGCCGTTATGGTGGCCCGCTCAGTGCAGGGCGAGATTGCCGTCTATCCCGTTGTTGAAACTCAGCAGGTTGACCAAGTCTGTCGGCGGGTGCTGGCTCCTGCTCAGATTGCTCCAGCGATCGTGGAATCGGTGCAGGCGATCGCCCACACCCTGATCGAACGATTAGATTTTGTGGGCATTTTGGGCATCGAGTTATTCCTCGGGCCAGGCGATCAGGTGCTGGTGAACGAAGTGGCTCCCCGCACCCATAACTCTGGCCACTACACGCTTGATGCCTGCGAAACATCGCAGTTTGCCCAGCAGCTCTTGGCGGTGACCGGGCAACCCTTGGGCCGCGTGCGGATGACCTGCGATCGCGCCCTGATGGTGAACCTGCTGGGGTTTGAGTCGGCCACCTCTGACTACGCTGAGCCGCGACAGCAGCTCGCCCAGATTCCTCAAGCTCAGGTGTATTGGTATGGCAAACCTGCCGCTCGACCGGGACGTAAACTCGGGCATGTCACGGTGTGTTTGGCCCCAGGCGACGACAGTGCCGCGCTCATCCGGCAGATTGAGGGCCTGTGGTATCCCGCTGCCCAGTCGTAATCTCCGGCCAAATAATTTGCGGCATCCCCTTGCGATCGCCGGGGCAGAGTTGGTTATGATGACAAGAGATTCACTACGGCGTTGGTGACTGCCAATACTGTTTGTCGATCTATGCTTTGTCTTGCAAGGGAATCACGTTGTGCCCGTGGCAGTAAACCGAGCTTGTACTCGGAAACTTTAAATGGGCGCCAGCATTCCCACCTGGTTCTACCAGGTCGGAAACTGAGGTAAGACGGCGCTGCGGTGAACATCTTTTGCAATCCCCCTGGGGCTCGACCCGAGGGGGATTTTGTTATGACGGCAGCGTTTTCTTAAATAAGGGTGAAGAGCCGCTCGCTGCCCTATCGCGAAAGAATAAGATCCGGTAGGCTAGCGGTGAACGCACGGTTAAGGGGCAAATTCCGCTTCTGTCGGTGCTCAAGCTGTTTCTACTTCACTCACGACTTGCAGATGGGTTGTAGCCACTCTTTGGGAAGACTTGCTGCAGTTGGTATCACCCCACGGGGGGCCGAGCGCCAGAGCCCTCGTAGCCGGTCTCAACCTTATATCCTGTCGGTTCAAACCCCTGCTTTGACTTTTACTCCCTTCACCTTTCCGGCCACCGTTACTCCGCTCGAAACTGGACTTACCGTGGTGCATCATCACATGCCTGCCACCCCGGTGGTCGTGGCCGATGTGTGGGTCGATGCGGGCGCTGCCCTCGAACCCGTGGAGTGGATGGGCATGGCTCATTTTTTAGAGCACATGGTGTTTAAGGGCACTCAGCGCTTGCGGCCCGGCATGTTTGACTACGCGATTGAAACGCAGGGAGGCTTTAGCAATGCCGCCACCAGTCATGACTATGCTCATTTTTATATGGCTTTAGCCGCCGAAGCGCTGCCCACGGCCCTGCCAGATCTGGCGGAACTCGTGCTCCAGGCGGCTATCCCCGATGCCGAATTTGGTCGTGAGCGCCAGGTCGTGCTCGAAGAAATCCGCCAGGCTCAAGATGATCCCGACTGGATTGCTTTTCAGGCATTGTCTGAACAGGTGTTTCCTGATCATGCCTACGGTCGTCCAGTTTTGGGCACTGCAGAAGTGTTGTTGCAGCGATCGCCTGCCGAAATGCGGCGGTTTCATCAAACCCACTACCAGCCAGCCAGCATGACGGTGGTGGTCACCGGGGGCATTGCTCTTGAGCCAACGCTAGATCTGGTGCGACAAACGTTTCGCTCATTTCCACCGCCAGCCTCTCGTCCAACCCGCCAGACCGGGCAGATTCAACCCTGGTGGGGAGTGCGACGACAGGTTTTGCGGGTGCCTCGGTTAGAGCAGGCGCGGCTGCTGATGGCTTGGGTGGGGCCGGGGGCCGATGACCTCAATGCGGCCTGTGGCATGGATATTCTGGCGACGCTGTTGGCTGAGGGGCGTAGTGCTCGCCTCGTCAGAGAGCTGCGCGAAGAGCGGCAGTGGGTGCTCGATATTGGCGGTAGCTTTTCGCTGCAGCGTGACTGTAGCCTGTTTATGTTACAGGCGTGGCTAGAGCCTGATCGGGTCGATGCGGTGGAGGCGCTGATTTGCGATCGCCTCTCGACTTTGGCGCTACAGCCCGTCTCACCGGCTGAGTTAGAACGAGCCCAGCGCCTGCTGATTAACGACTTTGCCTTTTCGACCGAAACGCCGGGGCAGCTGGCAGGGCTCTATGGTTATTACGATGTTGTGGCCTCGGCAGCGGAGAGTTATAGCTATCCCACGCGCATTCAAGCCCACACGCCCACGTCGATGACCACGCTGGCCAAAAGCTTCCTCTCCCCCAATGCCTACGCTTCGACGATCCTCTTGCCGACGGCTTAATGGGGGCTCGCCAAATTAGTGCAGCAGAGTGAGCAACTTTAAGGCATCTTGAGAGGGGCGCTGGTGACAGTTGGCGGCGTGTCGAACGGCCTATCGCAAAGAATTGATTGCTGAAACTATGACCTCATCCCCTCCCGTTGACCGTCCTTTACTCCAGCGCCGTGTGCTCAACAATGGTCTCGTGGTCATTGTGCTCGAAAATCCGGTGGCAGATATTGTCTCGGCGCGGCTGCTAGTCAAAGCCGGGACTGGCCATGAGGCGCGATCGCAGGCTGGATTGTTTAGTCTGATGTCTTCTCTGCTCACCAAGGGCACCCGGCATTTGTCTTCCCTTGAAATTGCCGAGCAGGTCGAATCGATTGGGGCCAGTTTGGGCAGTGATGCCTCCGCTGATTACAGCCTCGTCAGTTTAAAAACGGTGTCGGCTGATTTTGCCCCCATGCTGGCCCTAGCCGCAGAAATCATTCGCTATCCCAGTTTTGCTGAAGCCGAGTTGAGTCTAGAGCAGCGCTTGACGCTGCAGAGCATTCGCTCCATGCAAGAGCAGCCCTTTACGGTGGCCTATAATGCGCTGCGAGCCGCCATGTATGGCGAGCATCCCTACGGCTTACCGGGCATTGGCACTGAAAAGACTGTGACTCAGCTGACCCGCGATGATTTGGTTGAGGCCCATCAAGCGTATTTTCGGCCTGACCACTGCGTGATGGTGATCGCCGGTCGTATCACGACTGAAGCCGCGATCGCGCTGGCCGATCAGAATTTTGGTGATTGGGCCGGGCCTGCGCACCCGCTACCGCCACTGAACTATCCGGCGGTGCCGACCGCTGCCACCCATACCGCGATCGCTCAAGAAACTAACCAGTCTGTCGTGATTGTGGGCTACCAAACCCCTTCGGTCAAAGACGCTGCCTATGCGCCGCTGAAGCTGATCAGCACCTATTTGGGTAGTGGCCTCTCCAGTCGTTTGTTTGTCGAACTGCGCGAAAAACGCGGCCTGGCCTATGACGTATCGGCGTTCTATCCAACGCGGTTGGGGCTCTCGCAGTTTGTCGGTCACATGGGCACTGCGCCAGATAATCAGACCATTGCCCTAGAGGGACTACGAACCGAAATCGAGCGCTTAGGGAACGTGGGTCTGACGGCAGCAGAACTGCAGGCGTCGAAAAACAAGCTGCTGGGCCAATATGCCTTGGGTAAGCAAACTAATGCTCAGCTGGGGCAACTGCTCGGTTGGTACGAAGTGCTTGGGCTCGGCGTTGAGTTTGACGCGGTCTTTCAAGACATGATTCGCGCCGTTACGGAAGATATGGTTCAGACGGTGGCTCAGCAGTACCTGGAAGATCCATTTACGGTCGTTTTAGGGCCTCATTCATAGAGCTTGCTAGTTGCAGGTATGGCTGAGAAAAATCACTTCATCATTGCCGTTTACCGACCCATCTAAATGCTCTGAAGCGCTTGCGAGAAAGCCAAGTTGACTGGCCCTTCATCATTGAGTAAGCACAATCGCTAATGCCACCAGAGGGATTAAGAGCAGAATCAAAGGGAAGCGTACAGCGTTATCTGACACATCCGACTCAAATCCACACCAAAGACAGCGATAGTGATTGTGTTTGGGTTGGGCCAGCGCTTGCTTGCCACATTTTGGACAAACCTGCAGATCAAGATGAGTATCGTGAATGGTATATGACATAGTCACCTATATTTTTTGAACTCTTATTAATACGTGTCCCGAGAAAAAATATTGTGACGGTAGAGATATGGCGATGCCTATCAAATTAGTAGATGCGGTCATACTTTAAGTGAGTGCGTTGTAATTGCTATGCCTGAATCTGGGACTCATCGGCTGGCTGCGTAGTTTAGTGAAACATCAAAAAAGGCTTCTCAGCGATCGCTGAGAAGCCTTTTTTGAGGTTGTTTGCTGTCTTCACAGATCTCAAATAAGGATGATGCAAAAAATCATCCAAACTAACGCTGCGAGGGTAAACCATGAAACAGATTCCTCAACGAAGAAAGTCTGCAGGAACCGCCCTAGTTGTGATGTGTTTTGCTGATTCCTGGTGAGTGCCGTGCTGGGTACTTGCAGAGTATTGTACTCAGCGACGTTCGGTACGCTTTCCAAAAATAGCTGTCGGTTCAGCGAAGATCGCAATGATTGAGTTGAGTCATACAGCATTTCAACCCGGGGATATCGAGGGGAAGCACCTGAGTTTCTCACATGCTCTCGCTGCCTCGGGGTCGAAAAGCTCATCAAAATCTTTCGTTCACTCTCGCTCAGGATATGTTCTCGAATCCGAGCTGTTTCATTTTCGAAATAGGGCTGCACCTCGGCCTCATAAAAGCCCAGTTCTTGAAATGTGATTTCATCAATCTCGTTCATCAGAAAACAAAGAGTATCATCTACTTCCCCCATGCGGAGGATCTGATGCAGCCGAGTCGCCTGAGCTGTAGAGAGTTCTGGCAGCTTCGCTAAGTAGTAATACTCTTGTACGACCTCTGTATACTCGATATCGGCAGATTCTAGAAAGGCTCTTAGGTCACGGGATTCTTCTGGTCGCATAAAAGTTGCACCAATCCTTTGTAGTTAATTGCTTTGCTGTCTGCTATGTTCCTTCCCTGATCGGGATAGTTAGTTGTTGACAGATAAAACACCTTTTCTAAGTTTTTCAAGTGCTCTTTTCCCTTGGGTTCTCAATTTGGGAATTAAAGAGTCACTGTAGTGAGATTCTAGTCCCCACTCGACAAATGTGTAGGCCACCTCTTTCCAAGAATAGCCATGGACGATGCGTAAAGTGAGAACTTCCTGGTCTTTTTCTGATAGTGCTTTGAACGAACTCCACAGAGTATCGATGGTGTCTGGGTTGATGCCGTCTGTATAGGAGTGATCGACTGAAAAAGCACTATCATCCTCTGCCTCTGCCCGAGATAACTTTTGACTGATGCTATAGTTGCGTCTTCGTTGTTTGCTCTTCTCAAAGATGATGAGCTGAGCAACTCGGGTGAGATAAGCGGGGAATTTCTGGACTTCGTGGCCAGTCAGGACTTTCTGGCGGACTCTTAAATAAGCCTCAATCAGAATTTCACTTTCGTGCCATTCCGGGTAAAGGCCCATTTGATTTAGCGATCGCCGAATGAAAAAAATTAGATTTTTTGAAGTTCCCACCTCCTGAGGTGATAGTGAACGACTGACGACCTCATGTAGCAATTCCAGCTGCTTGTAGATCTTAGGCATAGGGATTTTTATCCTCCTACAGATATGTGTCACCAGCAGTCAGTTGTGTGACATCGCAGTCGTTCGACGTCAAAGTTAACTGGTGTTGTATGAGGACGGGTGGGTTATCTGCCGATGCATAGGGTCTAGAAGGTCTGGTAAGACTTTGGTTTCAGAGATGAGGTCTACAGCCGGACTGAGAATGTTGGCAACACCCACGACAAAGCTGTGGACAGTGGGGGATGAGCCGCATCGAGTACTGGGCTCAAATTCGTAGCTGTCTTTGGCCTATGCCCTACGTGGCAATAGGAACAAACATTGTGACAAGAGCTTTACTTTTCTTAAAGTAGTCGGCTTTCTGGCCGTCACGATTTGGTAGTGCTAGAGGCTGTCATCATTTAGTGGCTGAGTCCTAATGCTGAAAGCGGTTCAGCCTCTAGCTAGTTTGACGGAGCGGGCGCGGTAATGCTCATCCCGTAAAGCTTTCGAGTTTAATTAATGACGCGCCCTAGCAGCTTGAGGGCTTGGCCAGACGGGCACTGCTAATGGGTGCGATAAATTGATTTTTGACTTCGCTGGCAGGATGAGGCTTCCTGTAATGGGTTTATCCCTGGCATTTACAGTTTGATGAGAATCTAACGACTCAACCTGGCCTGGTCTTGAATGAACGCTTCAATCTCGGAAAGCAGCCAGACTTTTTCTGGCGTTGAGAGGGTCATGCCAAATTGATGAGCGCCATCGGAGAAGGCAATCACCTTGGTGGAACGTTGAAAATTATTCCGTGTCGCCACGATCTCAGCGCCGTAGAGGTCAGTCGTTGCCCCTTGGTCGCTTCGTTTCCAGTCAAAGAATTGACGGGTCAAGGTGAAGCGATCGCCGTCAATTTCTAAGGCGACTCTGCCCGCGAAAGCGTACAGCAATGGCCAGATGAAATTCAGACTCGCGATTAATGACGTGAGGGTAAAGAAAAACGGGGCGTCTACGAATAGCATCAACACAACAAAGCCGATCCCAAATATGGCATGAAAGACGCTGCCCGCATTGTCTTCATGCAAGCCGACGGGCGGTATGCGAATGGACAGATGCCCCGGGCGGCGAGTCAATTCAACGCAGCTGCCGGCGGGTCTTTTGAGGGCTGGCGCTGGTCTGGCAACTGGCCCATCACCCGGGTGTCTGCGGCGAGGCCGAGGTTGGGTCAGGGCGGCGATCGCTTCGCTGGCTGATGCCAAGCGCTCTTCTATCAACGGCTCTAGGAGGTCATCGAGCCAATCAGCAAAGGTGTCAGAGAGGGTGACATGAGAGCGAAAATCAATCCGGAGACGGGTTTGGGGCAAATTGCCGGGATCTTGATGGGTGAGCAAGTTGAGTAATGTTGCCCCTAGGCCATACAAATCAGTAGCGGGATAGGCCTGCCCCTGAAACTGCTCCGGAGCCATGTAGCCATAGGTGCCGACGACGGTGCTGCCCATCGTGGTGCTAGCTCGATAAACCATTTGCACCGCGCCAAAATCCACTAGAAAAATGCGTCCATCTTGCCGCCGAATGAGATTTTGGGGCTTCACATCGCGATGGATAATGGGCGGATTTAAGTGATGGATGTATTGCAGCACCTGCAAAACCTCAGTCGCAATCCGTTTCACTTCTGCTTCAGCAAAGCGCTCCCCTGCTGCGACCAGCTGTGCTAACGATTGGCCCTCGGCAATCTCTTGAACAATATAAAACAACCGATTGTCGGCTGTATCGACCTGAAAGTAATCGATATATTGAGGAATCGCCGGATGGTCGAGACTCTTTAAGACCAGCGCTTCGCGCTCAAAGAGTTCGAGCTGCTTCCAATCGCTCAACCCCTTGAGTGATAGCTCTTTGAGCGCGACTGAGCGTCCGGTGACGGCATCCTCAGCCCGGTAGGTAAGACCGCTACCGCCCTGGCCCAGTACATCCAAAATTGTGTATCGAGCTTGAATCAACGCCCCTTGGGGCTGGGCCTCATGCATTACTTTAGTGAACTCATAAAGAGCAGTAAGCAGCATTAGTTGGCGGCCACACCTGACCCTAATGTAACTACTCAACATGCTATCGAGCGGTCAACTGGCAGCCGTGTCTCTTTGCGGTCAACGTCGTGACATCTTTCGGCAAATGCGACTGGTGTGCCGTCGTGTCAGCCTGATCTTTACGCCAAAGGCGTCAACATTGGCCGACTAACAGGACAGCCAATGCACCTTTGGGAGCGCTGCCTCACCATCCATGGGATGAGGCGAAGATAAGTCGGTAGCCATAAATAAATATTGCTGTAGGGGGTGTTTTGGTGACAGCCCAACGCACCGCCAGGGTTGGCTTGGGGGCGTCACGCTAGGCGATGACACACCCGACGATGATTAGGGCTTTCTACTTAACTAGAGCGAGGCGACAGCTGGCCTTTTTGTCTGCTGTGAAGTGTAGGCCTACAGGTCTGCCAGGGCGATCACCGTGGCGGCCTTTCGATTGGCAGTGCTACGTCGAAGTATAGGTATCCCCTTGGTCGCAACCCGTTGATAATGTTGTGCTAGTCGTTCGACCAGTTGCCAGTGAATTATTCTGAAGGTTTGCGGCTTTCGAGGCGAAACAAGAAGACCATCAGGGCGACCACACCGATTTGCAAGGCTAGGTTGGGCAGTGCCGTCCCCACATCGCGCCCGGCCAGCACTTGGGTCAAAAAGATGAACCCGCCGATCGCCCCGGAAGCCGCAAAGGTGCCATAAACAAACTTCCGCAATCCTTTGTAGGGTGCTTTAGCCTCAGCCATGAGTCGTTGGTATCGTTCTGGACTCATCCCCTTGGGAATGCGATCGCGATCGGCCATGATGTTCGTTTAAGTAAAAGAGATTCAGTCAGTACACAGAGGCGGGGTAAACCTTGAGCCACGCTGGCTTACTGCCTACTGACACCATACCGAACAATGGCTGGTCGCTGGCTGGCTATTGCATTTCTGCTTTTTGCACATAGCCATCTTGAGGGCCCAACAGCAGCTTGAGTGGCCGCTCTGACTCGGCAGCTTTGACAGCGGTGCGATAGACCGAGTCGTCCGCCGGTAAAGTCACCGTGGCGCCCCCTTGTTCAAAGGTCAGCGTGAAGTCGATAGATTTGTTAATGAGGGGTTCTGAGAAGACCTCGCCGTCTTGTTGGCGGGCTTCGAGCTCTTCGACGGTGGGCTTAGGCGGAATCGCGGGCCACCAGATACCATCTTTGTCGCGCTCGCCGGTGGGATCAACTGTGGGCTGGCCGTTCATGTTGATGAGAGAGTTCGTCTCAAAGGTTTCGATGCGCCCTTCGCGGGGGCGATCGGGGGAAACGCCGCGTGGCGTGTACTCGGCCCGCCAGGTATAGGTGGTCACAGCCATGGCTTCATAGTCTTGAGTGACCACCTCTGCGCAACTGGCGATCGCTAGCCCAATCCCGAGGCTAGCAAGCAGACTCAAGAGGCGAGCGGGACGGGCGGTCAGCGATGAAATCATAGTGGCTACAGGAATTCAAAGACGTTATCGAGTTGAGAGTTGACGGTCGAGGTAGGCGAGGATAGCCCACACTGGCACAATACTAGCGGCTGCCAAGAGCCAAAAGCTATGAGCCATTTGGGGCGATTGGTCGAGGGCCCATCCCCCCAGCGGGGGAGCAATAAAGTAGCCCAGCGCCCAGCACATCGAGTTGATAGAAAGATAGACGCCGCGCAGTGCCTCGGGTGCCAGCATGGCGACAAAAGAGGAGGCAATCGGGGTGTAAGCCGTGGTGGCGATCGCCATGACGGCCAGGGCCAGTGCGGCTCCAACACTGGCACGACTAAACAGCCCCGTGCCCGTTGCCCACACCAGCGCGAAACCGACTCCCCAGAGTACTGTGGAAATCATTAAGGCCCGCGGCTGTGCCAGCGGTTTCAACAGCCGCGCTACTGGTAGCTGGCAGAGCGCCGTGAGAATCACATGGCCAGTGAACAAAACGCTGAGCGTCGCTTCGGAAAAACCAGCGGCCTCGCCCGTGGGCACAAACTGGTTGAGATAAACCGGCAGCGTACTCTGGATCTGGGCGATGTAGCCGGTGAGCAGAATGTTGACTGCGACATATACCCACAAAATTGAGTCTTTGAGGGCGACCGTCCAGCCTTGCCAAAAGGAGCGATCGCCTGGTTGCTCAGGCCGCGTTTCGGCGATCGCCCAATAGACCAGGCCAAAAAACAGCAGAAACGACACCCCATCCACGGCAAATAGGAGCCGATAGCGCTGGGTGGTAGAAATCAGCACACCGCCGAGAATGACGCCCAGCCCCAGTCCCACACTGTCGGCCAGTCGCACTAGGGCAAAGGCTTCGTTGCGCTCGGCGGCGGGGGTGATATCCGCCACAACGGCTTCTGTTGAGGGCCAATACAGCCCCACCCCCAGCCCCATCAGCAGATTGCCCGCGATAAAAATCGGGAAGCCGTTCGATAGCAAAAAGACCCCATCGGCCAAGGCCGAGATCAGCGCCGACAGCAGCAGCGTTTGCCGTCTGCCCCACCGCGGCGAATCGGTCATGGAGCCGCCCACAAACCGACCGACCAGCCCTGATAGAGCCTGACTGCCGACGCCCAGCCCCACCTGCGTCGCAGACAATCCCACCTGATTGACAAAGAAGATCGGCGCATAAAACAGCACAAAGCCAATGCCAATCTGCGAGAGCAGGCGGCCCGCCGCCAAGAGCCAGACGCGGCGATCGAGCTGTGGAAACCAGCGCTGAAATTGTTTGTACACGATGCCATTGCCTGTGAGTAGGGAGTCCTCTTGTCAGTGTATCGAGGTGCCCCCTTGCGGTTCGCGAAAACCCCTGGCAAGCTGATAGCCATTGCCGTGGTGACAGGAGAGCGCGTGGCCTCAGATGCATTTCGCCGGGAGCTGCAGCAAGAAGCGCAGCGTTGGCGCTCCACCGGACTCATTTCGGAAGAGCAGTTTCAGCAGCTGTCACAGCAGTACGAGTTCGTCACCCTCGAGACGGCGGCGCGCGATCGCTTTGTCATGATTTTGCTGGGGTTAGGCAGCATTTTGGTGGGCATTGGCGCGATGACCTTTGTCGCTGCCAACTGGCAAGCGCTGCCGCAAACCTTGAAGGCGGGACTGCTGTTTCTGGTGCTGCTGATTTGCAATGGCAGCGGCTTTATCCTGATTAATCGCATTGCCCCCAATGACCGTTGGCGGCGGTTGGGGCAAGCCCTATTGCTGCTGGGCGCGCTGCTGCTGGGCGCTAACCTGGCCCTGATGGGGCAAATTGTGCACACGAGCAGCACCCGCTATGAGCTGTGTGCTGCTTGGGCGATTGGGGTGTTGGCGATGGCCTATGGCGTGCAGCTGCCGTTTTTGGGCCTGTTGGCGCTGCTGATTTTGGGCATCGGCTACTGGAGCGCCCTGTGGGATCTGCTCTGGCTGCAAAGCTCTATTTTTGGCGTGTGGACGCTGCAGATGATGCCGCTGCTCGCCGCGATCGCCTTCTTGCCGCTCTGCTATCGTTGCCAGTCGCCCCTGCTGTTTGCCCTCAGCGCCATGGCCGTCACGTCTTCGCTGATGGTGTTGATCTTTGATGTGGGGCGATCGCTGCCCGCCCTGTTCGATGCCCTGCTGTTGATCATGCCCTTCGCGCTGCTGTGGGCCTACGACGACACGCTCTGGCAGCAGCTGCGCCTGTTGATGGGGCGGCGATCGCCGCCCCCGGTCTCTCGCCCTGACCAGGAGGATGAGGCAGCGACCGGGCGATGTTTTCAGCCGGTGGCGCGGGGGCTCATGCTGTTTAGCCTCAGCCTGTTGTATTGGCTGCTGTCGTTTCAGGATGTCTGGTTTACCTCCGCCAGCCGTAGCTTGCTGAACCCGCCGCTGGTGTGGCGCCACACCAGCCTCGTGGTGCTGACGCTGCTGGTGTTTGCCGGGTGGACAATTGGGGCCTGGGTTTATTTGGGCTGGCGGTCGCAACGACCCTGGCGACTCGATGCCCTCAGCGCGGTCATCTTAGGCTTTTTGGGGGTGACCGCTACTCTCTTTTTTTGGACATTCAACGCGGGGCCGATTCCGATTTTGGCGACGACTGTGATGAACATCCTGCTGGCGGTGTTGGCCCTCGGTATGATGCGAGAAGGTCTGGGCTCGGGTACGCGATCGCCCTTTTGGTGGGGCTTGGTGATGCTGACCTTACAAATCTTGAGCCGCGTTTTGGAATACGAGACGGGCCTGTTGGTGAAGTCGCTTGTGTTTGTCGTCTGCGGCTTAGGGGTGATTTTGATTGGCCTGTGGTTTGAACGGTACGTTCGTACGTTGAGGATCGATTCGGTATGACTTCGCCGCGTCCTGGCTCGAAGTGGCAGCAGCGTGGTCTTTGGGCGATCGCCCTGCCCTTGCTGGTGCAAACGTTCTTGATTGTCGCCGTGCCGCTGCAATCGGCGATCGCCACTGCCTTTGGTACGACCGTCATTTTACGAACGGTACCGGTGGATCCCTACGATCCCTTTCGGGGCTACTACACGACGCTGCAGTACGACATTTCTCAACGGGGGGTTTTGAGCACGCTCGCCGGCTGGGAAGAGATTCGGCCGAGTTTAGCCCCCTCTGCAGCGGGCAAATTGCTGCGACCCGGACAAACATTTTTTGTAGTTTTGGTGAATCCTGACAATACCGAAGCCGGTGCGACTGAACTGAGTGGTGGTTCCCCCTGGCAGCCCATTGCCGTCGCGCGGCGGCGACCGGCCAACCTGCCGGCTGACCAAATTGCCTTGCAGGGTACCTATCGCCGCGATCGCATTGTTTATGGTCTCGAACGCTATTATCTGCCTGAAGCAGAACGCTTCGACCTTGAAAGCCGCATTCGTGAAGCTCAGACCGGTGCCGAACAGCCGCGCTTTCGGGTAGAAATTCGTATTGGCCCGTTGGGTCAAGCGGTGCCGATCGCTCTCTGGCTGCAGGATGAGCGCATCGAGTTTTAGATCGGTCCCTGACCAACGGCTGCTCCACCGGGGAAAATCTGCTCGCCCTGACGGGTTCTCTCGCGGGTCGGGTTGGTTGTCCTCATCACAGGTAATACCAGTTCTACGAATTACACCTACACAGACAAGTCGGCTTTCTCCCTCGGGGAGACGCGATGCGAACGACTCCGCTCAGCCGACGTTCCTTGAGCGGCGTCGAAAGGAAGATCTGTAGCCCAGTTTCAGAGAATTGGTATAAGTCCCCACAGCTAGTCGTCTGAGCCAAAAAGGACTCAGTCATTAAATGCAGCCGCCATAATAGGAACAGTCTTGGCCCGGCTTCCTGCCGGGTGCTCTTCACCGGAGTGGTTCTGTGTCTGCTAGTTCACCGCCGTCCCGTCTAGGTGCTTTTCGCCGCCGTTGGCAAACCGTTCGCGATCGCTGGCAGACGACCTCGCCAGAAGTGGAAGATTCAGTATTGCTGCGGGGATTGGTGCAGCTATTGGTGAGCGTTGGAATTGCGTCTGTTTCTGTCGCCGCGATGGGTGTCACCGAGGCTTCCTACCTGAATTTGTTCGCCCTTCCCCTCAGCGCGATCGGCGGCTATTGGAGCTGGAAATCGCGTCTCCGCCGGAATGTGGCCGCTAAGTTTTTGATTGCCTTTGGCATGTTGACTGCCCTGGGCGTTTTTTTGGTCGGTCTAGTGGGGGGCAGCACCGATACGCGCATTCGTTTAGCGGAATTGCTGATTCACCTGCAGGTGTTGCACAGCTTTGATATGCCGCGCCGCAAAGACTTAGGCTATTCCATCGTGATTGGCCTGATTTTATTGGGCGTGGCCGCGACGGTGAGTCAGTCGTTGACCTTTGCACCACTGCTCATTTTGTTTTTGGCGATCGCCCTGCCTGTGCTGATGCTCGATTATCAATCGCGCTTGGGGTTACGGGCTCCCACGGCGGCGGCAGGGCTGCGATCGGCACCTCAACTCAAGCGCCTGGCCTGGTTACTGGCGCTGGTAATGGGGATCGGGTTGACGATTTTCGCGGCCCTACCGCGCCTGCCGGGATATCAAATCCGCAGCTTTCCCATGAGTACGACGATTGATTTTCAGGGGGAATTTTCGGGCGATCAGATTCTCAATTCCGGTTACGCTGGTGGCAACGCCCTGACTGAAGATCCCGAAAATGCGGCGGGTGACAGCACCCAGATTCAAGGCAGCCCGACTGACGGCCCCGGCGAAGTCGACCCCGAAAGGTATTACGGCTTTAACCAGCGGATGAACCAAAATCTGCGCGGCACGATGGAGCCCCAAGTGGTCATGCGTGTGCGATCGCAGTCTCCTGGCTTTTGGCGAATGTTGGCCTTTGATTACTACACCGGTCAAGGCTGGGAAATCTCCCGCGAGGATGAAGTTGAGATTTTTGAGCGCTCGGCCTATTCTTTGCGCAACTATTTGCCACCTGCCGCCTTCAAAACTGGCCGACATAATACTGAAGGTCGAGATCGCGAAGTGGTGCAGACTTACACCATTGTCAGCAATCTACCCAACCTGATCCCAGCCCTTTATCAGGCTGAGCAACTATATTTTCCGACTCAGCAAGTGGCGATCGATGCCGAGGGCTCTCTACGAGCACCCATTCCCCTCTCTCCTGGCGTCACCTACAGCATTATTTCAGACGTGCCCTATCGCGATCGCACGCCGCTGGGCACTGCTAGCACGAGCTACGCTACCGACATTCAAAGCATCTATCTGCAGGTACCAGAGGCGATTCGCGATCGGGTGCGGCAGCAGACTGAGGCGCTGCTCGCTCAGTCGCCTCAACCGTTGACAAATCCCTACGAGCAGACGCTGTATTTAGCCCAGAGCCTGAAGCAGAACTACACCATACAAGCTGACCTGCCCTTTTTTGCTGATGCTGAAGACTTGGTAGAAACGTTTCTGTTTACCTATGAAGGCGGCTATCCCGATCATTTTTCGACCACGTTGACGGTGATGCTCAGAAGCATCGGCATTCCCGCTCGCTTAGTCACAGGATTCGCGCCTGGTCGCTTTAACCCCTTCACGGGGTACTACGTGGTGAGCAACACTGACGCCTACGCCATGACTGAGGTGTTTTTCCCCGGCTATGGGTGGTTTCCCTTTGACCCCATTCCAGGGCATGAGCTGATTCCGCCCTCCATTAAAGACAGTCAAACCTTTACCGTGCTGCGCCAGTTCTGGAACTGGGCGGCGGGCTGGTTACCGTCACCAGTCTCGGGCTGGCTTTCTGGGGTGTTTGCGGCCGCGATTGGTGTGGTGGCGCGACTGGTGAAGTTTTTCACTCAGGGCATTGTTGGCTTTTTAGCGGCGCTCCTCGCTTTAACGGGATTAGCTTTTGCGCTGTGGTTAGTGCTGCAGGGTGGGCGACGTTGGCGGCAACGGTGGCACTGGCAGCGATTGCCCGCGATCGAACGAATTTATCAACAAATGTTGGCAAACTTGGCCGCGCAAGGCTATCCCAAACAACCGACCCAAACGCCGCTGGAATATGCGATCGCGCTCCGCCGCCACCATCAGTTTCCGCAGGCCGACCAGGTGATGACCATCGTGCAAGCCTACATGCAGTGGCGCTATGGCAATCGACCGGCTGATGCTGATCGCTTAGGGCAACAGGTCAAAGCGCTCAAACAGGCGTCCCGGCCATTGGCGTAGGGCGATTGCAGGGTTGGCAGAAGACAATCAGGGATTATTCTTTACGCAACCCCAACGCACCCTTGAGGCCCACCCAAGCATTGCGTAACTGCCACAACCGATTCGCTTCCATGGCTTGTGTGATGGTTTGCCAATGATCGGCTTGAGCTTGGGCCTCCATCAACTGTGCCTGGGTCTGCTGTAGCTCTATTTGAGTTTTATGGAGTTCCGCGTGAATTTTTTGTAGCTCCACCTGCATGGGTGCCATCTTGGCGGCGATGCCTTGTGCGCGGCTCGCTGTGAACCAATCTTGCAGCACCCAGTCGGGATGATCTGCAGCGGCAGTGAGGGCAGCGATATCGAGCGGCGGCGACTGCGACGGTAGCTCAGCCTGGGCCTCTAAAGCTTGATAAACCTCTAAGGCTTGAGGACAATGGCTCGCGAGCAACGCCGGTCGGTGGGTGTCACTGACTTGGGCATGCATGACATCGGCTTGGAAGAGGGTTTCGGTTGGGGCCGACAGCGATAGCTCCAGCTTTTCGGCAATGCCGTTAACAAACTGATTTTCGTCGGTTTTCAACACATCGCAGTTAAACAAAAATGTTTGGCTGGGATGACGCTGGCAAAAGTCCAGAACGGCTTGGTTATAAGCGATCCACACCTCGGCAGCAAAGTTGGGATGGCGGTGGAAAGCCGGATCGCCTCTGACAAAGAGTGAATCAATCACTTCCCAAGGCACCCGATAAGGAAAGATAAACTGGGCATCCGGCAGCAAACCGGCCCAAAACTCTAAAAATAAGGTGGTTCTGGGCTCTTTCCAGCCCCAAAGGCCGAGCTGGTGGGTGCGGCGATCGCACAGCGCCATTGCTTGAGCCCAAAACTGTTGGGGAACGTCAACCCTACCCAGAGTTGTCCACCCTTCAGCGCTCAGGCCTTGAGAAATGAGAATTTCTTGATGCAACGACAAGAAATCTTTGTCTTCAAAATAGCCTTGGGGATTGCCTGTGTTCGCCTCCAACAGCTCATTACCCACGTTGACACCGGCTTTTTCGAGAATTGCCGCTGTCAATGACGTGCCCGAACGATGCATCCCAGCGATGATGACTGGCTGATGGTTCGTCTTATCTGGCTGCCGCATGACTCAAAAAGTATTGATTAGTCGGGGTTAACAATCGCTCAAACTACCGCTGAAGTGGTCACCACTCGGGCGACAGCTTGAAAGTCTACCGTTCCGGTTGCCTTTAACCCCACCTCGGGCTGCACCTTAAACATTACGGCGTCGATCGCCCTGTCCAAATATACATCTTCGCCATTGACATCACCTCTGACCCCCGCATTCAGAAAGTACGTGCCCGGCAGCAGAGCACAGGAAAATTCAAACTCAACATCGATTAAACTGCCTGCCCCAACGTGGTCAAGCCGCTGCCGCTGCCCATGGGAAACGGCCCCTCCCAGCTCAAAGCCCGTGAGCGTTTTGATCATCATGCCAAACTGTACTTGCCAGGCGGCGTCTACAAAATAGGCCTTATAGCTGTAGATGTAGGTTTCGTGGCGCAATAAAAGATTGGCGGGCTGACCGTCAACGGTTCTAATTTCAGGGCTTTTAATGCGGGCACCGCGCGACTGATATTGCACGCTGTGTTGCGGTAGCAGGTAGGGGTCGTAGAGCGATCGCGGAGCTTCCGAGGTGGCGACTACTTCCGGACGGTGGGCAGTGGCGGCGATCGCCGCTTCAGCGACCCGCCCTGAGGCCAGAGCAGAGGAGTTTTCGGGCTCGGCCTGAAAGGCACGGCGCAACTCATCGCGCTGATCCGCCGGGGCATAAATAAACTTTTGATAGTTGGCGATCACGGTTTTCGGCAGGCCCTTCAAAACTACTTCGCCGGCATCAATTAAAACGGCATGGTCGCACAGTTCGACAATGGAGCCAGCGGAATGAGAGACAAAGAGCACGGTCGCGCCTTTGGCCTGCATTTCGTAGATGCGGGCAAAGCACTTACGCTGGAAAGCTTCATCACCGACTGAGAGGGCCTCATCCACAATGAGAATGTCGGGCTCAGCATTGATTGCGACGGCAAACGCCAGCCGCACAAACATGCCGCTAGAGTAAGTGCGCACCGGCTGATCCATAAAGCTGCCGATGTCGGCAAACGCCGCGATGTCATCAAACTTGGCCGCAATTTCGGCTTGCGAGAGGCCCAAAATCCGGCCGTTAAAAAAGGTGTTTTGTCGTCCCGTAAATTCCGGATTAAAGCCGCTTCCCAACTCCAGCAGAGCGGACACGCGACCGTGCACCTGTAGCTGACCCGAGGTCGCCTGCAAGGTACCAGCAATAATCTGCAGCAGCGTACTTTTGCCTGAGCCGTTGCGGCCCACAATGCCGACGGTGTCACCTTGAGGAATCTCTAAATTAATGTTGCGCAGGGCCCAAAACTCTTCGGCTCGGGGTTTGCCTGGCAGCAAAACTTCTCGTAGGCGATCGACCGGACGATGGTAACGCTTGTAGACCTTAGAAATCTGGCTGAGTGAGATGGCCGGTTCGTTAGACATCAAAGATGACTCCAGCCAGGGCCGGGATAGCAAGTCAGCAGCTTCCGGCTCGTGATGTGGGTTGATTCAGGGCAGCGTGACGGCATTTCGCGATCGGAGCGCGATCGCGCAGTGGCCAATTGAGCTTCCGGAGAAGATGGGGTATCAAACTTACAACACATCGGCAAACGCCAGCTTCAACTTGTGATAGCACCAGCCCCCACCGATCAATACGCCGGCAGAAATGAGCGTGGCAACAGCCCATTCGCCCCAGTGGGTGACATCACCAATTAAGATGACGTCGCGATACATTTCCCCGATCGCGGCTAAGGGATTGAGCCAAAAAATCCAGCTTTGCAGCGGCTGCGGAATCATCGTAACGGGATAGATCAGTGGCGTGGCGTAAAACCACAGATTCAAGCCTACCGTCAGCGTTTGGGGAATGTCGCGAATAAAGACCGTCAGCCCTGCAGCACCAAAGCCTAATCCGGCTGTCAAGAGCAGTTGGGGTAGCCACACCAACGGTAGCAGCAGTAGTGTGGGATGCACCGCCTGATGAAAAATGGCCACAAACACCATCAGCACCATCATGCCCAAGGTGCTTTCTAAAAAGCTGGCGAGGACGGGTACGAGTGGCAGCAGATTAAGGGGAAACACCACCTTTTTGACTAAGTTCGGCTGGCTAATGACCGCTGTGGATGCCTGCATCAAACCGTTGTTAAAGGCGAGCCAGGGGATCAAGCCGGCAAACAGCCAGAGCCCAAAGGTAAAAGAATTGTCGGTAGGCGAGCCGTTGAGGTTGAGCTTGACGCCCAACACAATCGAAAAGACGTAGGTGTAGATCAACAGCAGGGCGATTTGGTGCATCAGGGGCCACAGGTTGCCCAAGATTGAACCTTTGTAGCGAGCTGACAGGTGTCGCTGCACCAGGGTTTTGAGCAACGCGAGTTGCGCCCAGTGCGCTTCATCCACGGGGAGGCGCTGTTGCCAGCGGGCAAGTTGACGTTGGAACCCCACGCCGCTGGATTTTAGAGATGTTTTTAGGGGCTTTGGTACACCCGCCATCTTGAGTTGTCCTTAGCTCAGGAATGCAGCCATCAACAACCGATGATGACTGTTTAGCGGCAAAGGTTCCCGCTGCTGGGGTGAAGCCGTGCGATTAGGATATCAAGCTATCAGACCCACAACACACTTTTGGCCGAATGACCGGAGCGCGATGAGGTGGCCTCGGCTGCGTGGCATTTGTCGGGTGAGATGGTAGGTGGGTAAGCATCAAGGCGATCGCCCCCCGACTTTCTACACTTTTCCTGATGCTCCCACCGCTTGACTGGGGCCAGCATTACCAAACTTGGAACTACATACCGCGATCATTCCGCTACTGCACCCTCTAAGTCATACTGACGGCCTCGCCAAGACTTGGGGGTGCGGAGCGAAGACAGCCAAATCCGCCATACCGCTAGGGGGTCAGCCAGCGGCGATAGCCAAAACACCCAACGACGTTTGGCCTGACTCAGGTCATAGGATGGCAAGATGGCCCACTGCAGCGCGATGCGGGCGGCAATCAAACTGACATTGAGGCCTAGGCTCAGCTGTACGGGCAGGGTGGGCTGGTCGGCGGCTAAGCCCGCGAGCAAAATCGGCAGAGCTAGCCAGGGCAGTGCCTGCACGCAAGTTAAAAACCACAGATCGCCCCAGATCTGACCGGTGGAAGAAGCATCCTTGAGATCCAGCGATCGCCCCCATTCCTGCCAAGTTTCTGACAGCCCTTCATACATGCGTACTTTCAAGAGTCGAGAGCCGTCCCAAAAACCGACTTTAGCCCCAGTTTGAGCGGCATGGCGGGCCAGCGTCACATCATCACAAAACGACAGTCGCGCTACCGCGTACCCCCCCAGGCGATCAAGCAGTTGCCGCCGGCAGAGAAAACATTGGCCGTTGGCCATCACCCGTTCGGCCCCACTCTCAGACGCGCCCGTTGGGCCAAAGCGATAGACCAGGGTCATCAGTAAGGCCGGCTGCAGCCAAATTTCCCCCGGACTTTTCAAAATAAATCGGGGCGACAGGGAGACGAGATCATAATTTTCGGCAGCGGCCGCTGCCATCAGGGCGGGCACTAAGCCAGGTTGCGGCTGCGTGTCCGCGTCGAGGCCTAAAATCCACTCGCTCTCAGCAGAACTGTGTAAATAGCCGTGATGCAGCGCCCAAGGGCGACCCACCCAGGCGGGCGGTAACGGCTCATCCGTCATTAAGCGCAGGCGCGATTCCTGGGCTTGAGCGGCCTTGACCAAATCGCGAGTGCCATCTTGAGAACGGCTATCAACGATCAAGATTTCTCGCACTTCCTCGGTCTGCTGCGATAACCCCTCCAGACAAGGACCGAGGCGTGCCACTTCATTCAAGGTGGGCACGACTACACTCACGGCCCCCCGCTGTTCGGGGGTGGCTGGGCGAGGCTGCAACGGGGGGCGGCGCGTTGGGCCTTTGAGCAGGCGTGACAACAGCACCATAACGGCGGGGAGCTGTAGCGTCAGCAGGAGCAGCGCGATCGCACTACTCAGCCACCCCGACAAATCGATCAAGAACATGTAAACGAACTCTGGAAAAACTTTCTACTTGGAGGCCGTCGCCGGTGTCGCGGTCATTTCGAGCACCGGTAAATCAGGCTGCGGCTCAGCAGTCAGATCGATCACCGACCGCTCATCAGGGGCCAACAGCCAACAGACCACCGCTGGCAGAACCCCAATGACTAGGCCTAACAAAATGGGTACGTAGATACCACCACCCAGACTCATGAACATGGCGAAGGCAAAGTTGGTCAAATACATAATCAACGGCAACACGAGCTGCTGCTTCGTCAATCCCATCAGGCGCTCATTCTGCCGCCACAGCACAGCCGCCACCGTCATAAAGACAGCGCCCGTGCAAAACCAACCGGCGAAGTTTTCATAGGGCATGCCAAAGAACGCGCCGGGCTGATGCCAGTACCAAAAGGGCATCGCTGTCTGACTCATGGCCGGGTCTAAGACAAAATCCCACGACATCAAGAGCAAAGCCCCGACGGCGATCGCCGTTACCTGCCGCCACCACGAAGCGCGCATGGCCATCAGGCCACCCCGCGCCAACAGATAGGATGAAATGCCCAGATAAAACCAAGAGAGGGGAATCGTGAAAGGAACGAGACCCGCAATTTTATAGCCTAAGCCGTTGAGGTAGCTGTAGTCGCCAAAGGGAAACCCGGTGCTGGTGCCCGACAATTCACTCGATAGCGAGATGGCGATCGCCGGCAGCAAGAACGACAGCAGCGTCTTCCAGCCATAAACTCGTCGAGTGTAGAGCGCCACGGCGATCGTGCCCAAGACGATATAAATCACGCCACCGCCTGCCATACTCCAGCGATACAGCGTGGAACCCGCAGGCAAATACGCCAAAATTTCAGGGTGGGGCATGACCCACAACAGCCCTGCCAGCCCAAAGGCCATCGAGAGCACGTGGCCCCAAAGGCACCACTTTTCTATGCGCATCAACCGAGTCATGTCTGAATAAACCTCAAACTGCGTTTTTCAGTCGCTTTCAATCCGCCGTAGTCAGGAGGCTGCAACATTTCTTATTGGAATCGTGCCCCACTTCTCAGCTTTTGTAAAGTTTTCTGGGGATCTGTCTGGCTGTTCTGGGGATTGAGCTGACGATATTCACCGTACGCCTGAACGTCTGCCGATGTAGTGACTTGCGCTGCTATTTTTACGACGGCGTGTGGATAGGGCACTGCTTGATGCCAAGGTAGCGCGATTTCATTTTCCGTGAAGACCTGGCGTTGTCTAACGCTGCGACTAATTGAGGCGAGCCCACCGATTGGCTGCGAGCAGGGGGACAAAGTTCTTATAGACTGACCCTTTAGGCAAGTAATCCGGTCAGTGACGACCAGATTGTCGTGGATATCTTCGGAGAACGGTGGCAGTGATGATGCTCGTTTGGTTGCTAGGAGCGATCGCCTTAGTGGGGCTATTGGGTTGGGCAGGGCTGGAATGGCAATATCGTCAGCGCGCGGGTAACCGCTTAGCCTTTGCCGCTGGGCAGTGGAATATTGAGCAGTTTGAGGCCCACCGCTACCAGATTGTGGGCCTGCCAGAACTGATCAATCGCACCCCGGCGTCCGAAATTATGGTGCCAGAACTGACCGCTGAGACGACTCTGCTGTCCCGAGGGTCCCTGGACGGTATTCAGGTGCAGGTTGCGATCACCACCGCTCATCCTGATGCGGAGCCGCGCCCCGATGGCTATTGGTTTGCTTACATCGTCAAACTCCAAAAGCGCACTCAGTTCAAAGTGAAGGTGGAAATCACTGGCCCCGACTTGCGATCGCTCAAGGCCCTTTGGGTGCGGGTGCACTATCTGACCTATGGCCCCGGTGGCCGCTACCCGCAAATGGGTCACGTCATCGTTCCCCTCAAGTTTCCCGCACCTGAAGCCACACCGGCCTGGCGAGACACCCCTCAAGCTCAGGTGTTACCGATTCCGACTCATTTGTTGACCCATTTAGACTCGCCGGTTGAAGTGGTGAAACGGTATGTCGCCGCCCACGCCAAACCGGGCGACACGATTACCCTAGGCGAAACGCCGGTCGCCATTATGCAGGGGCGCTGGCGGCATCCTTCGACGATTCAACCTGGCTGGTTGGCACGGCGGCTATGCTACTACTTTTTGCCGACCTCCAGTCTGGCAACGGCCTGTGGTCTCCAAACGCTGGTGGATATGGTCGGCGCTTGGCGGGTTTTCTTTGCCTTTGTGGGGGGAGCCTTGATGAAAGCAGTGCTGCGTCGCGGAGGTGGTTTTTATCAGCTAGCCGGCGATCAGGCCCGGCTGATTGATGATGTGACCGGCACCTTGCCCCCCTATGACCAGTTTGTGGTGATGGGGCCAGAGTCACCGCAGCTCGTGGTCGATGAGATTGAAAAAGCCACCGGGTTAGGCGCAGCTATTGTCGACGTTAATGATTTGAAGGCAGTCAAAATTGTTGCGGCCAGCGCGAGTGTGCGAGCTGACGTCGTTGCCCAAGCTTTGATCGACAATCCCGCTGGCAACGCGGATGAACAAACGCCCCTGGTGCTCATTCGTCCGCTGCAGCCGTCATAGCATGATTGGGCAGAGCTGTTGGGTCGTGATGGAGAATGTCTATGCACGATTGGCGGTGGGCGCGATTTTCCGCTTGCTGTTTGGCGTCATTCAGAGCTTGAGCGAAGTTTGAAGCTCGCGTTATGATGGCAACACAGAGCTTTGTAAAGTTTAGACAGTTCGCCCTCATGTGCTCGGTATGACCCACTCAGATGCTTCCGATTCAGAACTGCAGCTACGTCCCCTCTATCCTCGTGATATTGACGTTATTGAGGGGTGGAGCGAGGCGAGTATCACCATTCCAGAAGCGGGGTCAGAGCTGTTGATGACGGGCACTCGCAGCCTCGTACATCATCCCCTAGCCGCCTGGTGGCAGCGAGCCACGATGCTGGCTTTACCCAATCGACCCCGCTGGTCTGGGTTTGTGGCGGCCTTAGGCGATCGCCTCTGCGGCATTGTCGAGGTGGCTCCTTTCAACCGCACTCGTAGCACCTGGCAGGTCAACCGCATTCTGGTTGATCCAGAAGGGTTGCCCGCCAGCACTAAAGGCCCGCTCGATACAGTGGGTTCCCAGCTGTTGCGCCACTGCTTTGAGACCATTTGGGAAGCGCGCATGTGGCTCGCGGAAGTCGATATTGAGCAGAAAGCCGCGCTAGCGCTCTATCGACAAAATGGCTTTCAGCCCCTAGCGCAGGTGACCTACTGGGAAATCAGCCCCGATGTCTTGTCGGAGCAGGCGAGTCAAGAGCCTGATTTACCCAATTTGATGGCTGTGAGCAATGCCGATGCTCAACTGCTGTATCAGCTCGATACTGCCGCCATGCCGCCCCTGGTGAGACAGGTTTTTGACCAGCAAATTCAAGATTTTAAAGTCGAGCCGGTGCAGGCGATGGCCAATACGGCCAGGCAGTGGATGCATCGCGAAAATCGCATTCAAGGCTATGTGTTTGAGCCGCAGCGCAAGGCGGCCATTGGTCGCTTTGACTTAATCGCCTGTCGCGGCAAGCATCGCTACCATGCGGCGGAGCTGACGGTTCATCCCGCTTACACGTGGCTCTATCCCGAGTTGTTGAGTCATATGGCCAGCCTTTTACAGGGCTATCCGGCCATGCCGCTACGGGTGACATCGCGCGATTTTCAACCCGAACGCGAAGAGTTTTTGCTGAAAATTCAGGCGACCCCAGTTAACCGGACTTTGATGTTATCGCGGTCAGTTTGGCATAAGGTGCGTGAGGCCAAGCCCACTGCGTTAGAAGGGTTACAGCTACCGGAAGTGCTAGCTGGACTCCAACCGGCGGGTAAGCCGATTCCGGGTCGAATGACTTGGCGCAGTGACTGGGATGAGACTTTGCTGAAGTGGTCACCGGCAGCATCGCCGAAGCCCAGGGGAGAGTTGTCTGAAGGCGATAAACCACCGCGTCGGTCTCAGCCCGATCACCTTTCGGGCCAGTCGGGATAATGAGACGATGCTGATGAGCGTGGTAGAGCACCAGGAGTAGTTGCTGTGGCTCAGAAATACGTCTCGGCTTTAGGGCTCGATATTGGTCATAAGCGCATTGGTGTGGCCGGTTGCGACCGCCTGGGTATGCTCGTCACCGAACTCACGACCCTGCAGGGCAAATCTTTTCCTCAGCTGGTTGAGGCGTTGCAGCGCTTAAGCCAAGACCGGCAGGTGACGGTCTTAGTAGTGGGTTTGCCTTACACCATGGACGGCGCGATCGGCCAACAGGCGCAACGGGTCAAATCTTTTGCTCAAAGGCTATCATCGGCGCTCCAATTACCCGTAGAGTATGTAGATGAGCGGTTGACTTCTTTTCAAGCAGAGCAAATGCTCTTAGCCGAAGGAACTTCGCCGTCTCGCAATAAAGGGTTGATTGACCGTAAAGCTGCTGCGATCATTTTGCAACAATGGTTAGATCAGCGTGCTAGCCAGGATTCAGCCCCCTCTGTAAAACCGTTTGAGCCCGTTGCAGGAGACCTGGAATGACTGCGGATTCTGATTACGTCCAAGAGGGTCCGACTATCGCCGTTAAAGACGATTCAGGACGTACCTTGATTTGTCAAATTGAGCAAACCTTCGAAATCGAAGATCGGCAATATGCGCTGCTCCTCCCGCTCGACACCCCGGTCGAAATTTTTGCCTGGGAGGAGGATGACTCGGGTGAAACGGATTCGCTGATCGATGTTGAAGACAAAGATATTGATGAGCTGTTGCCGACGGCCCGGGCCGTCTTAGCGGAACATGATTTATCGCTCAAGCGCAGCGCTGTGACCCTGAGCGTGGTCGGTCATATTCCTGAGCCTAACGACGAAGATTGTTTTACGCTTGAAGTTGGCGAGCTCAATACTGATGGCGACGCTGAGACCGAAGACTTTCAAACTCTGGCGACGTTTTTCCATAACGAGTTGGAATATACCGTTTGCACGCCCGTCGATCCGCTGCTGCTGTTCGCTGAAGTCACGGGTCAAGGTGAGGCTCACATGATTCCGCCCGAAGAGTTTGAGCGTCTGCGACCCGAAATTGAGTCGACTATTTTTGACGTGTTGGAATAAACTGCCAAGCCTGTGCACGTCTCGGTCTCGGAGTCGCTAATACTCCACGGCAGCAGTAAGACGACTATTTCAGTTCTCTGGCCCCCTTCTCCCCAGGGCTCTCTAGCTATCGGCAATGGTTCGTAAAATCACGCCGCAGTCTACTAGTGATTACCCCAAGAGAGCCCGTCTCGATGTTGGCGACAGCGCATTTTTGCCGCAGAGTATGGGGGGCGAAGATTTCTCGCTAGGGCGAGTGTTGTCAGGATTGGGTCGCTGTGAATTGAGGGTCGCTGGCTAAACTCGCCCTGACGGTGCTGATGTCGGCTTGCTCAGAACTTGCTTCAGGGGCCAGCGAGGGGGCTGGGGCAGATCAGTTTCAGGGTGACAGGCTAAAATAACCGACGTCGGAGCGGTGACTACTCAATTATCGGCAAAGCTGATGGCTTCTCGTCTTCCTAAAATCCTGTTCTTTTTTCTGTTACTCCCTATTGCATTAGGGGTTTCAGGCTGGCAAGGGTGGGCGTGGTGGAGTTGGGCCACCGCGCCCATTGCCGCTAGCGCTGCATCCCCAGCCGCCGAGGCGTCAGCACCGGCTCCAGATACGGTGCAAATTCAAATTCCGTCGGGTACTTCGGGGCAGCAGATTGGCCAAGATCTGGAAGCCGCTGGATTGATTCGATCGCACCTCGCCTGGAATCTGTGGAGTCGCTGGCAAAATCTTCGCCGCGATGCTGGCTATCAGGCCGGTACCTATGTCCTCTCGCCAACCCAGTCGCTACAAGACATCGCTCAACAAATTCGGACGGGAGACGTACTCCAGACGTCGTTTACGATTCCCGAAGGCTGGACGCGTGAACAAATGGCCGCCGCGTTTGAGGAACGCGGTTTTTTCTCCGCGCAGGGCTTTTTAGACGCTACTCAGCAGCTGCCTCGCGATCGCTACCCTTGGCTGCCCCAAAACCTGCCCCATCTAGAGGGCTTTCTTTATCCCGATACGTATCTCTTACCGGCAGAAACGGTCACTCCCGAAGGCGTTCGCGACCTGATGCTAGATCGGTTTGAAGCCGTGGCCTTGCCGGTCTATCAGCAAAGTAGCTCGGCCTTTTCGCTGCTGGAGTGGGCCACTCTATCGAGCATTGTGGAACGGGAGGCGGTGATTCCCGAGGAGCGCTCTGAGATTGCGGCGGTGTTTAACCGGCGGCTGGAAGAAAGTATTCCCCTCGGTGCCGATCCCACAGTGGAATATGGCCTGGGCGTCACCCAAACACCAGAGCAGCCCTTGACCCTATCCCAAGTCAGAACACCTTCGCCCTACAACACTTATATCAATGCGGGGTTGCCGCCGACGCCGATTGCTAGCCCTGGCTTGCCTAGCCTCGAGGCGAGTCTGAACCCGCCGGCGACGGAATACCTCTATTTCGTCGCACGCTATGACGGCACCCATGTGTTTAGCCGCACCCTGGCTGAGCATGAAACGGCCCAAGCGCAGATTCGCGATGCGATCGACGGGCTGTAAGCCAAGCTCTGTCCCTGACCTCTTTGAGGATGAAAAGCTCCCTCCATGCTGAAGAACAAGCTACAGCCCGATCTCGTTTTAGGTGAACCGGTGCTCGGAGTCACGCTGGAGCTGATCGAGCGCTACCACTTGCAGGGACTGGTGCTCGATGTCGATGAAACCCTGGTGCCTCTGAGAGAGGCTGAAACCACCGCTGAAGTGCGAGAGTGGTTCGCGACTTTGCAAGCGCAGGTGCCGATCTGGTTAGTCAGCAATAACCTGCATGAACCGCGGATTCAGCGCATCGCCAAGAGTTTGGCGGTGCCTTACATCACTGGTGCTGGCAAGCCCTCGCGGCGCAAGCTCCGGCAGGCGACGGCAGCGATGCAGTTACCCATTGAGCGGATTGCGATGGTAGGCGATCGCCTCTTTACCGATGTGCTGGCGGGCAATCGCTTAGGCATGTTTACCATTCTGGTTGAGCCGATGGTGTATCCCATGGGCAAGCCGGGCAAGTATTTGTTGCGATCGACGGAGGTATGGCTATCGCAAAGGTTAGGGGTGTCTTTGCAGGCCACTCGATAGGCTCTCCTGGTTTATGAGAAGCGTTGTGTTTCGAAATGTCCCTTAACAAAAGAATATCTCGGCGAAATATAAAGACAACATTATGAACTGTCTAAATTGGCTTGGGGATCACTCATCATGTAGGTAAGTTACATGGGGTCAAGCTTAATAAAGACCCTAGATTATAAGAAAATCAAGGGCTGAGGCACTCTCGTTTAGGCGACAGAGTCTCAGCCTTTTTAGATCTGGCTGGATCTTCCTAGCTGCATGTCTGTGGGGATCCGGCGAAAGAAGCACGGCTGGCTGGGTGATCTATGAAAACCACATATCGGCCACGCAGCGGTGATCCCGAGGCAGCGTGTCGAAGGTGTCGAGGCCATCGAAATGGTCGATAGGCAGTGCGGCGACTGTCGCGGGATCGTCTATCATCCGGAGGCTCACCGCCATCTGTTGTCGGCCCTGTTCGTCGCGCTGCCGCCCCTGGTAGTGGGCTAAACAGCCGCAAGTCGAGCAAAAGTGGAACTCTATGACCGCGCCATGGGAGTAGGCGGTGCTCAGCCCGGTAGTGGTGATCGTCTCACCTGCCCACCCGTAGATCCAGAGCGCGCCATAGCGACGGCCAATGGTCCAGTTGCAGGCAGTTGCCGAGTCCGGTTGGCCGGTGAAGCTCCAGCAGAGAGTGCCGCAGTGATAGGAGCCAGTAAGCATGCGACTCAATCATCTCGTCAAGACTGCTTAATCAAAAAACAGACGAAGGAATGCAGGGAGATCATGGGGCTGGGCTCATATCATCGACCCTGGATTCCAGGTCTCTCACCTATGCAATTGGCCGACTGTCGTCTCATGAGCGCGGGGCTTACTGGGGAACCACTGTTAACGAAGGGATATTATCCAAGGCCTGCGCCTGCGCATTTTGTTCGCGGGCATCTCCCATATCGGCCACGGTGGCATCTCGCAACTGCTCTCGCAAATGGGGCATGACAGCCAGCGCGCGCGTCCAGTCAGGGATCTGTGTACCCGTCGCATCGTTGAGGTAATCTTCGCCTGCCTGCAAGATCAATTTTTCAAAGCTTTCCAGGGTGGCTTCTTCGTGATGGCGATCGTACTCAATGCCATTAAAGCGAGCATCTACAAAATACTGCCGAGTCAGGTTCTGTGCTTCTCGACGAAATTTCACGCTGAGGGCGCGAATGTGATCACGGGAAATGGCGACCTGTTCGGTTTCGGTCAGCGTGCGCAGCACCGATTTCAGAATATCGCGGCACATTTTTTGCAGCCCCTGTTCTGAAGAACTGCCTAGGGTCTGATGCTTATGCTCAAAAATTCCTAAATCAACCTGAGCAATCCGCTTCCGTGCGATATTGCGATACACCTCTGCCAGCAAACCCACCTCTAGCCCCCAATCGGCGGGAATGCGGGTATTGAGAGCCAGATCACTGGTCAGCGCAAACTCTCCTGACAGCGGATAACGATAGGAGTTGAGGTATCGCAGATAGTCGCGGTAGCCAAATAGCTCCATCAGCGAGGTGATGAGAGGCGTGACAAACAGCCGGGTCACGCGGCCATGCATCTTGCGGGGAGACTCGCTCAGACGGGTGTAATACGCTTTGCTAAAAGCAATACCAAACTCGCGCTCAAGTAAGGGAAACAGCAGTTTGAGGGGGTAGGTTTTGTCATAGGTGACAATATCGGCGTCGTGGAGAGCGATCGCCGCTGCCTCTAGCGAAGCCACACCGAGCCCTAACCAAACTGCCCGACCTTTGCCTCGGTGCTGCATCAAATCCAGCCCTTGTTCCTGCAGCTGAGCTAGCAGCTTGGTAATTCGGGGGCCGTTTTCCCACATAACATAGGTCGGTTGGGGCAGCGGTTGAAAGAACTCAACGGCTTGGGAGTATTGATCGACGGAATCAGCGTAGAGGCTAATAACGACCGTATTGACAAACCGGCAATGGGCCAACTGATCGCGAATTTGCGTGAGGGCGGGTCGCTCTAGTTCCTCATACAAAGATGGAATAAGCACCGCTGTGGGCAAAGATTGACTCACTTCAGTCAGGTGATCGTCTAGTCGATCAACGTCACAACCCAGGTCATGAATTGTCGTAATGAGATCTTGCTTATAGTCCACAAAACCTCTCTCCTTATAGATAAATTATCATTATCAAGGTCTGGGGGAGAAAGGTCTGTCAGAAGCACTACGGCAGCACTGACGCTTATCCCCTAGCGCAGCCATCCCTTGAGACGAGAAGCCACCTGCGGCCTTCTCAGCTTGCGCATTGCCTTAGTTTGAATTTGACGGACGCGCTCCCGTGAAAGGTTAAACATATTGCCGACCTCTTCCAAGGTGTGTGTTTCGCCCGTAGTCAGACCATAGCGCAAAGTAATGATGTCTTTTTCACGCTCGGTCAGCACCTCCGACAAAACGCCCGTAATCTCTTTCCGCATCATGGCTTCGCTGATTTTGGCTTCCGGCGTTTGCGTATTGCCGTCTTCTAGCAACTCCATCAGCTCAGTATCTTCGCCTTTACCCACTCGGTGGTTTAAAGACAGCGATCGCCGCCGCACCTGCTGCAAACTCCGCAACTGATCGGGGGCCATGTCTAGGGCCGCCGCCAGCTCCGCTTCCGTCGGATTGCGCTGTAAATCGCGCCGGAGTTCGCGGTGGGCTTTTTTCAGCTTGTTGAGCTTTTCAACAATATGAATGGGCAAGCGAATCGTGCGGGCATCGTTGGCGATCGTGCGGGTAATGCCTTGACGAATCCACCAGTAAGCATAGGTCGAAAATTTATATCCTTTGTCAGGATCAAATTTCTCCGTGGCTCGATTGAGACCCAACGCCCCTTCTTGAATGAGGTCTAAAAAGGGCACGCCGCGATTTAAATAACGCTTGGCAATCGACACCACTAACCGCAAATTAGAGCGGATCATCCGGCGTTTTGCTGACCGCCCGTGGTGCAGCTTTTGCCTGAACTCGGTTTCTGTCAGGTGGAGCGCTTGCGTGATTTCTGTGCGGGTCGGGGCAACACCATGCTCCTCTACCCAGGTTTCGCGAAATTCTTCTAGCTGCCCGAGAAATCTGACTTGGCGAGCCAGTTCAATCTCTTCGGCTGGCTTGAGCAGGGGATAGCGAGCCATCTCCTTAAAAAAGGCCCCAACGGCATCATCGGTGATCGTTTTCTGATACCCCGGCAAGCCAATTTCTGACAGTGAGTCTTTGGCGGTATATTGCACCGATACTTCCCCCTCTTCACTCCAAGGAACCTCTTCTTTTTGGTTCGAGGATGGGGTACCGGCGGTTGACTCTTCGGTGCTAACAGACCCTAACTCATCATCAGCGAGGCCGACATGAGCTAAGGTTTCGGAATCAGTTTCTGGGGAAATAAAGAAAGCTTCCATAGGGGTAATATTGGGCTTCAAAAAACCTCGCTTTTGTGGCGTTTATACTCGAATTAGCAGCGAAATAGCAACCCATTTGAGAAAATTAATATTTTGATACGGGATCAACGATCGCCCTGCCAAGGGATTGGGCAGTTTTGCCCACGTGTAACGTTTTTCGGGAATTGTTACCGGTTGTAAAATCGAGTGAGTTTTCCACAGGAGAATAACGAAAACATTAAGAGTTTAAACAGCCTTGCAAGGATAGCGGTAAATGCGCAAAATGGCTAATTTTTTTGGTCGTCGATCGCTACACTATAAATTCGATTGATCAAGTGAGGTTGATATCACGACTGAGTCGGCCAAATGGGTAGAAGCCTTAGTTGATTGTGCCGGTGTTCAAGGGCTCTATACGTATCGCCTACCCCCTGACCTGACGATGGCGGTGGGGGATATTTTAAGCGTGCCTTTTGGGCCGCAACAGGTCGGGGCGATCGCCCTGCGGCTGTTAGCAACTCCCCCTCCAGATTTGGCAGAAAACCAGATTCGAGCGGTCACGGCGGTGATTAGTCGTGGTCTGTTTTCGCCTACTTATTGGCAGTTGATGACCCAAATTGCCGAATATTATCAAACTCCGCTCATTCAAGTGATTCGCACTGCTTTGCCACCGGGATTGTTGGGGCGATCGCAGCGGCGAGTCCGATTGTTGTCGGCGCTGCTACCGCCAGACGCGGCGACCTTTTTGCCCCCCGCTGCGGTCTGTGTGCTGACCCAGCTGCAGCAGTCGGCTAACGGCGACTATACCTGGCAATACCTGCGGCAAAAATGTCGGGGCGCTAATCGGGGCATTCAGGCTTTAATCCAGCGCGGCTGGGTCGAGAGTTATTTGGCCTTGCCCACGCCGCCGCAACCGAAGCGGCGGCAGGCGGTGACCGTTATGCAAGTGCCATCGCTAGAAGACAGCGCCATTACCTGCCGCCAGCATGAGGTGCTGACACTGCTGCAGCGTCAAGGCGGCGACCTATGGCTGGCAGACGCCCTGCAATATTGCCGCACGACCAGCGCAACGCTGCGATCGCTGGCTCAAAAGGGCTATCTCGCCATCGAAGCCCGAGAAATTCTGCGGCAGTCTGATCGGCAACCGTTACCGCCGGATCAGCCCAAGGTGTTGACGGCAGCTCAGCAAGCGGCCTTGAAAACGTTAACGGCAGCTACCGATCCCGGCCCTTACCTGCTGCATGGGGTGACGGGCTCAGGCAAAACGGAGGTTTATTTACAAGTGATTGCGCCGCGCTTGGCGGCGGGGCAGTCAGCGCTGGTGTTAGTGCCTGAGATCGGTTTGACCCCGCAGCTGACTGATCGATTTCAACAACGCTTTGGCGATCGCATCTGCGTCTATCACAGTGGCTTGTCTGACGGTGAACGCTATGATGCCTGGCGACGGATGCTCCAAGGGGACCCCCTTGTGGCGATCGGCACGCGCTCAGCCGTCTTTGCCCCCCTCTCCCGGCTCGGCATCATCATCTTAGATGAGGAGCATGACAGCAGCTTCAAACAAGATCAGCCGATGCCCTGTTACCACGCGCGCACGGTGGCCCAATGGCGCGCGGAGCGCGAAACTTGTCCGCTGCTGTTGGGTTCGGCCACGCCCTCCTTAGAGAGCTGGGTCGCCTTGGCCAATCTTCCCATCCCTACCCTCGCGGGCGTTGACCTACAGCCGCCTGTGACAGCCGGTCAGCGGCCTCAAACTGAGATGCCTGCCGCCCCAGAGACGATCGCTGCAGTCGGGGCAGCGACGTCAGCAGCTGCCTCTACCGTGACTGCTCTAAGTGCCGTGTCGGCTCATCCGCATTACCTCTCGTTGCCCGAGCGTGTGCATCAGCGACCCGCGCCGCCCATTACCGTGGTCGATATGCGGCTCGAACTGCAGATTGGCAATCGCTCTATCTTTAGCCGTGCTCTGCGGGCGGCACTCGAAGCGATGAAAGCCAAAAATGAGCAGGGCATTTTATTCATTCAGCGGCGGGGGCATAGTAGCTTTGTTTCTTGTCGCCTCTGTGGGCATGTAATGATGTGTCCGCACTGCGATGTGTCGCTGTCATACCACCAATCGCACAGCAACGCTGCCCCCCGCCTCCGCTGCCACTATTGTGGGTTTAGTCAGACCCAACCGCCGGCTTGTCCCGCCTGTGGCTCGAAATATCTGAAGCACTTTGGCAGTGGCACCCAGCAAGTTGAGCAGGCGATCGCCCAAGAACTGCCCCAGCTGCGGTGTTTGCGCTTTGATAGTGACACCACCCGCGCCAAAGGTGCCCACCGCGCCCTGCTCGCCCGGTTTGCTCAGGGAGAAGCCGATGTGCTGGTCGGCACGCAAATGCTGACGAAGGGCATCGATTTGCCTCGGGTCACAGTCGTGGGCATCATTGCTGCCGATGGTCTGCTGTATATGGCCGACTATCGGGCGAGTGAGCGGGCCTTTCAGGTGTTGACGCAGGTGGCAGGTCGTTCGGGTCGGGGTGAGCAGCCGGGGCGAGTTATTTTGCAAACCTATAATCCGGAGAATCCTGTTGTTGAGGCTGTTAAGCAGCACAGCCTCCGCAGCTTTCTCGAAACTGAAATGCAGCAGCGCAGTATGCTCAATTACCCTCCCATGGGGCGATTGATCTTATTGCGCATCACCAGTCCCCAGTCCCATCTGGTGGAACAGGCGGCTCGACAGCTAGCGGCCCAAGTCGCCGCGATCGCCCCCACCTGGGCACTCCTCGGGCCGGCCCCGGCACCGATTTTGCGGGTTGCTCGCCGCTATCGCTGGCAGATCTTGCTCAAGGGGGCGATCGCCGACCCGCTGCCTGACCTGAGTCAATTGTCAAAATTGTGCCCCGCCCAAGTGAGTTTGACGGTTGATGTTGACCCGCTCAATTTAATGTGACCGGGGCAAGAGGGAGCCCATTCACTCAAATGAGAAGTGATCATTTGATGGACTCGCCCAATTCTTATCACCCCGTCAATATCGGTATCTATTCGGCGTCCTCGCTGGCGCTTCTCTCTGGTGAAGCGTGCTTAACTGTGACAGCGATGGTTGCTGCTTGAACGACTGGGGATCAAGTTTGATTGATGCTGCTGGGGCTGAAATCGATTGTGAATTTCTGGAAAGGAAGTGTTCCAGTATAGTGATGACATAGCTGCCAAACAACTATTTCCATGCTGAAGCATTTAATTAAGCCCATCATCGGCCCATTTATCCTGGCGTTCGTCTTGCTCGTCACCTGTTTCACAGCGGCTCCAGCCTGGGCCACTGGCGTTTATCAAATGCCCGCTTTGTCAGACGACACTTGGATCGTTGACGACGCTGGTTTGATTAGCCGTCTTAATGAAGGCAAAATTACTGACCAGCTGCAGGCGCTAGCGGTGGAGACCGGTAACGAAGTGCGCTTCGTCACGATTCACCGGCTGGATTATGGGGAAACACCTGCGAGCTTTGCGGATGCCCTCATGCAAAAGTGGTTCCCCGACCCTGAGGCCCGCGCCAACCAGAGCATTTTGGTATTAGACGATGTGACGAACACTGCCGCGATGAAAGTGGGCGATCGCGCAGCGGCTTTATTATCTACAGAAATTGTCGATAGCGTTGTGGATGAAACGATTGGCCTGCCGCTGCGGCAGGCTAACAAGTATAACCAGGCGTTTTTAGGAGCCAGCGATCGCCTCTTTGCCGTGCTGTCGGGCGACCCTGATCCGGGTCCCCCCGTTGATGTCGCTTCCTTTGAAATGGAAAGCACCTTTGCTTCGGCTGAAGAAACTGAAGAAAATCGTGGTAATGCGACGATTATCGTGGTGGGCTTTTTAATTGCCGCGACGGTGATCCCGATGGCGACCTACTATATTTATCAATCCATTGGTGGTTAAGGCAGCGGTTGCTTTACTAGCCTGCCCAGCCGGTTAATCCGCGCCGATGAAACACTGCCTCCTGCAGTCAGCTCCCTCGTGGGGACTGCAGGAGGCTGTTTGGTATGGAGATGCAGCAAGCAAACTAATCTTGAACGTATTCTTGACCTGCCACGAGAGCCAGCTCAGCCCGCACAAATTCGCGGCCGAGATAAGCTGCGTGATCCATCCGGGTGACAGGGCAAGGGCGATCGCTCACCTCAAACACCGCGATACACAATTCTTTGGCAGTGCGTCCAGTGTAGACATGGGTGGATTGACGGGGTTCACCCCCCTGACAAGCGAGGGGCTCGCCAGTTTCCGGGTCACAGGCCAAACCTTTATCGTTAATCACATTGGTAAAGTGCTTAGCGCAAATGAGTCCCTTTTCGACCTCGAGATAGACCAAGAAATACCCCCCCGGATCAAGCTCGATGAATCGCTGTGAGAGCTGATTGTCGAGGTCAGTGAGTGATGGGGTGTGAGCTGGTTGAGCGATCGGGGTTGGTACCATTTGAACTACTTAAAGATGAGGTGTGCGGAGTGTGGCCATAGGCTAAGTCGGCAAAATTAGCTTAGGACTTTTATTCTAACTTGACGGGTGGGCCGATGTGGCGCTTGGGATCTCTGCTAAATACCTCGTTCTGGTCGCTCAAAAACATTGTCATATTAAGAGGTTTATACAGCGCAGTAGAACGCAGTAATTTAGCCTGAAATAGATGCTGGAAATGCTGATTGATAAAAGCTCTAAGTTGATATATTTTTGGCCGAACGCAGCTGATTAAAATATCTTTTGTCAAACATGACACGCTGTCTAGCCGCCTTGTTCTGGTCTGTGAAGTAAGCTTCAGGCTCCCGATTACGACGATCTGGACAAGGCCAAAGTCAGTTCAGCTTGGCATATTAAATAAGAAAAATTACACCTGCGCCCAGCATGGTAATCTCAGTAACCTTACTGAGTTGCTTGATCTCGTGATGGTCAAGATCCAGTAATCCTAGCTAGATCAGGCTATAGTTATGGGCAATATGCGTGTAAATCTATAGTGTTTTCCTGGTCTATGAAGGTCAGGCTACAGGTCTGCAACAGTTGTTTATCAGATGGGCATGGTGGCCCAATCCCTGGAAAATAATCCCTCAGCTTTGTGCGAAGAGCATCCTGCAGATATTGGTTGCTCAGGGCTGTGATGGGGTTTCTTGCTGGTGACAGCTAAACCTGAAAACTTAGGTTCCTGAAATGAGTATTCGTCATGTCTTCCATAGTTTAAATGAGTTTAGAAAGCGAATCTTTGTTCATGCTCTTTTGTCTGGGTTAGGACCTCTTCATAGTCATCTAGGTGTATTGTTGCGGAGATACATCTATCCGGCGATCTTCGGCAAATTTGGTGAACAAGTGCGCATTGCTCCCCTGGTCGAATTTGTTAATCCTGCCGGCATTTTTATTAAGTCCAACGTCAAGATAGAACCGGGCGTTAGCCTCAGAAGTCATGGTGCTATGAGCAAGATTGTCTTGCACCGTAACGTTTCCCTCGATAAATATGTGAATATCAAGACCCATAAATTAGGACGAATCGAGATTGGTCATCACACTGATATTGGGCCTTTTACCTGTCTTTCTGGCGATTCCATTGTTATTGGAAATGACTGCCTGATCGCTTCGCACTGCAGGATTTATGCCAATAATCACACCTTTTCGAATCCAGAAACTTTGATCAGGCGCCAAGGTCACTCCTACAAGGGCATCACGATCGCTAATAACTGCTGGCTTGGTACAGGCGTCAGTATTTTAGATGGCGTGACCGTCGGCGAAGGGAGTGTCATTGGGGCTGGTTCTGTGGTCACCAAGAGTATTCCGCCCTTCTCAGTGGCCTTAGGCGTTCCTGCCAAGGTGATCAAACGGCGAAAACGCCGGTCTTCTAGGCTTTTAGTCGAAAGCTCACGGTAGGAAAAGATTGCCTGCTGGGTGCTGGGAATGCTTGACTCCCCAGCGTTGTTGATGGATGTCTGGAACCTTTAAAGCGAGAAGTGGCGTGAGCCAATCATGGCAAGACTCGCTTGGATTAATGCGATGAGATGATTAATGACTGCGGCTCTCTGACCAGGTGATCAAGAGCCTGCCTTGACATCTTTGAGCGGTAAATCGGCATTAATGGCTTCAATTTCTTGCTGTTCGGCACGATTGATTTCATCAATGTAGTCCACCAAAATCTTTTGCAGACGATGGGCGTAAAACCGGTGCAGGCTGTAGTTGGGCTTAGCCGGAAAGCCGCGACGTTTTTTATGACGACCACCAGCACCGGGATCAAAGGTTTTAATCCCGTAATCGACGGCCCACTCAATTGGGCGGTAATAACAGGCATTGAAATGGAGATGGTTGTATTCTTCACCGCATCCCCAGTAGCGGCCATAAAAACGATCGCCTTTATACAGGCAAAAAGACATGCCTACCGGGGCCTCGACCGCTTCGCTATAGGCGGCAAACAGTACTACGCGATGGCGATAGTCAGGACACAGCTGCTCGAAAAAATTACGGGTAAGGTACTTGCTGCCCCACCAGCCAAACTTGTCGCAGGTGTCGGCATAAAAGTCATACATCTGAGAGCAGGTAGTGCGGTCGATCGCTTCGCCGGTGATCGGCTCAATCCGTAAGCCTGCTTTTTCGAGAGATTTGCGTTCGCGTTTGATATTGCGGCGCTGGTTGGCGTTAAAGCGGGCCAGGTAATCGTCAAAAGTGTGATAGCCGTCGTTTTGCCAGATGTAGCTGTGGTGCAGCCACCGGTTAAAGCCCCGCTGTTCCATCAAGGCCTGCCACTCGGGATCGGCATAAAGAAAATGGCAGCCTGAAATATGGTTGCGATCGCAAAACTCGTCAATTGCGGCAACCATAATATCGGTCAGCAGACCTTCGTCCTCGCCGGTGGCAATCAAGAAACGGTACCCTTCTGCGGGGGTGAACGGCGACATGCCGAGCAGCTTCGGGTAGTAGTCAATCCCTAACCGGTTAGCCACATCTGCCCATTGATGGTCAAAGACAAATTCACCATAGCTGTGGCTTTTGAGATACAGCGGTGCGGCTGCTACGAGGGTTGTCCCTCGCCACACGGCGAGATGATTGGGCAACCAGCCCGCATTCGCGACGGCGCTACCCGAGCGCTCCATATTATGCAGCCAAGTCCACTCTAGAAAAGGCGTGGTGAGCGGCAGTGCCATTTCATCCCAGGCAGCTTGGGGAATTTCCCTAATCTGACGTACCCAGGTGACCGTATATTGAGGCTTGAGCTGCTGAACCATAAAAGGGGGAGGAGACCGCGATCGCTAAACTCTCCTTAGCGTAAATCAATCCCCTTGCGGATGGCAGCGACGATAGTGCAAAAACACCTCATCGTTGCTCGTGCTCGTTTGCACGAGGCGTAATCGGAGGGCTAAATCCGCCTTGAGCCCTTGGCCATCGACTGGCGTTGGAGTCCTCTGCCCCCCGAGTAAGAGGGGGCACACCGTGAGATAAAGTTCGTCTACCACGTCTTGCTCAACCAGGCCGGCGATTAAAGTGCCGCCGCCCAACACCGCTAAACGTTCAAGACCCATTGCTTTGAGCCGTTGCAGCATACTCAACCAGTGGGTGGGTGTTGTCAGGGTCGGCAGAATCTGCTCAAATGCCTCCCCTGGAGGTTGCCACCGTTGCGCTCCGGCTGGTGAAGTTAGTAACCAGCGGGGCACAGATTGTCGAAAGAATTGTAGCCGCGGATCTAAATTGCCCGTATCAGAACAGACAATTTGTACTGGTTGCGGCGGTTGCCGTTGTGCTCGTCTCTGAGCAACTAGCTCGGGTTGGCGTACTGAGAGACAGGTGCCATAGGCTCTCAATGTACCGGCCCCAAACAAAACACCGTCTGCGGCCGCGACCACTGTTTCTAAATGTGCCAAATCATTGGGTGAAGAAAATCGAGCGGCGGTGCGATCTCGATCGGTAATCTTGCCGTCGGCGCTCATCGCCAGCACAACGGTCGTATAGGCCCGATTCATCGTGCTCGCCATGGCCTCCTGATGGTTGATGCGGTTGATTGCGATGGGCGATCCATCTTTTGTTTATTCTTCAAACCAAGTGGCTCGCCAAGCATGCTCGGCTTCCGCCCGCGCCTTCTCCTGCTGCAGTTTTTGATAGCGTTCGCCTAAGCGTTTGAGCTTATGCAGCGTCTCTTGCAGTCGGCTACGCCATAGGGCGGTGTGGGGGTCAGAAAACTCAATATCAGCCAGCCTGAGATTAATCGCAATCAGGTGGGTCATTTCCCGACCCGAGTCTTTGGTGTCAAACTCCTCATCGTCGTCTGGTAAGGCATCCTCTTCATCGTCGTCCTCGGGTAAGTCAGGTGGTTGATCCTCTTCAGGGCGATCGCCCCCCAGTTCCACCAGCACATTGAGCAAGTTGGGCGTGCTCGGTCCGGGTTCGCCTGCTTCCGCTTCCGCCGCGGCAGCAATCACCATCTCTGGCAAATCGGGCAAAATATCCACTTGTTTCAACAGCAGATTTGCCAAGCTCGACAGCGTTTTGAGCACTGCCCGCAGATGACGCTCGAGTAAGACATGTCGCTTTGCCAAACTAATGGGCGAGGGGGATTCTGAACCAAAGACGGCAAACAGCGATAGGGAGGTGCTCAATCGTTGAATCATTTCCGACGCTTCTTGAGACGCGATCGCCATGGTGGCATCGCCAGCGGCTGGTGTTTCGTCAGCATGAGCTGGCGTTTCAGGCGTTTCATCGGCTAAAGTTCCGTCTCTCTTTTCTGTACTCTCACCCAGATCGACAGAATGCTCGTCACCGATGTTGGTGACTGGGGCATCGGCGGCAGCAGTAGATGATGGTGCCGGAGTCTCACCCTCGGTCTCCTCTTCTGTTGTAGTTTCGTACTTAGCAGCGACTGCCGCTTCTAGCTTGTCAGCCAGCGTCGATAAATCGAATACTTGTCCCAACTGTTTGATTTGAGTCTGACCTTGGGCCGCAATTTTGCGCACTCCAGTCTGCACTTGCTCGCGCTGACTCACCGATAGCACCAAAAATTCATCGGGGTATGCCTGAGTACACAGATGATAGACGGCTAGTACTAGCTGTCGTTTGACGGCTTTGCCCAGCACGGTTAAATACTCTTGGTACAGGGCTTTGAGATCGTCATCAATCCGACTCGTCGATGTTTCCAGAGTGGTTAAGTCGGTTGAAATTTGGTCAAGGCTTCTAGCCATTGTTTCTGTACAATTACCGCTAAATTGGGAGCGAACAGTCCAGCGCGATCGCCCCTTCTCGACAATTCTAAAGAGTTCGTCAGTCAGGTGACAGGTGCTGCCAGTAAAGTTAACGGCCCGCTGCCAGCGATCGCGCTGACTCGAAGGCCCAAGTGATCGCGTTATCCATAAATAAAAAAGGTGACCACATTGGGTGATCACCTCTCTCACAAACCGTTATTTAAGCAATCTCAAGTCTTAGTTGCAGGCCTCTTTAGCAGGCACCACAAAAACTGGCAGCCATACTGAATAGCACGTTTTTACCCTCACATCGGTTAAATAGAGGCTACTTGGAACCCGTTTGAGCGGCTACTTCAGCGGCAAAATCAACTTCCTCTTTTTCGATCCCCTCGCCCAAAACAAACCGGGTAAAGCGACGCACCTGGATTTTTTCACCCAACTGGGCGACTAGCTGCTGCACCAACTCGGCCACGGTGATGTTTTGGTCTTTGATGAACGGCTGATCCACCAGAGATAGTTCCTTCAGGCGCTTGTCAATTCGGCCCTGCACGATTTTCTCGCGAATATTCTCCGGCTTGCTTGCCAAATCATCGCGGCCCATTTCAACCGCTTTTTCGCTTTGAATCATGTCTTGAGGAATGTCCTCAACTTTGACGTATTCAACGTTAGGGCAGGCCGCAATTTGCATCGCGATATCTTGAGCGAGTCCTTTGAACTCCTCACGACGAGCCACGAAATCAGTTTCACAGTTAATTTCTACGAGCACACCGACTCGGCCGCCCGTATGAATGTAGCTGTGAACGAGCCCTTCGGCAGCGACTCGGCCCTCTTTCTTAGCTGCCGAAGCAATGCCCTTTTGGCGCAACCATTCGATGGCTTTCTCTAGATCGCCCCCCGATTCGGTGAGCGCTTTTTTGCAATTCATCATGCCTGCGCCGGTTTTTTCGCGCAGTTCCTTAACCAATTTTGCTGAAATATCGGCCATAGTGCCCTCGTTGCTTCTCAAATCGCTTTATTGTCTAGCGCGCGATCGCAGAACTACTCTTCAGAGTCGCCCTGACCATCAGCCGATGGAACGTCGTCAGACGGAATATCAGCGGCTGGGACATCAGCGGCTGGAACATCAGCGGACGGAATATCGTCTTCGGCGTAAGCCTCTTCACTGCCGTCGTAATCTTCGTAAATGTCGCCCGAATCAACTCTGCCGTTAGACCCTTCATAGATGGCGTCTGCCAATCGACCCACAATTAGCTTAATAGAGCGAATCGCGTCATCGTTAGCCGGAATCGGAATATCTACGTCGTCTGGATCACAATTCGTATCTAATAGCGACACGATGGGGATGTCGAGCTTCTTACATTCCTGCACCGCGTTGTATTCGCGGCGAGTATCGATAATGAGCGCGACATCAGGGGGACGACGCATCGTTTTCAATCCACCGAGATACTTCTGCAGCTTCTCGAGCTCGCGCCGTAAAACTGCCGCCTCTTTCTTGGGCCGAAGCGCGAGCGCGCCGGTTTCCTGCATTTTTTCCAGATCTTTGAGGCGATCGCAGCGCGTTTTGATAGTTTCCCAGTTGGTCAGCATGCCCCCCAACCACCGCTGGTTCACGTAGTTTGCCCCACAGCGGGTGGCTTCCTGAGCGATAATGCCGGCTGACTGCCGCTTCGTACCAATAAACAAAAACTTTTGTCCCTGGGCTGCCGAGTCACGCACGTAAGCAAACGCTTCATCCATGAGCTGAGCGGTTTGCACCAAGTCAATGATGTGAACCCCGTTACGTGACGTAAAGATGTACTGAGACATCTTGGGATTCCATCGGCGGGTCTGGTGACCAAAATGAACCCCAGACTCCAAGAGCTGAGGCAATGAAACTACGGGCATCGATTTTTCTCCTTTTTGGGTTAAACCTCCACCTGGCAGCCTTCGAAAAGACACCCAAAAGGCCAAGTGTGCGTTTTTTGACAACTTTACTAAAATAGCATAATCAGCTGTACGGCGATTGTGACCGCTGGTGAAAATATTTCATCAGCTGGCTACGAACCGATCCCATCTAGAATAGGGACGAAAATTAAGTTGTCCAATTGGGAAGTCTATGCACGATAAGGGGCATCCGCCAAAGCGTTTGCACTGCCCTGTTCGAACTTTGTAAACCTATGGGAAGCGTCCTATGTCTGCCGAATCTTCACGACCTCCTGCTGTTCCGTCTCGTATGCCGCCCCCGCCCCCGCCCAGTCGGGCGGCAGCGGCGGCTCGGCCTGCTTCCCCCGCTTCCCCCCCGCCTGGCCGAAGTGTGCCGCCGCCGCCAACAGTGAGTGCTAAACCAGCACTTACGCTGGAAAAAATTGTGCGGGAAGCATTTGATAAGGGTTTTTCTGACTTGCATCTTGGGGTCGGAGAAGTGCCCCGGTTTCGCGATCGTGGACAAATTTCGACTACTGACTACCCCGTTATTGATGAAGCTACCTTTTATCGCTGGCTCAATGAGGTGTTAAGGCCCGAAGAGGTTCAGCAATTTAAGCAAACCTTAGATTTTGATGGTGCGGCTAAGTTTGAGTTTTCTCGTATCCGGATCAACATTTTTGATTCGCTGATGGGGCCGGCTCTGGTCATTCGCTTGATTCCCAACACCATCTTGACGCTGGAACAGTTGAACCTGCCGACGGTATTGCGGGATATCTGCCACTATCACAAGGGCTTGATTTTAGTGACTGGCCCCACAGGTTCAGGTAAATCGACCACGATGGCGGCGATGTTGGATTACATCAATAAAGAGATGCCTAAAAACATCATCACGATTGAGGATCCCATTGAATTTGTACACCAGAGCCGCAAATCGCTGATCAAACACCGCGAGGTTGGTCGTCACACCCTGGAATTTGGCAACGCTCTCAAGGCCTCTTTGCGCGAAGATCCCGACATCATTCTTGTGGGTGAGATGCGCGATCAAGAAACGGTCAATACGGCCTTAAAGGCCGCTCAAACGGGTCACCTGGTGCTGGGCACGCTGCACACGAACAGTGCCGTTAAAACAGTAGAGCGGGTGCTCAACCTGTATGAGCCGGAACAACAGGCCCCGGTGCGTGTCTCCTTGGCTGAATCGCTTGTGGCGGTTGTCGCTCAAGGCCTCTGCCGGACAACCGATGGCAAGCGAGCGGCCTTCCACGACATTATGATTAACACCGATGCCATTAAGGATTACATCCTGCGGGGTGATCTGGATGAGATTGAAGCGCTGATGCCTAAATGTGGCTTTGACGGCATGTGCACGATGAATCAGTCGCTGTACTCGCTGTATGAGGAAGGACGCATCACTGAGGAAACGGCGCTTGAAATGTCGCCGCGCCAAAATGAAATGGCGCAGATGCTGCGAGGCCGCATCTAATCTGTGCTGAGTGCTCGCTTGACTAGCCCGCTTGCTCCCCCGGTGTTTAAAGGCATCGCTGTGTTTACACCGGGGGGTGATCTTGTTTACTGTCGCGATCATCATAAAAAATCACAGTGGCATCTCACGCTTTGTGGGGCTCTGCAGGAACAGTTGGGCCTGCAGGAATCCCCCCACTTTTTGGTGCCGGGGTTTACGGCGACCGTGGATTGCTGGCAAGACCCCGCGACGCAAGCCTTGACTGTCGCTGCCGAAGCCTATCCCTTTGTCTACCGGTATCAAGGCCTATTAAATGCCCTGTTTGATTTAGGCGACCTTGAGTGGCGACGTATCATTCCCAGCCCTGAATATTTGAATCTGTCTGTCTTCGAAACCTATCGATCGCAATTCCCTCAGCTTTGGGAAAATCATGATTTGATTCTCGATCTGTCGGAATCCACGGTTGAGCCAGGCGAGCAGTCTTTGCCGCAGACGCCTGATCCGTCTCCTGAAGGCTCTGTTCTACGACTCTTCGTATCAGGGCATTCAGCCTTGACTGAGCAAATTTTAAAGACCTTGCAAGGCGTATTAGAAAGTTCGCGATACAGTCCGTACACGCTGCAGATGATTGATGTGTCTAAAAATCCAGAACAAGCGGAAGCTGATCAAATTGCGGCGACTCCTACTCTGGTGAGGATTTCGCCCCAACCCATCAAGCGCTTAGTGGGTGAATTGGACAACCCCAGGGCCATTTTGAGCCTGCTCAGCGATCCTTGAGACGGTTATCCCGAGTCAAGTGATGGAGACTCGGGGGATAAATGTTCACCTCTGGCATTGCCGGGATGGCACTGGTTGATCTTCCTATGAGCACCCCGGCTACACGCACCATGCTGCGAACCCTGATAAAAGTTGATTGACTATGGTGGCTATCCTGCTGGGTCATCACAGCGTGAGGGAAAAAGTTGTGGCGGTGCTGTTGGCAAGCTGATTTAGACGTTTAACGATCACCGTGGTGTGGCAATCGCCATACACAGCGATTGTCTAGGAATCATCGATCAAAGTTTGAGGTTGAGATGCGGCGGCTGGCGTGGAATTTTGAGGTTTGTATGATGATGGCCAGTGACGTCGAGGAAATACGTTACAAATAAAGAACAGACGTGCATCCTAATCAAGAATTCCTAAGGCAAATGCTCGACTTTCGCGCCGAACTACTATGCAGCTGTGGACTCGTCAATCGCCATCCTTAGAGTCATCACGTTCTCCAAGGCCATCACGACAATTGTACGGTTCGTCCGTTTTTGCTCGGCTACGCCCTCGCCGCATTGGCTGGCAGATTGGTTCTGGGTACCTAGTTGCGATCGCGATTGGGTGGGCTGGGTCGCTCACTGGAATGGTCATTGCCGATTACTTTCAAGGGCAGGGCATTCTCCAGCTGATTGAAGCGCAAAAGCAGGCTCAATTGCTGACGGAATTTGAGCAAACGGTTGGCCAGGCTCAACTGCATGGCACTCGCGCGATCGTGCTAAGCAACGATCTCGACCGGCTATCCGAAGAACTGTCCGCGTTACGAACGAATTTGTCCGAGGTTGCAGTCCTGCGCCAAACCTTCGATGCCTTTCTCAGCGATCAACCGGCTTGGACTGCTGCCGACCCCGCTGTGCTGAGTTTGCTCTTGGCTGATTATGAGCAATTGCTCAATCAACAGGTTGATAGCATTGTCACGACCTTAGAGGCGGAGCAGCCTCAAGACGCCTTGCCTGCGATTTTGTCCGCTGAAGTTACCGAACGATTGGATCAGCGATACAGTGACCTGACCGCGCTCATTAGTGTGGCCCAAAGTCAAGCAGCTCAAGCCTCGGTCGTGATGGAAACCGCCCAAGGCTTCGAGAAATTTATGATCGTCGTTAGTATGAGCCTGGCGGGTGGTCTGGCGGGTGTCCTGGCTTGGCGCACCACCCGGGCGATCGCGGTTCCCCTCGAAAAGATTACTCACGGGGCGCAGCAAGTCACCCAAAAAGCCGATTATGACGTCAGAATTGCGGTCAGTCGCAATGACCAAATTGGCGTCTTGGCCACCGCCCTCAACAATTTGATTGAGCGTGTTGCTGAGCGCACACAATTGTTAGAGCAGGCGGCTCAAGTTGCTGCGTTCCAGAATCAAGAGTTAGAAGAAACCCTAGCAACGCTCCGGCGAACTCAGCTGAGTCTCGTGCAGTCTGAGAAAATGTCATCTCTGGGACAGTTAGTCGCAGGCATCGCCCACGAAATTAATAATCCCCTGGGTTTCATTCACGGCAATCTCAACTATGCGGATCAATACAGTAGTAGCCTGCTGGCAGTGATCGACCAGCTGCGAGCAGCTCTGAGCGAGCCCGTGACCACTCCATGCGAAGAGTCTGAAGATATCGATATTGATTTTATTCGTGAGGATTTTCCGAAGGTTTTGCACTCGATTAAAAACGGGGCTGAACGCATTAATAATCTAGTCTTGTCGCTCAAGATATTTTCTCGCTTACAAGAGTCACACCTCAAGCTATCGAATCTCAACGATGGGCTAGATAGTGCGCTGCTACTGTTAGGTCACCGTCTGAAGCGGCAATCCCAACGGCCGGAAATTCAAATTCAGCGTTGTTATGGTGAGCTGCCTTTGGTGGAATGTTATGGCAGTCAAATTAACCAGGCTTGCATGAATATTCTCTGCAATGCCATAGATGCAATTGATGAACGGTGGGAACAGGCTGAGGCAAATTGGCAACCGCTGATTACGATCAGAACTTTAGAAGTCGGCGATCACGTACGGCTTGAGATTGAGAATAACGGTCTCATGATTCCTCAATCAGCTCGAGACAAAGTTTTCGATCCCTTCTTCACAACCAAACCGCCTGGTCAGGGTGTCGGACTCGGCATGTCAACGAGCTATGAAATTATTCACCGCCAGCATCGGGGAAAGCTGTCATTTATTTCTCCGGCAGCAGGCGGTTGTGGGGCTCGATTTACGGTGGAAATTCCCCAGCGACTGGCCGCGATCGCTGCCTGATTGAGTGTCGCAGTTGTTTGGCACGCGTGCGATTTCATCAATGTTGGGCAATTAGGCAATCGGTCGCGGCCTAAGTGTGGTCTTGATCGTTGGCATAGACAGTGTCTACAGCTATTTATAGCTGTAGACAAGGTACTTAGGACATCTTTGCTTCACGAAGCCTATGCTGGCTCGAGCCTGAGTGTTCTGACTGGGTTGGCGAGCGCTATACCTGGTTACCGCTACCTAGATTAGCAGTTTCTGGTCTGGATAATGGTAATTGAGGGATTGAGGTCATATCCTGTAGGCTGAGCCGCCATTGATCAACCACCTGACGTGGCGAAGGGGCTAGCCAGCGGTCATAGCGGGGATATACGGGTAAGCGGGGCCGCATTGTCAATCCCGCATTTTGTAATTGGTTTTTTAACCCAAGCAGCTTGGGATGGTGATAGTCGGGGTTAACTTCATCAATTGGGCCGATGCCACCCAGATCTCGCGCCCCGTTGGCGATCGCGGCTAGTAGATCAGACGGATTAGTCACTAAGTTGGGCGGAATTTGCAGAGTGATATCAGTTGGAAGATATTGCCGTGCTGTGCTCACGAAATTTCCTAAATCGTCTGCTGTAAATGCCGGCAGCGTTTGTAACTGATATGTGCCGGGCTGATGGGGCTGCAGGATAACTTCTTGGATGTGTCCCCAGCGCTGATGACAGGTGGCGATCGCCTTTAATGTGGCAATGCGATCAGACCGTGACTCCCCGATGCCGAGTAAAAGGCCAGTGGTAAACGGAATTTTCAGTTGCCCTGCCTGTTCTAATTGCTGTAGGCGCAGCTCCGGCGATTTACTCGGTGCATGACGGTGTACTCCCTGCAATAGGGCGGGGGTGATTTGCTCAAGCATCAACCCCATCGATACATTGACCCGTTTCAAGAATGCCATCTCTGATGGGGAGAGGGGGCCTACATTTGTATGGGGCAAAAACCCCATCCCCAGAGCCAATTCACCGATATCGTAAATTCGCTGCAGCCAGGCCGCTCGACGGGGGCTCTGAGGATGCACCTCACCGCTGAGAATCAGGATTTCAATAATCGACTGTGATTTTGCTACTTGCAGTCGTTCCTCTGCTTGTTGCAACGACATCCAGCGATCGACGAGAGGATCAACCCGAAAGTTGCAGTACTGGCAACGATTAAAACATTCGTAAGTCGGCACTAATGTGAGAGCGGGGCTGTAGGTGACAACCTGGGAGCTTGTGAGAAAGGTCGTCATATCTTCTTTGAACAATTTGGACTCACCGCACGGCCTTGCTGTAAGAACCGTCGCTGTAGCAACCAGGGGGCAGACACTAGAACAGGCCACATTGAGGATTGCGTCAAATTTTGATTGCTAGTCCCCTTGATGTAAATGCCTGTATTTATGCAACGACGCCTTCCTAAACCATGACAGTGCTCCTTCGAGAGCCTGCTGCCATGCCTCTGAACTAACGTAGCTTCAGCCATACCTAAAACATAACAATGCGACACAAAAAAACATTACAGAACATCAATCTTTTAGCTGCCAGAGGATTAAAATCATCAATCTGTTTTATCTCAAGAGAGCTTTGTCTGCTAGCCAATGTCTTGCTATTGGGCTGATTCAGCGACATCCACCTGCAGGTGTCACAACAGAATTGATCGAGAAGTCGCTTTACAAAACTCAGTGATCCCGTTAGTATGTGTTACACAGGGTTTACATAAATTTTGATCCCTGCTGTTTATAACTACCTTGAAAAAGGAATTATCCCAATCATGACGACTACACTACAGCAGCGCGAAAGCGCTTCGTTG
>ERZ1740060.176-NODE-176-length-49431-cov-8.607542_pt1 | contig 49431 bp, 43 predicted proteins | sample MGYA00581743_ERZ1740060 | MGnify/ENA primary metagenome ERZ1740060 (study PRJEB43018, sample SAMN04849235) | marine metagenome | isolation source: floating plastic debris | place: Pacific Ocean | collected 2008-08-27 | study: EMG produced TPA metagenomics assembly... | reverse complement strand
GGAAGCCTTTTCTCGAAATGAGTGCTGATTGATACTTTCCAAATATCCTCTAAAGCGTTTCAGCCCAAAAACGCTTCTTATTTGAGCTGCCGACAAGGCTAGAATAGCTTGCAATAGTTTTTGCCGACGTTAGCTTTGCCAAGATTGTTGATATGGCTACTGCGATTGCCTCAAAAGCACGTTTTTGCTTAGAAGGTCGTTTCCTGGGTTTTGTCCCAGGGGCATCTCCCCGTAAATTCCTGATGGTGCAGACCTCGGATGGCGAAATATCAGTCAAGCTGAGTAAGGCGCTACGACTGATGCTGCACAACTACCTTGTGACCGGTGATTGGATTCGTCTCGTGGGTAAGCAGAAGCTGGATGCTGATACTCAGGAACTGCGATATAAGGCTCAGGAGGTCATTAAAATCCAGCCGCCGCAGTCTTCGGACTCACAGCTGGGGACAAAGCAGGTTACCCTGACGCCGCGCCATAAACCGAAGCGGATATTGGTCTGTACCAAGTCGGATTGTCGTAAACGCGGCAGCAATACCCTGTGTCGATTACTCGAAAAGGCTTTGGCTGAGTCAGGGCGTTCTGGGCAGGTCACCATCAAGAAGACTGGCTGTATGGATCGGTGTAAAAGTGGCCCCCATCTGGTCTTTATGCCAGGCAAGCAGCGCTATAGCAGAGCCACTGCAGACATGTTGCCTGACCTCATGAACAAGCATCTCTGATGCTTGTTCATGAGGTCAGCATTTTCCAAATTGACAGAAGGATAATGTGGGGGCGGCGATCACCCAGCAAAAGCTGGATTCCTTGTGAAGAGGCGGTTACAGCTCTTAGCATGATTAATTAGCGCAGGCGTGGCTATGCTTATCCATTAAGGGTTTCGTCGTTGATGATCCACAGGCCCTAAGTGCAGAGTGGTTCGCAGAGTGGCATAGTCGATCAGAAGCGTATGCTCGATAGCCTTTCAATTCCTGCCGCCATTCATGTCAACATCTCTATTTCCGCCACTCCGGTTCAAACTGCTATGGGCCGGGTTGTGGCAACCTCGCAATGTTTGGACGTTAGCTGTTTGGGTGGTGGCTGCTTTGGTGGCTCTCCCGGTACTGGTGGTCCTCGGCAGCATTTTTGCGGATGCAACGGCGATTTGGCAACACCTTGTAGAGACGGTTTTAGTCCAGTACGTGCGCAATTCTTTAGCCTTAATGGTTGGCGTGGGGATTGGCGTTTGTCTACTTGGGGTGAGTACAGCTTGGCTGGTTGCCGCCTGTGAGTTTCCTGGGCGACGTCAGTTTGAGTGGGCATTGTTGCTGCCCTTAGCGGCACCCGCCTACCTACTGGCCTATACCTATACCGATTGGCTGGATTACTTCGGCCCGGTGCAAAGTAATCTGCGTCTACTGTTTGGCTGGGAACGGGCAACGGACTATTGGTTTCCGGATGTGCGTTCCTTGGGCGGGGCGATCTTGATGCTCAGCCTCACCCTCTACCCCTATGTCTACATCCTGGCGCGGGTAGCATTTCTAGAGCAATCTCGCTGCACTTTAGAGGCCAGTCGTTCCCTAGGGTGCGGTCCCTGGCGCAGCTTTTTCACGGTGGCATTGCCGCTAGCGCGTCCGGCAGTAATGGCCGGTTTGGCCTTGGCTCTGATGGAAACCCTAAATGACTTTGGCACTGTGGAGTACTTCGGGGTGCCCACCTTTACCACCGGCATTTATCGGACTTGGTTTGGCATGGGGGAGCAAGTCGCTGCGGCTCAACTCTCTGCCATGTTGATGCTGTTTATCTTGGCGCTGTTGCTACTTGAACGGTGGTCACGGCGGCAGGCACGCTATTACCAGGTGGGCAACGATACCCAGGCGGCTACGGCCTATATACTCGACTGGCGGCAGGCGCTCATGGCCCAATGGGTGTGTGGGTTGCCGATTCTGCTGGGGCTGTTGTTGCCGGGCGGGTTGTTGCTGCAGATGACTTTGAAAAACCTGGATGAAACCCTAGACAGTCGCTTTTTTGAGTTGGCCTACCGCAGCTTTTTATTGGCGACCCTAACAGCGGGAATCGCGATCGCCATTTCCCTGATCTTGGCCTATGGGGTCCGGCTAAATCGGTCCCAGCCGATCCGGATTGGCGTGCGGCTTGCAGCCATGGGCTATGGCATTCCTGGTGCCGTAATTGCAGTGGGGATTTTGATTCCTGTGATCCGCTTAGATCGCAGCATCATTGCTTTCATGGAGGGTAGCTTTGGCATTTCGCCCGGTCTGGTGTTGACCGGTACCGCTACGGCCCTTGTCTTTGCCTATCTGGTCCGGTTTCTCGCAGTTTCCCTCGGGGCGATAGAGGCTGGTCTGACCAAAATTCAGCCCAGTTTAGATGAAGCAGCGCGCAGCTTAGGGAATTCACCCACCCAAACCCTGCTAAAGATCCATGTGCCTCTGATGGGCAGTAGCCTGCTGACGGCCGTGATGCTGGTGTTTGTGGATGTGATGAAAGAACTCCCCGCCACCCTGGTGATGCGTCCTTTTAACTTTGATACGTTGGCGGTGCAGGTCTATCAATATGCTTCGGATGAACGCCTGGTAGAGGCCTCGGCTCCGGCGCTGATGATTTTGCTCGTGGGTTTATTGCCCGTGATTTTTCTCAGCCGCCAAATTGCCCGCAACCGCCCCTGAGTACGATCTACGATTCCGGTTATGGTGATGAAAGCCTAGTCCTCAAGCCGATCCACTCGCCCAGTTTTTGCCTTCCCTGAGCCCTATGTCCCTGAGCCCAGCCAGCAATCACTACCAAACCCTAGAGATTCGTGAAACCGCCACCCAGGCTGAAATCAAGCAAGCCTATCGACGGTTGGCCAAACAGCTCCACCCCGATAGCCAAAACTATCAGGCCAGCCACGATCGCATCACCCGCCTCAACGCCGCCTACGAAATCCTTGGTGACCCCCAACAGCGCTCCGACTATGATCGCCAGCGCCGCGTTCAACAAGCCGGGTTTAGCTCCGAGCAAGACCTGCGTGATCGCGCCGACCGGGCCACCCAGAGCCAGCAACACTATCAAAAACGTCGTCAGGCTACCCAAGCCGCCGACACCGCCCTCGGTTACTGGCTGCGCCAGGTCTATAACCCCGTAGATCGCACCATTGCCAAAATCCTCAGCCCTCTCAAAAGCCAAATTCGCGCCCTCTCTGCCGATCCCTTTGACGACGAGCTGATGGAAGCCTTCCAGGCCTATTTAGAAGAGTGCCAGGCGCTGCTGGCTAAAGCCCAGGCGAAATTCCAAGCCTGCCCGAATCCGGGGAATGCCGCCGCGATCGCCGCCACCCTCTACCACTGTCTCCATCAGCTCGAAGACGGCATCGAAGAAATGGAGCGCTATACCTACTGCTACGAAGAAAACTACCTGCACATGGGCCAAGAGCTGTTCCGCATCGCCACCGGGCTGCGGCGAGAGGCTAAGGCCCAGCTCAAGAGCATTTCCTGATCACTGCACTTTATAAACAGACCGTTACAATAGGAGGATTGCTTTTCAGGTCCCCCTCGGCATGGCTCTCCCCATCGTTGCCATTATTGGTCGCCCCAACGTGGGTAAATCGACCCTGGTCAATCGCTTGGCTGGCGGCAGGGATGCCATCGTCTATGACCAACCGGGTGTGACCCGCGATCGCACCTATCAGCCTGCCTTTTGGCAAGATCGCGACTTTATGATTGTCGATACTGGCGGGCTGGTGTTTGATGACGACACCGAGTTTTTGCCCTACATCCGCGAGCAGGCCATGGCCGCCCTCGCCGAAGCCAGCGCCGCTATTTTGGTGGTGGATGGTCAAGAAGGCCCCACCGCTGGGGACGAAGAAATTGCCCAGTGGCTGCGCCAGCACCCAGTGCCCACGGTCTTAGCGGTGAATAAGTGCGAGTCACTCCAGGAAGGGCTGATCCAGGCGGCAGAGTTTTGGGCTCTGGGGCTGGGGGAGCCCTACCCCGTCTCAGGCATCCACGGCAATGGCACAGGGGAGCTGCTAGATGATCTGGTGGAGCACCTGGAGCCGGTGGATAGCGACAATGAGCCGGACGAAATTAAGGTGGCGATTGTCGGGCGTCCCAACGTGGGTAAGTCCAGCCTGTTGAACAGTTTTGTGGGAGAATCGCGGGCGATCGTTAGCCCGATTTCGGGTACGACTCGCGACGCGATCGACATGATCGTCACCCGCAATGAGCAGCGCTACCGACTGGTAGACACTGCCGGCATCCGCAAAAAGAAGCAGGTGCAGTACGGCCCCGAATTTTTCAGCATTAACCGCTCCTTTAAAGCGATTCGGAGATCGGATGTGGTGCTGCTAGTGATTGACGCCCTAGATGGGGTTACCGACCAAGACCAAAAGCTGGCCGGTCGGGTTGAGGACGATGGCCGCGCCTGCATCATCGTGGTCAACAAGTGGGACGCGGTGGAAAAAGACTCCCATACCATCTATGACTACGATCGCACCCTCAACGGCAAGCTCTACTTCATGGAATGGGCGCAGCGCATCTATGTCAGTGCCCTCACCGGGCAGCGGGTGCCGAAAATTTTGGACTTGGTGGATGCTGCCGTGTCAGAACATCGTCGCCGGGTCAGCACCTCTGTGGTAAATGAAGTGTTAGAAGATGCGGCCCGCTGGCACAGTCCCCCCACCACGCGCCAAGGACGCCAAGGGCGGATTTACTACGGCACCCAGGTCACCGCCAAGCCCCCCACCTTTGCACTCTTCGTGAATGATCCAAAGCTGTTTGGCGATAACTACCGTCGCTATATCGAAGGCCAGTTCCGTCAAAACCTTGGCTTTGAAGGCAGCCCCATCCGCCTATTGTGGCGGGGCAAGAAAATGCGGGATCTAGAGCGCGAGAGCGCCAACCGCGCCACCAAGGTGTAATGGCATGGATCTGCTCAAGACCCTCCCAATCGGTCTCTATCTAGAAGAACCTGAGACCTGGCTGCACCGCCTCGATGCCCGCGTCAAGCTGGCTTGGCTGGTGAGTCTACTGGTGACGCCAATTTTGGCCAATCCTGGGTGGCGCTTTGGGGTGGTAGCCGCGCTGATTGTGCTGACGATTTCAGCGTTGATTCCCCTTAGGGTGTGGCGTCAACAGATGGGAGTGCTGCTGTTTCTCTGCATGCTGATGCTGGTATTGACCCTGATTTTGCCCGATGGCTTGGCCATCAGCTATCAGCCCCGACTGCCCACCCCCGAAGACATTCAGCAAATCACGCCTAGCCCTGACCCCTTTGGCGAAGTGCTGCTACAGCCTCCCGCCATGGCCTATCAATATGTCCTGGTGGATCAAGGCCCCCTGAAGATCACCCAGCAGTCTCTGGAACTGGGCATCCGCCTCAGCACCCTGTTCTTCACCCTAATTTACGGCACCAACCTGTTTTTGCTGACCACCGCTCCTGAGGAAATCACCGTTGCCCTAGAAGCGCTGATGAAGCCCCTGCGGTGGTTTCGGTTGCCGGTGACGGAAATTGCCCTGACGGTGACCCTCTCCCTCAGATTCATTCCTCTGGTGCTGGAGGAAATTCAAAACCTGATTCGTTCGGTGCAGACCCGTGCCATTAATTGGAAAAAGCTCGGCATTCGCGGTGCGGTGCAGGTGTGGCTGGCAGTGATGGAACGGCTCTTGAAAAACCTGCTGCTGCGGGCGGAGCAAACCGCCGCCGCCATGCAGGTGCGGGGCTTTAGCACCCCCAGCCAACATCGGGTCCATTGGTATCAGTTGCGCTGGCGCGGCTGGGACTGGCTGGCCATGGGGCTCTTATTGGTGGGCTGGTGGGCGAGACTCACCTGGGGTGGAGAAGTCTAAGTGCTGGCCCCGTGGTATGTGCGATCTCGCCCCCTCCAGGGTCGAACCGGTTCGGCTGTTTTCGCCGCCGTTTATGAACCGACCGCTGAAATAGCATCGGCAGAGCAGGGGATAGCCGTTTTGTTAGAGAGCCCCTATCCCCTGCCCGTTGGCGTTCCTCAATCGCGATTGGCCCGCTACTCTCTCTGTGCGGGAAGGCCCCGCGTTCAGGGCGATCGCCCCCTGCTCTGGACCCCGCCCATCGGTGAAATCCTGCCAACCCTGGAAGCGCGACTCAATAGTGCCAAAGCCGAAGCGATTTTGCTGAATGATCAGGGACAACCCTGGCCCGAACCGTTACCCGCCTTTGCCGGGGGGTGGTTGGGGTGGCTGGGTTATGACCTCGCCTGGGAAATCGAGCAGCTTCCTCGCCAGAACCTGGATCCGCTGCCCTTTCCGGTGGCATTTTGGTACGAGCCCGAGAGCTTCATCCTGTTGGACCATCAAGAACAGAAGCTGTTACTGGCTAGCAGCGATCCCCAAGCCTTAGATGCGCTGGTAGCAGCTCTCGAAAACAAACCTCGCCCCACAACCGCCCCCCAAGCCGCAGGGTTTACCCTCACCGCCACCCAGGCCAACTACGAAGCCGCCGTCCGTCAGGCCAAGGCCCATATCGAAGCGGGGGATATATTCCAGGCCAACCTCTCGCTGCGGTTTTCCACCCAGACCCAGACGGACAGTTGGGCGATCTATCACCAACTCCAGACCATTAACCCCTCTCCCTTTGCCAGCTACTGGCGTACCCCTTGGGGGGCGATGATCAGCTGTTCGCCAGAGCGGCTGGTATCTGTGCATAATTGCCAAGTAGAAACCCGACCGATCGCCGGGACGCGATCGCGGGGCGACACCGCCGCCACTGACCAGGCTCTGGCTGAGGCGCTGCTGGCCAATACAAAAGAGCGGGCCGAGCACATCATGCTGGTGGATCTAGAGCGCAATGATTTAGGGCGGGTATGCGCCTGGGGTTCGGTCGAGGTGGATGAACTGATGACCCTGGAGTATTACAGCCACGTTATGCACCTGGTCAGTAATGTCAAAGGGGAACTGCGATCGCCCCTTAACACCATTGACGTGATTCGCGCCCTCTTTCCCGGCGGCACCATCACCGGCTGCCCCAAGGTGCGCTGCATGGAGATCATTGAAGATCTAGAACCGGTGCGGCGCAGCTTGTTCTATGGCTCCTGCGGTTATTTAGACTGGCGCGGCAATTTGGATTTGAATATCTTGATTCGCACTCTGCTGTGGGTGCCCGATGGGGTCGCGGCCACAGTCTGGGGCCAGGTCGGTGCCGGAATCGTCGCTGACAGCGACCCGACGTTGGAATGGCGGGAGTCCTTGCAAAAAGCCCGCGCCCAATTACTGGCCTTGGGGCTTGAGGTTCACAATTAGCCCTCACAATTGCCGAACAACCGATCAGAGCCAATCAAAGCCCATGGGACACCCGTAGGGCAGGGAGTCACAGCAAAAGCCGTGGCTTTATTACTGACGCCACGGCTTTAAGACCATGATTTAGAGGAAAGCGCTGCTTGGCTTATACCTGCTCAGCCAACTTGCGACGGGAGGCAAAACCAATCCCAGCGACTGCAAGTAGTCCCAGGAGTGAGGCAGGTTCAGGCACTGCCACCGTGGGGGGGGTGATGTGCTTAATACGTCCCATCAAGAACGCCTTATTAGCTTCATGTTCCGTGGTAATAAACTCATCTACAAGCCCTGTGTCGCCATCGCGCCTAAAGCCAGCGATTTCTAGTTGGTATTTCTCTCCGCCATGCTCGAATTCGAATTCTCCATCATCTAGGGCGTTCACCCAAGTGACCTTGTCGGCACACTTCACCCTATCACCGTCCAGGTTGTACTCACAGTGACCGGAGTTGGGGGTTTCTTCATGGTGGAAGGTATATTCAAAACTTTGAGCAGAGATATTGCCACCAAAGTCAAAGTTTACAGTCAGGTCAGCTGAGTCAACGCCAGTACCGCCATAGATGACGTTGTTGTTGTGGGTAAAAGTCCCCAGTTTGAAGGCTTTACCTACTTGAATGTCCTCAAGTGGACGGACCCCTTCAAAGCTGTAAGAGCTTTTCGGGCCGCCATTCCATCCCCATCCCCAATCGATGAATTCTTTTCCGCCGTCAGAGAAGGTGTTAATGTTCCTTCCACCCTTGGAACCAGTCCATTCACCGCTGGTGCCTTCAAAACTCAGAGTGCAGAAACTGGGTAGGGTTCCTAATCCTGAATCGTCACACTCATTAGCTAAAGCAGGGGACGTCATCGTGGCGGCGATCGCAACACCGCATCCTATTGTGAGTGCTGTAGAGAAACGGTTAAACATGACATTAATTAAAGACAAACTTCTGGATAAAGTCCCTGATTAGCAAGTGCGAAAAGCTACCTTCCCGTCACGTGGGAGTCACTTTTTTCTCACACTCCTAAAGTACTCGAAGCCTTTACCTAAAGGAACTCACAAGGCTTTGAATTCATAGAGACTTTAAAAATCACTCGACTTTTATGTTGTCCTAATAAAGACCTGTGGTACTGAGGCCAACACTCTGCAGTGGTTGGATTCAGAGACAAAAATTAGCTCACAGCCTCATAGGTCAAGCTTCCTGGGGTAAAACCCATCTTTAATTAGCGTAGAAAGCTTATATATTTAGCGGCTCAATGCAGTGATGGGAGAGGAGATTAGAAAGAAAGGAGCACGGCCCAAAACACTCTCCCCATTGGGTAATCTTCACCATTCGGATGAACCGCGCAGGCGACATGAGGGGCATGAGCCCAGAAATGACGTCGACTGACGCGAATTGATTAGACGGGCCAGCTTGAGTTGCATCTATGCCAGTCGAGGCTGCAAATCATTCCAATCCTTGTGGCAGTAGCAAAATCCAGTACTTGTAGGCCGTATTTAGGCTCGGAATCACTGAATAGATAACTTGGATCACTGAGCGCTTCATGGGGACTTCACAAAAGGGTTCATGTTCACAAAGCTTCCATGAGCATTGCCTTAATCCTATTTACGTCCCCTGAGGTGCACACTAATATCAGATCAAGATAGAAGTGAGACAGGCGAAATGTGAACAGCCTGTTGGACATATTCTTCTGCCAGCACAAGGGTGTCGTTTGTTAAAAACCGATTTCACCTTTCTCTAGATTGATAAGTATGAAACCTGTTACATCCTTCACCAAAAGAGCTTTCACCCTAGGGGCGATGACGGTACTCAGCGCTGGCGCTGTTCTTGCCGCTCCTGAAGCCCAAGCAATCACACTTAACTTTGATAAAGCCTCTGATGACACTGACCTTCTAACAGGTACCGGTCAGACCATTGGTGCCTATCAAGGATTAAATTCTAATCAGCTCAAAACCTACACTGACGCTGACGGCGATTGGGTTGGCGACCACAACGACAGAATCAACATTGACTCCTTGTATGAATCCTTCCAGCCTTTCGCTGATTATGGTGTGCTGCTCTCCACAAGGAACAACAGTAACAAGTCATTGATGCTGTATGACAGCAACTGCGATGGTCCTGGCCTACCTGCCTGTACTGGTGGAGACCCAGACCTAGCGACAGGGGCAGGTTTTGGCACCGCGCCTCAGGGTAATGTTCTGATGATCCAAGAAAACTATGGATCCGGTGGCAATAACCGACGTACCAACCCTGATGACTGGGGTAGCCGCGCTGAGAAGTGGATTGTCTTTGATTTCACTGCTGACAGCGGTGTCAAGTTTGATGCCATTGACCTTCTGGATCTGGATGATGGCAGTGACCCGAAGTTTAAGTTCACAGACGCTGATGGTGACGAGCAAGAGTTTACCTTTGCCAATAGCGATCCAGCAGTTACATTGCAGAATCCTGGCAATCCCAAAGATAATTCCTTAAGGACTTACGACTTCAACAGCGTCACTCCGACCAACTCGAATTTCGACTTTGGCAATGTTAAGCAACTGATGGTGAGTCTACCGGGCAGTGGTGCAATTAGTCGCTTACAGTTCAACGAAGAGCCTCCTGCACCTAAGATTCCTGAGCCTGCGGCTGGTCTGGGTTTAGTTGTCTTCGGTGCTGTTGCGTCTCGCCTGAAGCGTAAGCAGAAAAGCAGTGACGCTTAATTAAAAAGAGCGACAGCTGGCTCAGAATATTGCGAATGGCAGGCGGTGATATCACCGCCTGCCATTTGTTTATGAACCATCCATCATGAAAAGCGGTCGTCAAGAATTCGTGAACGATCGAGATGCACTTTTTGCAATCGAGACAGTTGCGTCATGAAATTCTGACTTGAATTGCAAGACTTATTAGGCACACCCGAAAACTTGTGTCATATTTTGGGCCATAACAATTGTGGGCATGAAATGATGACGACTATTTTTAACCATGACATTACCCTCAGTACCCAAGAGCAATCTGATGCGGTTCATTTCTATTCAGGCCGCGCCTTAGGGCTGTCAAATCCCGGTGATATCGTCCAAATGCATCCTCGGCTTCAGCCCGAGTTGCCCGCGATCTCTGAGCATTACCGTCGCATCGGCCTAGCCTGCACCGATCAAATTATTTGGGATACCTCTGTTCTCACCACTAGCCAATATCCCAACCACGAAACCTCGTTTTATTTCTTTGGGGACGTTAATAACGGTGTTGACAGTCCCTCCCATAAACTCTTTCAAAGTCTCGACCCTCGATGGTGTGAAACAGTCGAATACATCAACTCCAAAAATAACTTCATCAGTTTGGCAGAAACCCTGGGCGTCCCTGTTCCTAAGACCCTCTGCTTTGAGAGCACTGCGGCGGCGCGGGCCTGTGATGATCTACCCTTTCCCTGCTATGTCAAACCCTCCGTCTCCGATCATGGTGTTGGCATTGCCCGCTGTGCAGACCCGCAGGAATTAACTGACGCTCTGAATGCCCTAGAAGGGTTAGGGGCTCTGCAAGTGCAGCAAGAGGTCAACGCATCGACATTTTTAAACTTGCAGTACCGCGTCATCGGCAATCTGGCTGACCCACTGCTGGCCTCGGAGCAAATTCTGGAGGGCTGCGTTCACGGCGGCAATCGCTATCCCACCGCCCACGAGCCTTGGGATCTGGTTCAGCCCATCGCCCAACATCTGGTTGATCGGGGCATCAAGGGCGTGTTTGGCATTGATGTGGCCGTGGTTGAAAGGGGCGATCGCGTCGATTACGTTGCCATTGAATGCAACCCTCGCTTTAACGGCTCTTCTTACCCGACCCTGATTGCCCACCGCCTCAATATCCCGAGCTGGATCAGCACCACTTGCCCGACTCGATATCGATCCCTCCAGGAATCTCCGTTGAATGAGTTGGAATATAACCCCGTCACTGGCAAGGGAGTCATTTTGGTGAACTGGGGTACCGTTCAGGCCGGTAAGGTGAGCGTGCTGCTGGCCGGTTTCCCTGAGGAGCAGATGCAATTGCAAAAGCAACTTCAGAACTTACTGATGTCCGCTAAAGGCACAGCTAGCGAGCTAACAGCAGTCTAAGTGAACTCGCGCCAGTATCAAGTCCGACGAAATTTTATGCCTCTGTTAAAAGCCCCTTTGCCGTTAGCGATCATTCAGAATCTTGACACTTAGGGATAATCAAGTGAACGGCATACTGCCTGCCCAGGGCGCAGCGCCATAGCCCCTTAAGCAGGGTTGCGCTAATGCGCCCTTACCACAGAACTTTCCTGGATTGCGTCATCTCGGGTCAGCAGCCGCACTACTACATTGGTATCTACTGAAACTATCGCTGTAGTCGTCAAGTAAGCATTTCTCTAGAGTAGTGATTGCAATTGAGTACTCATAAAATCATTGCCACTGTTGCCTAAGAGCCTGGTCAATAGCAGCATCAAAATCTTCGATGTGCTGGGGCGGGCCATCGTACCGTAGACATCCGGCCACATCCGACAAACGGGTCTCGACAAAAGGCTTTTTGGGCTTCAGCAGCACCCCATCGCCCGTATCAATCGCAATAAATTCCTGACCTGGCTCCCATTGATGCGCCTGCCGCAGCACCATAGGAATGATATTTTGGCTCTTACTCGACAGCCGAGTTACCTCCATTCATTTCATCTCCACAGGTAAGAAACATGTAAGGTTTTAGCCTCTGAATGCCATCAACTGTAATGGTTCCATCGTCAACGGCCTGGTGTAGTCCCTAGAAACGGGTTGGATTGCCTGAACCAAGCACTGCCGAATTCAAAATACCCTTAGAAGTTACACAAGGTCGCTCCTTGGAAGACCTGACGTATCCCAGTACCCAAAAACTTTCCTGCTCCATCCCGTGTTTCCCGTGCAGAAGCCCCTATAAAACCGATAGAGTAAAGGAAATGTTACATTTCTAATTCTGTATTCGAGGCAGCATCAATGCGCGTGATTCTCATGACCGGCAAAGGCGGCGTTGGCAAAACGTCTGTGGCCGCAGCGACTGGCCTGCGCTCCGCTGAGTTGGGCTATAAGACGCTGGTGCTGAGTACCGACCCAGCCCACTCCTTGGCCGATAGCTTTGACATGGAGCTGGGTCATGATCCCCGCTTGGTGCGCCCCAACCTCTGGGGGGCCGAGCTGGATGCCTTGATGGAACTCGAAGGTAACTGGGGGGCAGTGAAGCGCTACATCACCGATGTGCTCCAGGCTCGGGGATTAGAAGGGATTGAGGCTGAAGAACTGGCGATTTTGCCGGGAATGGATGAGATTTTTAGCTTGGTGCGGATGAAGCGCCACTATGACGAAGGGGAATTCGACGTATTGATCATCGACTCGGCTCCTACGGGCACGGCGCTGCGGCTGCTGAGCTTGCCGGAGGTGGCGGGCTGGTACATGCGGCGTCTATACAAGCCCTTTCAGGCGGTATCTGCTGCTCTCAGGCCCTTGGTGGAGCCGTTTTTCCGACCCGTGGCAGGGTTCTCGTTGCCCACCACCGAGGTGATGGATGCCCCCTACGAGTTTTATGAACAATTGGAAGCCTTAGAAAAAGTCTTGGGTGACGCCAGTCAGACCTCGGTGCGGCTGGTGACCAATCCCGAGAAGATGGTGATCAAAGAATCGCTCAGGGCTCACGCTTATCTGAGTCTGTATAACGTCGGCACTGATTTGGTGATTGCCAATCGGATCATTCCCGATGAAGTGCAAGATCCCTTCTTCCAGCGGTGGAAGGCGCAACAAGAGCAGTATCGCCAGCAAATCCACTCTAATTTCCACCCGTTGCCGGTGAAGGAAATTCCCCTGTACTCAGAGGAAATGTGCGGCATGGAGGCCTTAGAGCGCCTCAAAACCGCCCTGTATGCCGACGAGGATCCGACTCAGGTCTATTACAAAGAAACCACCCTGCGAGTGGTGCAAGACGATAACAACTACAGCCTGGAGATTTACCTACCAGGCATTCCGAAGGACAAAGTAGAGCTGAGTAAAACCGCCGATGAGCTGAATATCCGCATTGGTAACCACCGCCGTAACTTGGTCTTGCCCCAAGCCTTAGCGGCGCTGAACCCGTCCGGGGCCAAGATGGAAGAGGATTACCTGAAGATCAGGTTTGCGTCGGTGTCTGCTGCGGCCTCGGCTTAGGGGGCGATTATGCTGGCGATCGCAACCCTCCTGGCCATCTTTGGCACCTTGGCCATCAATACCCTGTCCAATATTTTTCCGCCCGGTGGCGAGAATGTTGGCGAAATCGCCAATACCACCCTGGCAGGGGTGCTGATTACCCCTGCCAACTATGCTTTTGCGATCTGGGGCCTGATTTATGTGGGGCTAATTGCCTACGGCGTTTATCAGCTCCGCCCGGCTCAGCGCCAGGATCCCGTTCTGCAAACCGTGAATCGCTGTCTGATCGTCGCCTGCGTCGCCCAAATGCTCTGGATTGGGCTGTTTACGCTCAAGTACTTCACCCTGTCTATCCCAGTGATGCTGGTGATTTTGGGTGCTCTGATCGTTTGTTACCAGGCTCTAAAGATCGGCCAACCCGCCCGCCGAGATCGCCGTTGGTATGCCAACTATCCCTTCGGCCTTTATCTGGGTTGGATTGCGGTAGCCACGGTCGTGAATATCGCCTCGGCGCTTTATGCCGCCGATTGGTCGGGCTGGGGATTGGGTGATGTGGCCTGGACCCAAATCATGGTGGTGGTGAGTGGGCTGATTGCGGCTCTGGTGATTTGGACCAAGCGCGATATTGCGTTCACCCTGGTGTTTTGTTGGGCATATGGCGCGATCGCGATACGCCACGGCGACAGCATGGCCATTGCCGGAACAGCGATCGCCACCGCGGCTATCCTGCTGATCTTTTTGCTGCTGCGTCGATACCAGGGGCAATTAAAAATGCAAAATTAAAAATTCGGCAGGAGAAACCTGTTTGAATTTTTAATTGTGAACTTTGAACTTGCCCCATGCATCCATCCGTCACGCCCCAAAGTACCGTCAGCTATCCCTTCAGCGTGGCCCCAATGATGGACCGCACCGATCGCCATTTCCGCTACTTCATTCGGCAGATTACCCGCCACGCGCTGCTGTATACAGAAATGGTGACAACCCAGGCAATTCATTACGGCGATCGCGATCATCTGCTGGGCTTTTCCCCTGAGGAGCATCCTGTGGCGTTACAGCTCGGCGGGGATGACCCCAAGGCACTGGCCGCTTGCGCTCGTATTGCGGCCGACTATGGCTATGACGAAATCAACTTGAACGTGGGCTGCCCGAGCGATCGCGTCCAGAGTGGTCATTTTGGTGCTTGTCTCATGGCTCAGCCTGATTTAGTGGCCGAGGGAGTGGCAGCGATGATAGCGGCGACCCCCTTGCCGGTGAGTGTGAAACACCGCATTGGCATTGATGACCAAGACAGCTACGAACATATGGCTGAATTTGTCAGCACGGTTGCCAAAACCAGCTGTCGGCGATTCACGGTCCATGCCCGCAAAGCCTGGCTCCAGGGCCTCAGCCCCAAGGAAAATCGCACCGTCCCGCCCCTGCGCTACGACGATATTTATCGACTCAAGCGTGAGTTCCCGCACCTCTGGATTGAGATCAATGGTGGCATCAAAACCGTGGCCGAAGTGCAGGCTCAGCTTCAGCAGGTGGATGCGGTGATGGTGGGTCGCGCTGCCTATGACACCCCCTATGAATTTGCCGAGGTGGATCGGGTCATATTTGGTGATGAAACACCGCCCCTCAGTCGCCATCAAGTGGCTGAAGCGATGATGCCTTACCTGGCGGATTGGACTGCAAGCGGGCTGAAAGCCAACAAGATTACCCGCCACATGCTGATGTTGTTTCATGGCCAACCCGGTAGCCGCCTGTGGAAGCAGCAACTCACGGAAGGATCGGCGCGAACGGGAGCCGGAGTTGAGGTGTTGGAACAAGCTTTGGCGAGCGTCACTGAGGCCCAAGAGCGATCGCGACAAGCAGCTATGGTCTAGAACCCTTTAGAAAGACCGCTAGTCAGACTATGGGAAACCTAAGCGCATTAAAGTCATGGTGTCTAGCTAGAAGATTCAATGTATGGAAACTCCTAAAATCACAGTTCGTGTGGACGCCGAAACAGCAAATGTCTATGAATCATCTTCGGAGGTATAGCAGTCGCCAGTCCGGTTAGGACAAGACTGCGACCCACTTTGCTTATGCGCTAAAGCCCAGAGCAATCCTAGGTGTCCTAAGCAAAGTGGCCAGCGCTATAGAGCGCCGCAAGGTCGGTATCTGAGCCGAGTCATAAATGGCATTTTCATGTCATTTGCCAGGTCATTTTTTCTCCCGCTCGCAAAGGCACTAGCCCAGCTTCAGTAAACGGCACTTCATCAGGAATTTGCCAGGTTGTTTTCGTTAGCGTGATCTTTTCGGTATTCCGTGGCAGGCGATAAAAGTCTGGCCCGTTCAAGCTGGCAAATGCCTCAAGCTTGTCCAGCGCATCCACACTTTCAAACGCCTCTGCATAAAGCTCCATCGCGTGCAAAGCCGAAAAGCAGCCCGCACAACCGCAGGACGTTTCCTTACTGTTGCGACCATGGGGGGCGCTGTCGGTCCCTAGAAAAAATTTCGGATTGCCCGATGTGGCCGCTTTCAAAATCGCTTCACGATGCTGCTCGTGTTTCAAAATCGGTAGGCAATAGAAATGGGGTCGAATCCCGCCTTGAAATAGGGCATTGCGGTTAAACAAAAGATGTTGGGGCGTGATCGTGGCGGCCATATTGTCGTTCGCTGCAACAAAGTCCGCCGCATTGGCCGTGGTGATATGTTCAAACACGATCCGTAAATTCGGAAACCGGGCTCTCAGGGGCACCAAATGATTCTCGATAAAGACCTTTTCGCGATCAAACACATCAACCCATATGTCGGTGACCTCCCCGTGTAGCAAGAGGGGCATATCCACCTGCTCCATCGCTTCAAAGACGCGATCGCACTTACGAATATCCGTCACCCCCGAGTCAGAATTGGTGGTGGCCCCAGCCGGGTAATACTTGACCGCTTTTACAAATCCCGCTTCTTTTGCCGCAAAGATTTCTTCAGGGTCGGTGTTGTCGGTGAGGTAGAGGGTCATCAACGGCTCAAACTGCTGACCGGTTGGAATGGCAGCGAGGATGCGATCTCGATAAGCTGCGGCCTCCGCCACGGTGCGTACCGGCGGCTTTAAATTGGGCATGACAATGGCGCGGTTAAACTGACGCACCGTGTGGGGCAACACCGCTTTTAGGACATCGCCGTCCCGTAAATGCAGATGCCAGTCGTCAGGTTGGGTTAGGGTAAGTTGTTCCATTTTTGAAGCCTCCAACACTCTCTTATAACGCCTTAGGCATGAAACGCCATGAAACGTTCCCCCGTCACTCCGAGCCTGTATGTGCCTGATATTTCTACAACCTTAGACTTCTATGTCAACGGCCTCGGCTTTGAGCAAACCGCCGCTTATAAGGGTGAGGATGGCGCTGCTATCTGGGCCGAGGTTGCCCTGAATGAAGCCCGCATTTGGTTTTTTACCGGTGCCCTAGAGACGCAACCCGGACCGGCTTTTAGCGGCCTTATCTACATTTTTGTCCCCGATGTGGATGCCCTAGCCACAAGCCTGGAAGGTAAAGTTCCCTTTGAGTGGGGGCCAGAAACCCAGGAATATGGCCTGCGGGAGGTGGGGATTCGAGATGTGAACGGGTATTACCTGGTTTTTGCTCAGGATGTGTGAACTGCTGACCAGAAATACGGCTTCCTGCCAGTGAATCACCCTTCAGAAATAACACTGGCTGAAATGCGATGGACTATAGCAATCGCTCTTACACCACCGCCGAAGGAATCGAGACCTGTCCCTGCTCAGCAGCCCTAGCCGGACAATTGCAGGCTAGCTTGGCAGAACAGGCCGCCCCCTGGGAGCAACACAATTGGGATGACCTGATTCAGACTTTTCCTGCCCTAGCCTCCCTAGAGATCCAGCGAGAGGCCAGCCCGACGCCGAATCATAAATGGAAGGTCATTTGCCGCCCGCAACTGATGGTTGATCTGGCTGAATGCACGACGCGCATGGCCGCGACGGATGCTGAGCAATCCCAACAATTTTGGGCGATCGCCCAAACGACCTTGACTGCCCCCAGCATGGATCCGGCGGCGGCGGCGGCAGGTTACTGCTGCGGTGAGGCAGAGCTGTCCAAAATCTATCGCCAGCCTCTACCCGAGTTCCCGGCTTACCACCTGTTCTATACCCTCTACTACACAGAGACCTGGGTCTCGTTCATGTCCTACGAGCGAGAATACTTCCATTGGTATATGGAGGTCTTGAGGTTACTGCCCCAAGATTCATGGTCTGCACCTCAATAGTGGCGATCGCGCTGCCAATCCTGCTGCCTGGGGCGATCTCCTCCCCGTCTGCGGTATTCCCGATAGGCTTGCCGCTCTACATGGCGCTTAAGCTGGTGGGCCATCCGCCGAATGCCCAGCTTTTCGTCCTGGCGCAAAAAGGGCAAAAAGAACCGCGACAGCGCCCCTGTAAACCGCTCTCGGTGCATATATTTAGTGCGATTGGGGCCAAGATCCTGAAGCTCAAAAACCTGCTCACTCTTAAACCCTGGCATTTGTGCCAGCCAGCGCAGACAAACCCCTGGCTGCAACAAGGTCACGAGAGGCTCAATTTCCGTGGCTTCGTCCTCTTCAAGGCGACGAATTAATAAAAACACGTCCTGTCCTTGGTGAAAGGGCAGATTCGGGTCTCCGTCGTAGAGAAAGGTATTCCAAGATTGCCACTGCTCTTTGCGAACCAGCGCCTCCCAGACCAAAGCCCGAGGGGCGTTGATTTCGATGTCGGTGTAGAGATTAGGCATCAGGACTTAGGGAGTCAATCTATTGTGACCATTGGTCCTCCACTTTAGCCCTATCTCAGACTCATACAGGGTCAAATGGACCTAACATTTTTTAAAGCGCCTTTACTATGGTCGCCGCTTTCTAACCTCTTTAGCCTTTTTGCAACCCTATGGTTCATCTGACCCCCAACTCCAGCTATAGCCTCACCATGCGCCTCAAACTGCCCAACCAGAGCGGCATGTTGGCCCAGGTCACCCAAGCGATCGCTGCCACCCAAGGCAACCTAGAGGATGTCAGGCTGCTAGAGCGTACCCGCAAATGCGTGATTCGAGAAATCACCATTGATGCCGCCAGCAGCGAGCATGCCGAAACCATCGTCACGGCGGTGCGAGACCTACACAATATCGAGGTTTTGGCGGTTGAAGATCGCACCTTTCGGCTCCATGACGGCGGCAAAATCGGCGTCGAAAGTAAAATTACCGTCAACAATCAAGATGATCTGGCCATGGCCTATACCCCTGGGGTGGGGCGGGTTTGTAAGGCGATTGCGGCTCAACCCGAGCGGGTCTATGACCTCACCATTAAGGGCAACACCATTGCGATCGTCACCGACGGCAGTGCCGTATTGGGTCTGGGAAATCTCGGCCCAGAGGGGGCGCTGCCGGTGATGGAAGGTAAGGCGCTGCTATTTAAAGAATTTGCTGGTCTGGATGCTTTTCCGGTTTGTCTAGACACTCAAGATACGGACGAGATTGTCGAAACCGTGAAACGGATTGCGCCGGTTTTTGGGGGGGTCAACCTCGAAGACATCAGTGCCCCCCGCTGCTTTGAGATCGAGGCGCGGCTGCGGCAAGAGCTGGATATTCCCGTGTTCCATGATGATCAGCACGGTACGGCGATTGTGGTGCTGGCGGCGTTAACCAATGCGCTGAAACTGGTGAATAAGTCCCTGGCGTCAATTCGGATTGTGATCAATGGGGCCGGGGCCGCTGGGGTGGCGATCGCCCATCTCCTGCAAAAGTCAGGGGCTCAGACGATTTTGATGTGCGACTCGAAGGGAATCATTAGCCGCGATCGCACCGACCTAAATAGCCAAAAGCAAGCGTTTGCGGTGGCTGAATCCGGCACCTTAGCCGATGCGCTCCGGCAGGCGGATGTGTTTCTGGGGGTGAGTGCGCCGGGGGTCGTATCCGTGGACATGGTGAAATCCATGGCGGTTGAGCCGATTGTGTTTGCCATGGCCAACCCCATCCCCGAGATCCAGCCAGAGCTGGTGGCGGACCTGGTGGCGGTAATGGCCACCGGGCGCAGCGACTATTCCAACCAAATCAACAATGTGCTGGCGTTTCCTGGGGTGCTGCGAGGCGCATTGGACTGTCGGGCTGAGGCGATCACCACGGCGATGTATCTAGAAGCGGCCCACGCGATCGCGGCGTTGGTTTGCCCGACTGAGTTAGATACTGACCACATCATTCCTTCAGTGTTTGATCCGCGAGTAGCTCCGGCAGTGTCAGCAGCGGTGCAGCAGGCAGCCAGAGATGCCGGAGTAGCAAGAATTTAATCTCAGCATCTTCGACTGCCATACCGCAGATAAATTTAAAGAGAGCACATCATGAAAATTGCGATTACAGCAGCTAGTGGTCAACTGGGCGGTGAAATTGTTAGGGCGATTTGCCAGGTCATTGGCCAAGACAACGTGGTTGGGTTAGCGCGAACCCCAGCTAAAGCACAACATCTTGGCGTAGAGGTTCGCCCAGGTGACTACAACAACCGGCAAGCATTAGAGGCTTCGTTAAATGGGGTTGATACCGTATTGCTGGTGTCTGGCATGGATGCCCCAGACAAGCGCATCGAGCAACATCGCAATGTGATTGCAGCCGCCAAAGCCGCAGGTGTCATCAAAATTGTATACACCAGCGTTCAGGGAGCCGACGAAGGGACTGCATTTAGTCCGGTTATTCAAAGCAACCGCCAAACCGAAGTGGATATTCGCAACAGCGGGCTGAAGTGGGCCATTGGTCGCAACGGCATCTACATCGAGCCGGATGTGGAGTACATCGAAACCTACAAACAAGCTGGGGAGATTGCGAACTGTGCTGGGGAGGGGAAGTGCGGCTACACCACTCGGCCAGAGTTAGCTTACGCCTATGCTCGAATGCTGACAGCAGATAAGCACAATGGCAAAACCTATAACTTGCATGGTGAAGCCATCACCCAAGCTGAATTAGCTGAGTATTTGAATTTAGCTTTTGACACGCAACTGACCTATCGCGCCATGACTGTGGATGACTACCGCCATGAGCGAATAGAGGCGTTGGGTGATTTTATGGGCACTGTGATTGCAGGCATTTATGAAGGAATTCGCGAAGGTAAGGCGAATAATCCGAGTGATTTCTTGGCGGCAGCAGAGAGAGAACATCAAAGCTGGCAAGACTACTTCATAAACTTGAAGCGATTAAATCAGTAATTGCAGAAATTCTAAGTGTTGAGCGATTACGGGCCTGAGAGGCTGTTTGAAAAGTTCTTTGGATCTCGTTTCGCGACATGGATTACCCAAAACAGCCAACGGTAGCATAAAGGTTTCAGCCAGTCTACGGGTGGACTGCAGTATTATTCAAGACTGGCTTACCCCCTTTTCAAACAGCCTCTGATGGTTACCATGGTTTCTGGCCTGAATTATTTCTCGCCGTAACCGTCGTGGTTAACGCCCATGATTTGCCTGCGTCCAGCCACACTGGCTGATTTGGACCTATTGCGTCATTGGGATGAGCAGCCCCATGTGATCGCTTCAGACCCCAATGATGATTGGAATTGGGCGTTGGAGTTAGGGCGATCGCCCGATTGGCGTGAGCAGTTGATTGCTGAGCTAGAGGGTCGCGCCGTTGGCTTTGTGCAAATCATCGACCCGGCTCGGGAAGAGAGCCATTACTGGGGGGATGTGCCAGGTAATTTACGGGCGATCGACATTTGGATTGGGGAGGCCACCGATTTGGGCCAAGGTTACGGCACGATCATGATGCAATTGGCCCTAGCCCGATGCTTTGCCGCGCCGTTGGTGACTGCTGTGCTGGTTGATCCGCTGGCCAGCAATATCCGTGCCCATCGCTTCTACAAACGGCTAGGTTTCCGGCAGGGGGAATCGCGTCGATTCGGAGAGGATGACTGCTGCGTCTTTTATCTAGAGCGTGCTGCTTGGGAAGACTGACATAAGCTTTCACCCCGAGACAGCATTTACGCTTGAAATTCTGATTTCTATGAAACCTACCGAGCTACGGATCGCCACCTTTGTCTTGCTCGCCGTATTCAGCGCCAGTCAGGTGTTTTTGGCCCACAACGTCCTCTACACCGAGGGCGAGATTATGCAGGGGCTCTACTGGTTGTTGGTGGCGGTGAATGTGCCGCTGTTTGCGATCGCCTTTTGGAAGCCGAAATGGAGCTTGTGGGGCGGTCTCGTGCTGGGGGCGTTACTGCTGCCCTGGCAAGCGGCTGAAAATCGCAAATGGGCGCAGATTCACGAAGAGGTGACCAGCATCATCCGCTTCCTGGAAGCGGAACAGGAAAACTCGGGCGATTACCCAGACACGCTATCGGGCTATGCTTTCCAACGCGATTGGGTGGCAGACCATGTGACCTACGAAGTTAGTGAAGATGTCTATCAGCTCTCCTACTTTATGGATCACCCCAGCATTGGCTATTGGTACTATCCCGAAGATGGGTTCGGCTACTATCCCGACTAAACGAAGGTTTGCCTAGAAAGCATGGACGAACATCGCCGTGATCGATCCACAACGGCTGATTCAAAAAATCACCCTGGCCTTTGGCAAAGTGCCCTATCCCGGTGATGACAACCTCACCGACAGCACTTATGGCGAAGAATCCGATGCCCTGATTCGTGACTTCACTGGCAAAACCAACTGGCAAGAACTCAGCCCAGAATTTCTCGATCAGGCCCCTGAAAGCTGGAATAGTGCCTTGTCTTTTTTCTCTGGGGCGGCGCTGCAGTTTTATCTGCCCGCCTACCTAATTGCTGATATCAAGGGTCAACTCTTCGACGCAGATCCCACGGTTCGGCTCTGCATTAGCCTGACGCCCCTGGGTGGGATGCAAAAGATTGCCAAGGTCTGGGGCGGCGGCACGATGGGTGACTATGCCCGCCGAGATTTTGAACCCTACAATGCCCCGCAAGTGCAGGCGATTGTCGATTACCTCTGGTGGCGACTGGAATCTGACGAAACCGGTGGCGATATCATCATTGAGCAGGCCCTCGAAAACTATTGGCTGGAGCGGCTTGAACCAACAGATGGTTGATCTAAAAAGGGTTGGAGTGGAATCGGCAGAGATCCTTGTCCACCTCTGGCGAGAGACCTTTACCCAAGCCTATGGCGAGGTTCACTCCGCTGAAAATATCCACGCCTACTGCGATCGCAACTACACACCAGCAAAGGCGATCGCCCTGCTGTCAGACCCGCAAGTGCATTGCTGCACCGCCTTTAGGCAGGGGAAGCCCGTCGGTTATTGCATCGTCAACCCTCATCCCTGTCCGATTCCTTTGGAAGGGGATGCTGCTGAGCTCAAGCAGATCTACATCCTGGCCAGTGAATATGGTCAGGGTTTGGGCAAAACTTTGTTTGATCAGGCTGTGGAGATCGCCCGTGATGCCCATTGCACCTGGCTCTGGCTCTGCGTTTCGGACTTGAACTATCGCGCCCAGGCGTTTTATCGCAAGCTTGATTTCAAACCGATAGGCTCGGGTCCAGTATTAACCGTGGGCACCGATAGACTTCCATCAACGATTCTGATCCGTAAGCTCTAACACCGCTTCCCCTATTGGCTTCATAGGGATACATCAGGGATCCAATAACCCAGCATTGGTAAAGGCGTAATCGCGATTTCCTGCGTAGGTTGCGATCCGATCTTGGGCAGTTCCGTATTGGGCGTGATCTTCAGGAACCTTCATCATGAACTGCATGGCCGAATCCCAGAGAACTCCCACCTCTGACCATTCTTCAGGTGTGGTAGCAGTTTGCGTCAACTCAGCCGCCATCGTGGCCGTGCGCACCGCTTCCCCAAAGGGCTCAGGTCTGGCCGTTGGTGTCTGTGGCTCAGTCTCTTCTGTTGTTTCAGCAGGTGTATTGACAGTGGGCTCTGATGAAGGGCTCAGTAAGAATTTCCAGGCCAGAAACCCCGTTAATGCCAGCAAGGCCGCCACCAAAAAAATTTTGAAAGACTTAGACATAACGTTGTAGAGATAAGCAATTTTGACGTTTGACGATGGCAGGCAGCTCTCAAAGGGGATGCAGTCATCAAAACGACTTCTCCTTTTAGCCCACTTCTAAGGGGTGAAAAATTAAGTCCCATGAAGACTCAGCATCTATTGTTCCTGCAGGCTTTGCAGTCAGACGATTTGAGCGGATTGGCACAGGGCCTTGTCATTAATTCAGGATAGGGTTGCTATAGTCGGGGCACTGAGCGCTTGGGTGCCATGAACGCTTTTCAAGACGCCTTTATTTCCTATGGTCGCGCCGACAGCAAAGCCTTTGCAGCCCAGCTCAACGATCGCCTCGTTGCCGAGGGGCTAGAGGTCTGGTTCGACTTTGAGGACATTCCCCTCGGGGTGGATTATCAGAAGCAAATTGATGACGGCATCGATCAGGCCGACAATTTCCTGTTTATCATTTCCCCCCATGCGGTCAACTCCCCCTATTGCAGGCTGGAGATTCAGCGGGCGCTGCAGCGTCAAAAGCGGATTATTCCCCTGCTCCATGTGGAGGAAATTAGTCGAGAGACCTGGCAAGATCGCAACCCCACCGGCACCGATGTCGACTGGACGGCCTATACCGAGGCGGGGCGGCAGTCTAGCTTTGTGAATATGGAGGCGGCGATCGCCAAAATCAACTGGATTTATTTCCGTGAAGGCATCGACGATTTTGAGGACGCTGCGCAAGGACTGTTGACGATCTTTCAGCGACAGCGCGGCTATGTACATCACCATACGGTGCTCCTCAGTCAGGCGCTCCATTGGGAGCGCCATCAAAAACAGTCTCGCTACTTACTGATTGGGGAAGAGCGGCAGCAGGCGGAAAGCTGGCTGACTAACCCGTTTAAAGACGAGCAGCCCCCCTGTAGCCCAACCGATCTGCACTGCGAGTTCATCACCGAAAGCACCAAAAACGCCAACAACCTGATGAGTCAGGTGTTTTTGGCCCATGCCGAAACGGATCACGACTTTCGAGAGCAGCTCCGACGAGAACTGAACCGCAACAACATCACCGTCTGGTCGAACAAAACTGATATCCAAACCGGGTCTGACTTTAAGCAGGCCATCCAAGCCGGGATTGAGGAAGCCGATAACGTCGTTTATCTGCTCTCCCCCGACGCCCTCCAGTCGAATGTTTGCCAGCAGGAAATTGCCTTTGCCCAAAAGCTCAACAAGCGGATTATTCCGCTGCTGGTGAAGCCGGTCGATCTTGCCAAAATCTCCAATAGCCAGCGCAACTTGCAGTTCATAAACTTTGCCGATAACACCACCGCAGAGCAGCACGACAAAGACATCGCCAAGCTGCTCAGGGTGCTGCAAACCGAGGCAGACTACTACCACGAACACAAGCTGATGCTGACCAAGGCGCTGAAGTGGGAGCGGCAGCATCGCAACCCCAGCATCTTGCTGCGGGGCTATAACCTGCGTCGGGCCGAGGCCTGGTTGAAGGTGGCCCAGGCCCACCCTAGCGGCCCCCTCTCGTTTCAAACCCAGTTTATTGACGAGAGTTTGCGCCAGCCCCCGGCTCAATCCCTAGATGTGTTCATCTCCTACTCCCGCAGTGATTCGGAGTTTGCCCGTCGCCTCAACGATGCCTTGCAGATCCAGGGTAAGACCACCTGGTTTGACCAAGAGAGCATTGCCTCTGGCACCGACTTTCAAAAAGAGATTTACAGCGGCATTGCCACGGCAGACAACTTTTTGTTTGTGCTCTCGCCCCGTGCGGTCCAGTCCCCCTACTGTGCTGATGAGGTGGCCTATGCCGCCAGCCTGAATAAACGGTTTGTGCCGCTGCTCTATCAACCGGTAGACACCCAGGATTTGCCGCCAGATCTAGCATCCGTGCAGTGGATTGACTTTAGCCCTCGGGACAAGGACTTTCTCACCAGCTTTAGTCAACTGGTGCGTACTTTAGATACCGATCGCGACCATGTCCATAGCCACACCAAATGGTCGCAGTTGGCCATTGAGTGGCATCAAAAAGACCAGAGCGCTGATTTGCTGCTGCGGGGGGGCGAGTTGGCGATCGCCCAAGCCTGGCTCGAAACCGCTGCAATTGAGAAAAAACAGCCTGCGGCCACAGCGCTGCAAAAAGACTTTATTGAGGCCAGTCAAACTGCGCTCTTGGCCGAGCAAGAAGCCGAGCAGCAACGGCAGGCCCATCTGTTGCGATTGCAGCAGGATCGCGCTCAAGAAGCAGAAGCCCGTCTGGCCGAACAGAAAAAATATGCTCGCCGCCAACGGCTTTACTTTGGCGCGGTCAGCGTTGCCCTGATCTTTGCCAGCGCCCTAGGGGTATTGGCCTTTTTCTTATTTGGTCGGGCCACCAGGAGTGAGCATGCCGCCCGTCTAAATGAGATCGAAGCCACCAGCCAATCAGCAGAAGCGCTGTTTGTCTCCAACCATGAGTTGGAGGCGCTGCGGGAAGCGATTCGAGCTGGGACCTCTCTGGTGGATGAATCGAATGACTTGCAATCCAATGAGGCGATCTCCGTTAGTCGCGCCTTGGGCTCCGTGCTCTACGGGATTCGCGAGTTCAACCGATTCTCTGGTCATACCAATGCAGTGTCTTCCCTCAGCTTTAGTGCCGATGGCCAACTTTTGGCCTCCGCCTCTTGGGATCACACCATTCGCCTTTGGCAAGCGGATGGGCAATTGCTTCGTACCCTAGAGGGCCATGGGGCTCCCATCCATAGCGTTGTGTTTAGCCCAGACGGGACCCGATTGGCTTCGGCTAGTGAAGACTACACGATTCGTCTTTGGAATGCCGCTGATGGCACCCTCCTGCAAACCCTGACGGGCCATAGCCAACTGGCGCGGGCCGTGGCGTTTAGTCCTGATGGCCAGACTCTGGTATCGGGCAGTGATGATGGCTCAATGAAATTTTGGAATCTTGACGGCAGCCTGCGGGGCACGGTCACCGCCCACGACGGTTCACCGGTGCTGGCGCTAGCCTTTAGCCCTGATGGTAAACAGTTGGTCTCCGGGGGCGGAGATGGCACGGTGCGGACTTGGACCCCCGATGGCGAATCACTGCAGGTGTTAACCGGTCACGAAAAAGCGGTCCACAGCGTTGCTTTTCATCCCGCTGGCAATCTGATCGCCTCTGGTAGCGAAGACCAAAGCGTGCGACTCTGGCTTGCCAATGGCCAGTTGATTGAGGAATTGAGAGGCCATCGTACCGTAGTAGATGCTGTGGCCTTTAGCCCCGACGGCAAACGCCTAGCCTCTGCCAGCCACGATCGCACCCTCAAACTCTGGGAGCTAGATGGTCGCTTGGTGGCCACCCTGGAAGGCCATGAAAATGAAGTATTGGCTTTAGCCTTCAGCATTGACGGTCAGTTGCTAGCCTCCGCCGGAGCCGACAATACGATTCGCCTGTGGAAGCTGCAACAGGATCTCTCTAGACCTTTGAGCGGTCATCGTCGGGCCGTGCGCAGCGTCAGCTTTAGTGCTGACGGTACCTTAATGGCCTCTGCCGATGGGGATGAAGTGCGGCTGTGGCAAGAGGGCGGGCAAGTGCAGCAGCTCAGGGGCCACACCCAGGTGATTTATGCCACTGCCTTTAGCCCTGATGGCAAGACCCTGGTGTCAACCAGTGCCGATACTACGGCTAAACTCTGGACCACCACGGGGAAACTGGTGCATACCCTCACCGGCCATGAAAACCGCGTGAATGATGTCGCCTACAGCCCGGATGGTCTAACGGTCGTGACAGCCAGCCGCGATCGCACCCTCAAAATTTGGGATGTCGGCACCGGCAAACTGCTACAGACCCTGACGGGCCATACTGCTGAGATTTACGCGGTCAGCATTAGCCCCGATGGCCAATGGCTGGCCTCTACTGGGCGCGACACCACCGTCCGCCTGTGGCAGCGGCAAAGTGACGGTCTATTTGCCAGTGAGCCTGATCGAATTTTGCAATTACCCGAGGACCAACGCACCTGGAATCGTGATGTCAGCTTTAGTCCTGACGGTACCCTGCTGGCGGTAGCGGGCTACGACCGACTAATTCGCCTCTGGAATTGGCAGCGAGAAACGCTGCGTCAAACCCTAGAAGGTCATGGTGCAGTCGTTTTTAGCGTTAATTTTAGTGAGACTGGGGCCTTTCTGGCTTCGGCCAGCGGCGATCAGACCGTCCGGGTTTGGGATCCTCAGGGGCGGCAGCGAATGACCCTACCGGGCCACACCGATTGGGTCTTAGACGTGGCCTTTCGTCCCGGCACCAACCAGTTGGCCTCCGCCAGTGCCGATCGCAGCATCATTCTTTGGAATGGGGAGCTGGAACTTAAGAAGCTTTTGGAGCGGGCCTGTGCGGTAGCCCAGTTTTATTTGCAGTACAACGCCAGGGTGGCAACGGGCGATCGCGCCCTCTGTGACGGTATTGCCACAACAACAACGACCTCAACAGTACCCTCCTTTACCGGCGAAGACCTACGGGAGCAGGTGGAAACTGCCGATTCTACCCCCACCACCCGCGAAGGGGAATTTGGCGATTCTGATGATGCCGCGCCCTTGCCTCGGGAAGATCGCTTTGGTGAAGAGGAGGAGCAGTCGTCACCGCCATATCCTGGTGCAGCCCAGGAAGACTATCAGGAGGATTATGAAGAATACGAGGAGTATGAGGAAAATTACCTGGCACCTCCAGCCCGATCTCCCGATAGAGATCGCGAATCGGATCCCTTTTCGTCAGATCCGTTTGTGGAGGAGCCGCCGCCGCTAGGGGGCAATGGCGAACCACCGCCGACCAGAGAAGATGCTGGCGGAGGGCGGGAGCCTGCACCCAGGCCAGATCAGCCCGAACCAGCTCCGTCGGGAAGCAATCAGGGCGAACCAGGATCAGACGAAGGGCCTGATTGAGAACGGTAATTTAAAAAAAGGGGGCTGACTCAGCTGATCCGCTGGGTTGATCTACAGCAGGCCGCGATAGCGAATAAAGATCAAAATCGCCGCCCAGGATCCCAATGCCACTTTCACCGCCACCAAGACATTCAAGAGCGGAATCCAGCCGCCGCTCAGCAATTCGCCCAACTCTCCCTGGGGCAACTCCACACCCACCAACACCAGCACCGCCAGCACGATAAATATCAGCACCGACACCTTTTCCCACATTGCTGCTCGCCAGCGCTGATAAACGGCCCCCATCCATTGGGTCGAAGCTGTAATTGCGATTAGCCCGATCGCCGTCCCCCCAGCCACCCCCGCGGCAAAACCGCCTCCAGGGCTCAAATGCCCCCGAATCGCTAGCTCAATACCGACGAGTGCGGCGATAGTCGCTCCCAACCGTGCCAAGACAATCGATGGATGATCGGTAAATTGAGAGACCGTATCAGAGGGCTCTTCATCCGCTAGCAAAAACCGCACCCCCATGATCGAGATGGTAAACACCACCACCTCAAAAATGGTGTCGTAGAGGCGATTGCGAAAGATGATGCCAGAGACAGCATTGGGCACACCGCTGTCTGCTACCACCATCTCAACGATAGATAGCTCCGATGTTTCCAGCACTGGATTCGGAAACACCAGCATCTTGATATAGATGGCAATACCCGCAGCAATGTAGATCCAAGTCATGGTGTTTCTCTGTCATTATCTGTAATTCCCTCTTGGGAGGGGTGCCCGTAGGGCGAGTTTGGGTTTCGGTCCATCGTCGTGACAGCGGTTTGCAAGTCTCAAGTTTTGGCAACGGGTTCGGCAGCTTCCTCAGATTTGACATAGCCCAAACTGGCTAGATCTGGAGGCAACTCCGCTGATATGAGTTCGTAGAGTCGCTGTAGCCGAGTCTGGAGGTGATAACGCGGTGTAGAGTCTGCCTGCCCCAGCAGGCAAGTGGTATGAATTTCTTTGGTGGTCAACGCTGCTTTAAGCGCATCCAGATCCGGATAAGGCACCCATTCCAAGCGCAGGTGATGGCGGCTGAGCGGCTGATGCAACGCCGATCGCAGCGGCTGGGCCGTTTCTGCGGCAGTGATATCGCCTGCATCGGTTTCTAAAACGCCGATCCGCATACTCATCGACGATCGCACCGCCACCGCATAGAGGGTGATCGACAACATCGTTCCCACTAGGGCTTCGGTCAGGGCTACATCTGCTGCCCCGAACAGGGCATAAACCAGAGCCGCCACCGCCCCCAAAATGCCGCGAATCACTAGGGCATGGTACGGGTTAGCCTGCACCACCAACATACTGGCGGTGAGGGGCAGCAGTAGGGCGATCGCTACAATATAGAAGTTGTCTGCGGTGATCAGATTAGTCATGATCCCCTCCTGTACTCGAGCAATAGGCGATGACGTAGCCCAGCACCGTATTCCAAATCGCCAGGGAAATCAGCGCCAATACCAGCAGTGGCCATTCCCGAGGAATCTGGAGCAATAACCCCACCACAATCGCCATGGAGCCCAAGGTATCGGCCACTGACAAGCTGTGCAATTTGAAGAGCACCGAGCGATGGCCGACTAAGGGCCAGGTGCCCCAAAACCAAAAGACAATGCCGACGCCAATGCAGAAATAACTGAGGTGGCTGATCATAGCTGGTTCATGCGCCTCAGTACATGGGCTAAGAGCATCAGACCGGCATTGCCAACACTTAAAATCAACACGCCGACGACTCCAATCATCCAATCATCGCGCAAAACGGACACCACCAAAATCATGATGGAAGTTTTGGTGGCAATGCTGGCAAACGCCAGCATTTTCTGCCAAATATCCTCATCCTGAAAGGCCTCATAAATGGGAATCAACAGCGCCAAGATCATTGCAATGAGTATCCAGTTCATCACCCCCTCCTTAAACTAAAACTCAACATCTTCCTAAAACTCAACATCTTCTCGCCCCATTTACGCTAATAGCATTCCAAAGAGCGAAACCAAAACCAAACTCATCACCCCAATTAGGTTTTCAAGGCGTTCAATTCCTTTGGGGAGCTGCAGCAGCAGATTTTTAAAGACTAAGCTATAAGCCAACCAACCCAGGCCAATGGTGACAACTGCTTTGAGAAGGTTGCCCATCTGGTACATGTCCAGATTCAGGCCAGCTGATAGGAGCAATGCGCCTAATAACACTGTAATTGCACCCCAAAAGGCAGGATTAGATTTCGCAGGATCAACAACTGAGTTTTCGGCCTTAAAGGGTAGAAAAATAAATTTTGAAAAGGCGATCGCCGTTCCCACAGAAGCCACCGTCATCACCACCATATGTGGGGTCGCTAAGTTCTTTAGCGTCAGTGTTTTAGCGGCGAACCCAGCCAATAGGGGAAATCCTGAGATCGATAAACTGGGGAGTGCGATCGCCAACCCTAGTTTTCTAGACAGAGGCTGAGTCCGCAGGTTTTGAAAGCTTCGACTGGGTAAATTTCCCGCAATTAGAAATAGGGTGGCTTTGGCTAAACCATGGGTGAGGGCATAAAAGCCTGCCGCTGCTGGGGCCGCTAATACAAACCCCAATTGCGAAACCGTGCTGGCCGCTAACATGCGCTTGGTATCTTTTTCCAAAATCGCATAGCTCACCCCCAGTAGCGCCGTTCCCACACTAAAAATCTGCAAGATCGGCGACAGGTCCGGCATCATCAACGCACAGCGCACCAGCGGAAAAATGCCTGTATTAACGACGACTCCCGATAGTAAGGCAGACACTGGCGTGTCGGCTTCCGAATGGGTCAAGGGTAGCCATAGCCCCGAAACAAAAATGCCGCCCTTGGTCAATAACCCTAGGAAAATCAAGACGACGGCATCAGCGGGGGCCGTTGCTAAGCCCTCGAAGGCAAAAGAGTGATTGGCCTGATAGACCAGCACCGCCCCAATCAGGTAAAACAACATCGCTGTGTTGCTGATAAAGAGGTAGCGTAACCCCACCCAAATAGAGCGATTGCTGCGTGGGTAGGTAATCAGCAAAAATGCAGCAATGCTGATTACCTCTAGGGCCACATACACACTGATGAAGTCGGCACAGATGAAGACCGAATTGATGCTGCCATGCAAAATGATCGCTTGGGTGTAAAAAAAGGCTGACTTGCCCTTGTGCCAGCAATAGAGCACCACCGCCGCTGTCACCAGCCCATTCGTGAGAATAAAGAAGCCGCTGAGGGAGTCCACCATTAAGGTGACGCCAAAGCGATCGAGGAGCACCAGGGTGAGCTCGGACGGCGATAACACCTGCCAGCACCCATAGCCAATGGAAAGTGACGCCACGGCCAGAGCCAGAGTGCGATCTAGCTTAGGAAACAGATAGATGCCAAACCCAACCAACAACGGTAGGGCAATCCAAATAGTTGTGAGGGTATTCATGGGGTATTACTTGCGATCGCCCAGCTTATGATTCTTGTATCTGCTGCGACTTAACGGCTTCTTTAAGTCGCTTGCGCCTTATCCGATGCACCTCATAACGGCCATCTTCGTGATACTTCAACACAATGGTTTTGGGTGTAAACGTAATCAGAAAAATGTCGAGAAAAATCAGCCCAGGGGTGCGATTGGGCTTGACTTGCTCCATCACCACATCTTCCCGCTTATGGGGCCGCACCATAATTTCAATGGCTTCGATATAGGCCTGGGGGATGGCTACAATAATTTCCCAAAGTACATGCAGCCAATCTCTCAGGAAGGTCGGTTCGGTATAGCGTCTCGGAATCAGGAGACAAACGGCAATGCCAATGATGATATTGGCCAAGCTGGCATCAGCGGTGAGCAAAAACCAAATGGTTAACCGCAGCAGTAAATTTAAAAGTCCAATCATGCCAATACCATCCCAAATAGCAAAACCAGCACTAACCCCATGACGCCAATCAAATGTTCAATCCGTTCGACGGCGCGAGGTAACTTGATCGACAACTGCCGAAAAATCACTAAATAAGCCAGCCAACCCAGGGCGATCGTGGCCAAAGGCTTGATGGTGTTTTCGAGGGTATAGGCCTCGTAGTAAGCGCCATTGGCTAAAAACAAGCCCCCTAGCAAGATCACCATGGCGGGCCAAAATCCAGGCTTTGGTTGGCCCTCGCCTCCCCTTGGCAAAAAGATGAATTTGGCAAAGGAGATCGCCGTACCCAAGGCGGCAATATTCATGGCAATCACTTGCCAAGGCATGAGGTTTTTCATGGTGAGCACCTTAGCCCCAAAACCAGACAGCAGGGGGAAGCCAGAAATGGAAAAGCTGGCGATGACGAGGGCAATCCAAATCGGGGTGGCAATGGGGGTTTTCTGGAGGGTTTTGAAATTCCGACTGGGGAGGTTGCCCGCATTCAAAAACAAGGCCGATTTAACCAGCCCGTGGGTGAGGGCGTAGAACCCACCCACCTCGGGAGCTGCCAGCACAAAACCCAATTGAGAGACGGTGTGGAAGGCCAGCATTCGCTTGGTGTCTTTTTCGAAGACAGCGTAGCCAACCCCCAGCAGGGCAGTGCCGACACCAAACAAGCGCACGACGGGGTCAATCTCCGGCACCATCAGGGCGCAGCGCACCAAAGGAAAAATGCCGGTTTTGACCACCACCCCTGATAGCAATGCCGAAACTGGGGTATCTGATTCTGAGTGGGTGAGGGGTAGCCAAAGGCCAGAGACAAAGATGCCGCCTTTAGTCAGCAGCCCCACAAACAACAATGCAACTGCCTCAACTGGGGCGGTGCGGATGCCTTCAAACCCGAAGGAATGGTTGGCTTGATAGACCAACACCGCCCCGATTAGATAGAACAACATCGCTGTGTTGCTCACAAACAGGTAGCGTAACCCCACCCAAATGGAGCGATCGCTGCGGGGGTAAGCAATCAGCAAAAATGCAGCAACGCCAATCACCTCCAGGGCCACATACACGCTGATGAAGTCAGCACAGATAAAGACTGAGTTGACGCTGCCGTGCAGAATGATCGCCTGGGTATAAAAGAAGGCTGACTTGCCATTACGCCAGCAATAGAGCACCACCGCCGCTGTCACTAAGCCATTGGTAAAGATAAAAAAGCCGCTGAGCGAATCCACCATTAAGGTGACGCCAAAGCGATCAATCAATTCCAAAGTCAGATCAGCAGGGGCAACGATCTGCCAAAAGCCATAGCTAGTTGAAATCAGCGCCACGCTTAATGCAAGGGCACGGGCCAGCTTGGGCAGCAGATAAATGCCGAACCCCACTAAGAAAGGCAGGGCAATCCAGATGATCGTGACGATGTTCATGGCGTGTTGCTCCGCTCAATCTCATGGATCTCGAGGGTGGGATTATCCCGCGCCAGCTTCATCACCCCGACTAGCATCACCGCTTGAATCGAGAAGCCAATCACGATCGCCGTCAAGATCACCGCTTGGGGAACTGGGTCGGCGTAGACCAAGGATTCCTCAGAGGCAATCGGAGTATGCACACCGCCCCGAGCCGCGACCAACACGTAATAAGCGATCACACCGGTGCTCATCACATCCATGGCCAGAATTTTCATCATCAGATTCTTTTTCAGAATGATGCCGAAAAATCCAAACAGAACCGTGGCGAAAACACAGGCTTCTAAAATGGCCATTTTGCCCTCAAGAACAACAGCCTCATTAAAGCGTGACTAGGGACCTGTTCCTGGCTCACAGGAACCAGAAACAGGTCTGCGCAAAGGTATCGGCGGGTCAACCGCGATTAATCCGCTCATTCAACCGCAGGTAAGGCAACCTCTTCTGAGGGTAAATCGCCATCCTCGCCCTTCAAAGTCCATTGCAACAAAGGCGGTGCCAAGAAGGTGGTCAAAATCACCATGACGATGATGGCGGCTTCTAAGGGCTTATCCAAAACGCCACTGGCAGAGCCAATCCCAGCAAAGACCAGGCCCACTTCCCCTCGGGGAATCATGCCCACGCCAATGGCTAAGCGGTTGATGCCCGGTTTGCCAAACACAGCCCAGCCGGTAATGACCTTGCCGAAGATGGCGACTGCAATTAGAAAGGTGGCGATAATCAGTCCAGCCCGGTTCTCAGGAACGGCTGGGTTGAGTACACCCAAATCAGCCTTGGCCCCCACCGTCACAAAGAAGATCGGCACCAAAATGTCGGCAATCGGCATGACCTGCTGATCCAGCTCTTTGCGCTTATCGGTTTCATCGAGCACGAGACCGGCCGCGAAGGCACCCAAGATCGCTTCTAAATGAATGATGTTGGCCAAGAACGCCATCACCAGCGCAAAGGTGAAGGCTGGAATGAGAAGTGCACCACGGGTTTGCAGTTTATCGGCGATCGCCACAAAGCTCTTGTTAAAGAACTTACCGAGGAAAATTGACCCGAGTAAGAAGGTGCTGGCAGCAACGATCAGATACAGCACATTCAGGACATCCACCTCTCCTGTTTTTGCCATGCTAGCCACCACCGCCTAGACGTTATTGCCGAGCACATCATCAATTACCGCCGCGCCGACAATAATTTGCCCTTCCGTGGTTTTCAGATGTCCCAGTTCCGACAAGACTTTTGAGGTGATGCCAATGCTAGTCGCAGTCAAGGCCGCACCTGCAAACACAGCCGGAATCGTGGGCACATGGAACAGGGTAATCAGGCCCAGAGTCCCCAAGACCAAGGGCGCGACTACGCCAACAATGGCGACGACCACCGCCTGAGAGCCCACCTTGCCCAACTCCCGTAGGTCTGACTCCAGACCAATTTCAAAGAGCAGCACAATCACCCCAAGCTCTGCCAGCACCGATACCACTTCGCTCTGGCTGGCAAAAATGTGGGCAACTGCTTCCGCATCGAGATTGCCGAGCCGTTGCAAAGCCGTCATCAAGACAGAGTCAGCTGCCACAGCCCCCGTTTCCGGAAAGACCAGTAAATGGAGGATCGACATCCCCACAACAACACCCCCGAGCAATTCGCCCAGCACCGGCGGCAAGCCGAAACGCTTCGAGAGTTCTCCCCCCAGTTTGCTCATCACATAGATGATCACCAGGGTCATCAAAACCCCCGCGAGGACAAAGGAGCCGTAGTCGGCCACCGGTGTCTCGGCCAATATTGGGGTTGAACCTGGCCAATCGACCCAGGTTAAGGGTGGAAAGCTAGACATGAAATTGGATAGCATGATGGACCGTCTGGCTAATGTGATAGGTAGTCTGATCGGTTTGCGCTGGCTTCACTGGGTGAAACGGCAGAACAAAATTGGAATGGAAATTGCTTCAGGCTGTCAAACCTAATCAATGAGCGTTATGCCGGTGGGATGCGCACTTGCTAACCAACCTGCATAACGCAAGCTCATGATTAAGTAGAAGCAACCGCATCTAACGCCTGATCCTGCTCATCAGCTGTGGGATAGATGACGTTGACGGCAGAACGGAGCGCTTCAGATCGGTCCATATAAAGGTTCTGAGGCGGCACCATTTGGAACACCTTGAGGCTTTCTAAACGGCGCTTGGTTTGTCCCGCTGCACCGACGATAAAGATGTTGCGCTCTTTCTCAACGGCTTCCTCAACGGCGTTTTCAATGGCTAGAGAAGCCGTGACCCCTAAGTGAGGTACATCGCTTAGGTCAAAAACAATCGCGTCGCATTCGCGAATCGCATTGTGCTCTCGGGCGATCGCCTTGGCTACCCCAAAGATCATCGGACCGCTCAGTTGGAACAACAGCACGCGACCATTGGCTTCATCCAACCAGCGCTTCTCATCACTAGTGAGTTGAATATCATCATCCGCATCGCTAATGGTCTTCACCGACTCAGACTGCAGCGCACTCATCCGCTCAATGGTGAGGACATTTGCCACGAAGACACCAATACCCACCGCCGCAATCAGATCCACCAGCACCGTCAGGGCAATCACGCCATACATGATTAGAGCGCCCTTGAGCGAAACCTGGTGAGCACGCTTCAAGAAATCCCAATCAATGATGTCAACCCCAACTTTCAGCGCAATTCCAGCCAGTACAGCGAGGGGAATCATCGCCGCCAAATTAGCAGCACCCAAGATCACAACTAAGAGAACAAGAGCCCGCGTTAAGCCCGAAAGCGCAGTGCGACCACCCGATTGGATATTTACCACCGTGCCCATGGTGGCACCGGCCCCCGCAATCCCCCCGAACAAACCAGATATGAGGTTGCCGAGTCCCTGACCAATCAATTCTTTATTGGAGTTATGCTCCGTGCGGGTGAGGCTATCTGCGACAACCGAAGTCAGCAAGGCATCAATACAACCCAACATGCCGAGAACAGCCGCATCCACAAACATGAGTTGGAGCTGATCAGGGCTAAAGGTTGGGATCTGCAGCGCTGGGAAACCAGCTGGGATCTCACCAATGCGGCGAATATCCAATCCAGGGAAAAGCATCAAAGACAGTGCTGTACCGGCAATCAAGGCAACCAACTGGGGTGGCACCAGACGCTTGATCTTGGCCGGCATAAACCAAATGATCGCCACCGTCAGTGCGGCCAAAAAGGTTTCAGCCGGTTGCACATTCGCCAATAGCTCAGGGATTGACCGCAATGTGCCAACCACCCCACCGGCAGGATTGGCTTGCCCCAAGAATGGAGCCAGTTGCAAAATCACCAGGATGATACCAATCCCGGACATAAAGCCCGAGATCACCGTATAGGGCATCATCGTGACGTATTTGCCTAGGCGCAGCGAACCAAAAATAATCTGAAAAACCCCAGCCATCATCACAACGGTGAAGGCCATCGCCAGGCCATTTTCAGGATCAGCAGCCGTTAAGTTGGCGATCACCGCCGTCATCACCACAGTCATAGGCCCAGTGGGCTCTGAAATCAGGGTGGGCGTCCCCCCAAATAGCGCCGCGAAGAAACCGACTAAGACGGCTCCCCATAGGCCCGATACTGCCCCAGCACCGGAGGCAACGCCGAAAGCCAGCGCCATCGGCAACGCAATAATGGCAGCGGTAACCCCTCCAAAGAGGTCACCGCGTACGTTGCGGAAATTAATTCGATTGGTTAGCTGCACAACTAGCCCTCCTAACTCGGCAATCGGACTTAAACCCTCGTCACCCCACAGACAGAAATCTAGTCGAATAGATTCCTGTCTATGCGAAATTTAAAAACCATTAACCAAAGTCTAGGACAAAGCGTGACGGACACAAACCCTCGCTGAGGTGATATTTCTTATGCCTATCTATAAGGTTGGCTTATGCTTCGTGATTAAAACTCCCGTGCAGTCTGACTGCCGGGCCTGGGCCAGTATTGTGTGGCTCTGGTCTCAACAGGCTGGGGCGCATTGTCAATCACGGGTGAAAGCCTTGTTGGGCAAGTATTGCTGCGCCCGTTTCTACAATGCTGGTAGGGACTGAATTCGCTGCGTCGCAAGGATCCTATTCTTAATCAATGACAGCCCCTAAACACTGTGTTGGGTCTTCGCAGTTAAGCGCGCTTGATAGGTTTTTGTGGGTCCAAGGGCTGTTGCGCAGTGACTTGGGCAGCTTGTCATTGGTTATTTGCAGTGCTAGGATGTTGAACCTGGTTGATGAGTCCTAAGTATCCTCGGGTTAGCTGTGGCAAACATTAAGTCCGCGATTAAACGTATTCAAGTTGCAGAGCGCAATCGCCTTCGCAACAAGTCTTATAAGTCAGCTGTTAAGACCCTGACGAAAAATTATCTGGCTGCTGTAGATGAGTACGCTAAAGCCCCTTCCCCTGAGGGGTTGACCGCTGTCCAAGGCCGTATGTCAGCCGTTTTTAGCAAAATTGATAAGGCTACCAAATGTGGGGTTTATCACGCTAATACAGGGGCTCGACGCAAAGCCAAAATTAGCAAGGTGTTTAAGCAGTTAGAGAACGCCTAAAGAATAGCTAGGTTCTGGGTTTTCTCATTTTGGCAGCGTCTTTACAATATTTTTCATGCGTCTGATTGACACCCATGTTCACATTAACTTCGACGCATTCCAGCCAGATTTAGACGACATTGCCCAAGCTTGGCGGGCAGTGGGGGTTTCTCATGTGGTACATTCCTGTGTCACCCCTGAGGAGTTCCCTCGCACCCAAGCTCTAGCTGATCGTTTTTCAGATCTGTCTTTTGCGGTGGGTTTACATCCCCTTGATGTGGACCAGTGGGTCCCAAGTATGGCAGAGCAGATCCAGCGGTTGGCCAAGTCCGACAGCCGGGTTGTTGCTATCGGTGAGATGGGCTTGGATTCGTATAAAGCAACGAACCATGATTTGCAGGTTGAGGTATTTAAAGCTCAGCTGGCGATCGCCCATCAATTGCATCTACCTGTCATCATTCATTGTCGCGATGCAGCTAGAGCAGCCGCAGACATTATTGGCCAATTTATAGCTGACCATGGCCCGGTCAAGGGGGTGATGCATTGCTGGTCGGGAACGCCCGAAGCAACCGAATGGTTTTTGGATCTAGGCTTCTTTATCAGCTTCAGCGGCATCGTTACTTTTAAAAATGCCCACCAAGTCAAGGAATCTGCACTCAAGGTGCCGCTGAACCGACTTCTGGTCGAGACTGATTGCCCTTTTCTAACACCCGAGCCCCGGCGCAAAGAAAGACGCAACCAGCCCGCTAATGTCATTTATGTAGCTCGATATCTGGCTGAATTGAGACAAGATTCCCTAGAGGTTCTCGCTGAACAAACGACCCTTAACGCTATACAACTGTTCCAACTGCCTATATCCACGACTTCATCAGAAAGGAATCCTTCCTTAGTGGCGACAAGCTGTTAGTCATTTACAACAAGCTGCAGTCTTGACAAAATAACTCACTTGCACCTACTCCATTACGCTATGCTTGCAATGCAGATATTGAAAAAATTGATTACATCAACTTATTAGATAGGAAATTTTTGGGTTAAGCAGTGCTGCAACCTTCTCGCCAAGATGAATGTGTTGCTTAGCGATCGCGGTTTTTAACGCAGAATTTTTGTTTCATTGTATCGGGCTTGCCCACCTTAAGGAGACGCATGAGCGATCAAATTACCCCCATCAATACCTTTGCCCTGCCTGATTTGGTTGAAATCCAAAGATCGAGCTTTCGCTGGTTTTTGGAAGCTGGGCTAATTGAGGAATTGGATGGATTTTCGCCCATCACAGACTACACCGGTAAATTAGAGCTACATTTCCTCGGCAAGGAATACAAGCTCAAGAGCCCTAAATACGATGTCGACGAAGCGAAACGTCGAGATGCGACGTACGCAGTACAAATGTATGTGCCAACTCGACTCATTAATAAAGAGACGGGTGAAATCAAGGAGCAGGAAGTCTTCATCGGTGACCTGCCGCTGATGACCGATCGCGGCACCTTCATTATCAATGGTGCCGAGCGCGTCATCGTCAATCAGATTGTCCGTAGCCCCGGTGTCTACTACAAGGCAGAAACTGATAAAAATGGTCGCCGCACCTATAACGCTAACCTCATTCCCAACCGGGGGGCTTGGCTCAAGTTTGAGACCGACAAAAATGACTTGGTTTGGGTCAGGATTGATAAGACACGCAAACTCTCTGCTCAAGTCCTGCTAAAGGCCCTTGGGCTTACAGATGCTGAGATCTTTGATTCACTCCGCCACCCTGAATACTTTCAAAAGACCATTGACAAAGAAGGGCAGTTCAGTGAAGAAGAAGCCCTCCTAGAGCTTTATCGTAAGCTTCGCCCTGGCGAGCCGCCGACTGTCTCGGGAGGACAGCAGCTACTCGAGTCTCGCTTTTTTGAACCGAAGCGATATGACTTGGGGCGAGTCGGGCGCTACAAACTCAACCGCAAGCTTCGGTTAAGCGTTCCCGACACGGTCAGGGTGTTGACGCCTCAAGACATTCTGTCAGCGGTGGATTACCTAATCAACCTAGAATTTGACATTGGTTCCGTTGACGACATCGACCACTTGGGTAACCGCCGGGTGCGCTCCGTCGGTGAGCTCTTGCAAAACCAAGTCAGAGTCGGCTTAAACCGCCTAGAACGCATTATCCGTGAGCGGATGACGGTCTCCGACGCCGAAGCTTTAACCCCCGCTTCTTTGGTCAACCCCAAGCCCTTGGTTGCAGCCATCAAGGAATTCTTCGGGTCTAGCCAACTGTCTCAGTTTATGGACCAAACCAATCCGTTGGCTGAGCTGACCCACAAGCGCCGGATTAGTGCCCTCGGTCCAGGTGGTCTAACCCGTGAGAGAGCCGGTTTTGCCGTCCGCGATATTCATCCTTCCCACCATGGCCGCATTTGCCCCATTGAAACCCCAGAAGGCCCCAATGCTGGCCTAATTGGTTCCTTGGCAACCCATGCCAGGGTGAATGCTTTTGGCTTCATTGAAACCCCCTTTTACCGGGTTGAAAATGGACGGGTTCGCCGAGACTTGCCCTCGGTGTATATGACCGCAGATGAGGAGGATGATCTGCGGGTTGCCTCTGGTGATTTGCCATCAGATGAAGCGGGCTACATCATCGGCGATGCAGTACCGGTGCGGTACCGCCAAGACTTCATGACCATTCCGCCCAGTGAGCTCGACTACGTTGCCGTGTCACCGGTTCAAATCATCTCGGTAGCAACATCATTAATTCCCTTTCTAGAGCACGACGATGCCAACCGAGCGTTGATGGGCTCCAACATGCAGCGGCAGGCGGTGCCTTTACTGCGTCCTGAGCGCCCCCTCGTAGGTACCGGTCTGGAAGCACAGGCTGCCCGTGACTCTGGCATGGTTTTGGTGAGCCGTACCGAGGGAGAAGTGGTCTACGTGGATGCCAATGAAGTCCGGATTAAAGATCCGGAAGGCAAGGTTCACTCGTACACCATTCAGAAGTATCAGCGCTCTAACCAAGACACCTGTCTGAATCAGCGCCCCATTGTGTTCCATGGGGATCATATTCAACTTGGCCAAGTGATTGCAGATGGTTCTGCCGCAGAAGGGGGAGAAATTGCCCTAGGGCAGAATGTTCTCATTACCTACATGCCTTGGGAGGGCTACAACTACGAGGATGCAATCCTAATCAGCGAAAGGCTGGTTTTTGAGGATGTGTACACCTCAATCCACATTGAAAAATTTGAAATTGAAGCCCGCCAAACCAAGCTCGGTCCTGAGGAAATCACCCGAGAAATTCCGAACGTGGGTGAAGATGCCCTCCGCCAACTAGACGAAACTGGCATCATTCGCATTGGCGCGTGGGTCTCAGCCGGAGACATTCTGGTGGGCAAAGTGACGCCCAAGGGAGAATCGGATCAGCCTCCAGAAGAGAAACTCCTGCGGGCTATCTTTGGTGAAAAAGCCAGAGATGTCCGGGACAACTCCCTCCGGGTGCCCAATGGCGAAAAAGGCCGCGTTGTTGATGTGCGCGTCTTTACCCGTGAGCAGGGAGATGAGCTGCCACCGGGAGCGAACATGGTGGTGCGTGTCTACGTTGCGCAAAAGCGCAAGATTCAGGTGGGCGACAAAATGGCGGGTCGCCATGGCAACAAAGGGATTATCTCTCGGATTTTGCCCCTAGAAGATATGCCCTATCTGCCCGATGGCCGCCCTGTTGATATTGTGTTGAATCCTCTGGGGGTGCCCTCTCGTATGAATGTGGGGCAAGTCTTCGAGTGCCTTTTAGGGTGGGCCGCAGATAACTTAGACGCCCGCTTTAAAATCACTCCCTTTGACGAAATGTACGGGGAAGAAGCATCCCGGAATTCAACCCATGGCAAGTTGCAGGAAGCTCGAGAACTTACGGGCGAAGACTGGGTCTTCAATCCCGATGATCCGGGCAAAATTCAAGTCTACGATGGCCGCACTGGCGAACCCTTTGATCGACCGGTCACGGTGGGCAAAGCCTATATGCTGAAGCTCGTTCACTTGGTGGATGATAAAATCCACGCCCGCTCGACTGGACCTTACTCTTTGGTTACCCAGCAGCCTTTGGGCGGCAAGGCCCAACAGGGCGGCCAGCGATTTGGGGAAATGGAGGTTTGGGCTTTGGAAGCCTTTGGTGCTGCCTATACTCTGCAAGAGCTGCTAACGGTGAAGTCTGATGATATGCAGGGGCGCAATGAAGCTTTGAACGCGATTGTGAAGGGCAAGGCGATTCCCAGGCCGGGCACACCAGAGTCCTTCAAGGTGTTGATGCGTGAGCTGCAGTCTTTAGGTCTGGATATTGCAGCTCATAAGGTTGAGACGCGTGAAGACGGTACCAGTCGAGATATTGAGGTTGACCTCATGGCTGATATTAGTAGCCGCCGCGCCCCATCACGTCCCACCTACGAATCCATTAATTCGCCTGAACTTGAAGGGGCAGAAGAGTAGCTCTAGCTGTCTTCTCAATTATTACTTGCCTGACATTACTCTCATATCTGCATAAGGAAGTGGCTCAACATGCCTAAGCTGGAACAACGGTTTGACTACGTCAAAATCGGCATCGCTTCTCCAGAACGCATTCGTCAATGGGGAGAACGCACCCTCCCGAATGGGATGGTCGTTGGAGAGGTGACTAAACCTGAGACCATTAATTACAGAACCCTCAAACCTGAAATGGACGGCTTGTTCTGTGAGCGTATTTTTGGTCCAGCGAAGGATTGGGAATGTCACTGTGGCAAATATAAGCGCGTTCGCCATCGGGGTATTGTTTGCGAACGTTGCGGTGTTGAAGTCACGGAATCGCGCGTACGTCGCCATCGCATGGGGTATATCAAGCTAGCGGCTCCTGTCGCCCATGTTTGGTATCTGAAGGGGATCCCCAGCTATATCGCCATCTTGCTAGACATGCCTTTGCGGGATGTGGAGCAGATTGTTTATTTCAACGCCTATGTTGTTTTAGATTCTGGCAATGCTGACAACCTCAACTACAAGCAGCTTCTAACCGAAGACCAATGGATTGAGATTGAAGATCAGCTCTACGATGAAGAATCTCAGCTGTCAGGGGTAGAAGTGGGAATTGGCGCTGAAGCGCTCCAGCGCCTGTTAGAAGATCTGCCCTTAGAAGAAACCGCTGAAAAATTAAGAGAGACGATCGCGGTCTCCAAAGGGCAAAAGCGCGCCAAGCTGATTAAGCGTTTGCGGGTCATTGATAACTTTATTGCCACTGGGTCTAAACCAGACTGGATGGTTTTGAACGTCATTCCAGTGATTCCCCCTGATTTGCGACCCATGGTGCAGTTAGATGGGGGCCGTTTTGCCACATCTGACCTAAACGATTTGTACCGCCGCGTGATCAACCGGAATAATCGTTTAGCGCGTCTTCAAGAAATTCTGGCACCGGAAATCATTGTTAGAAATGAGAAACGGATGCTGCAAGAGGCGGTTGATGCGCTTATTGATAATGGGCGGCGGGGTCGCACCGTTGTCGGCGCGAATAACCGGCCCCTCAAGTCACTGTCCGACATTATCGAAGGTAAACAGGGACGATTCCGCCAAAACCTATTGGGTAAGCGGGTTGATTACTCGGGACGTTCTGTCATTGTCGTAGGCCCTAAGCTCAAGATTCATCAATGTGGTTTACCACGAGAAATGGCGATCGAGCTGTTTCAGCCTTTTGTGATCCATCGACTCATACGTCAGGGGCTTGTCAACAATATTAAGGCTGCGAAAAAGCTGATTCAGCGCAATGACCCAAGCGTTTGGGATGTGTTGGAGGAAGTGATTGAGAGTCATCCCGTCATGTTGAACCGGGCACCGACCCTTCACAGACTTGGTATTCAAGCATTTGAGCCCATTTTGGTGGAAGGACGCGCGATTCAACTGCATCCTTTAGTCTGTCCGGCGTTTAACGCTGACTTTGATGGGGACCAGATGGCCGTTCACGTTCCCTTGTCACTAGAAGCGCAGGCTGAGGCGCGTCTCCTGATGCTGGCTTCTAATAATATTTTGTCCCCAGCGACGGGGCGTCCCATCATTACACCTAGCCAAGATATGGTTCTGGGTTGTTATTACCTAACGGCTGAAAATCCCTATCAGCAGAAAGGTGCTGGTCAGTACTTCAGCAGCATGAGTGATGCCATTATGGCTTTCGAGCAAGGGTTGGTTGATTTGCATGCTAAGGTTTGGCTCCGCTTTGATGGCCCTGTAGAAGGCGATGCAGATGAGGATGTCTTGGTAGAAGAAATCAAGAGTGATGATGGTAATGTGACCCGACTCTACGAAGAGCGCCGTATCCGCGAGGATGCAGAAGGTAATTTACTCTCTCAGTACATTAAAACGACACCGGGTCGGATTATTTACAACAAAACGATTCACGGGGCATTGGCTACTTGAAGCCCAGAACTTCGTTTTGACTTTGGCTGCTAAGGGTTTATAGAGCAGCTATTGGAACCACACTTGATACTTAGAGGCGGGAATACGTGATGGCGGAGCAAGAGATGAACCAAGCTGAGATGATCTTTAGAAATAGAGTTATCGATAAGAAGCAGCTCAAAAAACTTGTTTCTTGGTCATTCGAGAACTTTGGAACCGCAAGAACGGCCCAAATGGCCGATGAAATCAAGAGCCTTGGGTTTCACTATGCCACTCGGGCGGGTGTTTCTATTAGTGTTGAAGATTTGCAAGTTCCGCCCGAAAAGCGTCAGCTGCTTGAGGCTGCTGATGAGGAAATTAAGACCACTGAGGAGCGCTACACCCGAGGAGAAATTACTGAAGTAGAGCGATTCCAAAAAGTGATTGACACTTGGAATGGTACCAGTGAAGAACTTAAAAATCAGGTTGTCACTAATTTCAAGAACAACAATCCGCTTAATTCTGTCTACATGATGGCCTTCTCTGGGGCCCGAGGAAATATTTCTCAGGTGCGGCAGTTGGTCGGAATGCGGGGCCTGATGGCGAATCCTCAAGGGGAAATTATTGACCAGCCGATCAGGACTAATTTCCGTGAGGGCTTATCCGTTACGGAATACATTATTTCGTCTTATGGCGCGCGAAAGGGCCTTGTAGATACTGCCCTCAGAACTGCAGATTCGGGCTATCTAACCCGGCGTCTTGTTGATGTCTCTCAGGATGTGATTATCCGTGAGAACGATTGTGGTACTGAGCGAGGAATCCCTTTAGAAAGCATGATGGCGGGCGATCGCGTTCTTATTCCCCTGTCAGATCGCCTCATGGGCCGAGTTGCCGCTAGAGATGTCCTTCACCCTGAAACCGGTGAGGTCTTAGCAGAAAGAAATCAATTCATCTCTGAACATTTAGCAGAGGCTATTTATGCTGCAGGCGTTCAGAGTGTTTTTGCCCGCTCTGCGCTAACTTGTGAGGCCACCCGCTCCGTTTGCCGCCATTGCTATGGTTGGAGTCTGGCTCATTTTGACATGGTTGATCTGGGTGAAGCCGTCGGTATTATTGCAGCTCAATCTATTGGTGAACCGGGTACTCAGCTCACCATGCGAACGTTCCACACGGGGGGAACGTTTACAGGTGAGATGACCCCTCAAGTGCGTGCCAGTTTTGATGGTGTGGTTAAGCTGCCTAAGCGCTTCAAGAATCGAGGTTTCCGTACGCGTCACGGAGAGGACGCGCTGATCTTAGAGAGCAACACCGAGCTTGTGGTTGAGAGCGGTTCGAAAACCCAAAAAGAAACGCTTCCACAAGGCTCAATTCTATTTGTCAAGAATGGCGCGCGGGTCACTAAAGAGCAGTTGCTGGTAGAAATGCCGACTGCCAGCAGAGTTCGCAAGGTGACAGAAAAAGCTGCTAAGGACGTAACCAGCGATCTGTCTGGAGAGGTGAAGTTCGCAGGGCTCGTACAAGAAGAGAAGAAAGATCGCCAGGGCAACACCACCCACTTGGCCCAACGGGGTGGCTTGCTTTGGGTCCTCTCTGGAGAAGTCTATAACCTGCCTCCGAATGCAGAGCCGGTGGTCAAAAATGGTGATCAGGTTCAAAAAGACGGCATCCTTGCTGAAACCCGTCAAATGACTGAGCGGGGGGGACTGGTGCGTCTGCCCGAGATTCCAGAAGGTAAATCAACCCGAGAGGTAGAGGTCATCACCTCCTCCGTCTTGCTGGATCAAGCCGAAGTCAATATGGAAAGTGGCCAGGCTGGTGAGCATTACGTTATTGAAACAGCCAGTGGGCAACGCTTCTCCTTGATTGCAACGCCAGGGACCAAGGTGGCGAGTAATGCTGTGGTTGCTGAACTCGAAGACGATAAGTATCGCACCCAAACAGGGGGGATCATTCAATACTCGGGTCTTGAAGCAGCTAAAAAGGGTAAAGCTAAGCAGGGATACGAGGTCACCAAAGGTGGAACGCTCCTCTGGATCCCTGAGGAAACTCATGAGGTCAACAAAGATATCTCACTATTGCTGGTTGAAGACGGGCAATACATTGAGGCAGGTACGGAAGTCGTTAAGGATATTTACAGTCAAAACAGTGGTGTCGTAGAGGTCACTCAGAAAAACGACATTCTCAGAGAGGTGGTCGTTAAGCCTGGTGACCTGCATATGGTCGAAAACACTGATGCAGTCATGGATCGCGATCGCACAATCGTGCCTCCCGGAGAAACCTTGCTGCCAGGTCTTGCAACCCAGTCCTTGTCCTACGTGGAGTATGTTGAAACACCCGAAGGACCGGCACTGCTGCTACGACCCGTTGAGGAATATAGCGTTCCTGATGAGCCTTCAGTGCCGAGCCAAGATTCCATCAGTGACTCGGGTAATACGATTCGCTTACGGGCTGTACAGCGTATTTCTTATAAAGATGGTGAGCGGGTTAAGTCCGTTGAAGGTAGAGAGTTGCTGCGAACGCAACTCGTGCTAGAAATCGATGACGATTCCTCCCACCTTGAGGCTGATATTGAGCAAGTCGCAGATGAGTCGAACCCCGACATCATGCGCCTACAGCTCGTCATCCTCGAATCGATTGCAATCCGACGAGATGTTGTAGCCGATCAAACCCAGGGCAGTACCTTGACGCGCCTCTTGGTCAAAGATGGCCAACAAATTGAGCCCGGTGCAGTTGTTGCGCAAACAGAGATTCAATGCAAAGAAGCTGGGGAAGTCCGGGGTATTTTAGAGGGCGCAGAAGCAATTCGCAGAATCCTCGTGATGCGGGATAGTGACTTAGTCACGCTGGATCTAGGTGGCAAAACCGCAACGGTGAATGAAGGGGATCTGATTGTTGCGGGTACGGAAGTGGCTTCCGGTTTACGCACTGATGAATCTGTTCAAGTGATTCGCGTAACGGAGAGTGAAGTTGTGCTGCGTTTGGCCCGCCCTTACCGGGTCTCGACTGGTGCGGTATTACATATTGCCGACGGCGATCTCGTCCAACGGGGTGACAAGTTAGTGCTGCTCGTCTTTGAACGAGCTAAAACAGGCGACATTATTCAAGGTTTACCCCGGATTGAAGAACTACTAGAGGCGCGTAAACCTAAAGAAGCCTGCGTCTTAGCTGAACGACCCGGTACTGCACAGGTCAGCTTTGCTGATGACGAAACGGTTGAAGTCAAAATTGTGGAATCAGATGGTGTAGTCACGGACTACCCCATTAACCCAGGCCAAAATATGCTGATCAGTGATGGTCAAGTGGTCGAAACGGCTGAGCCCTTAACCGATGGCCCCGCAAACCCCCATCAGATTTTGGACGTTTTCTTCAATTACTATCTGGCTCAAGGGGAAGGTACCCATGAAGCGGCCATGAAGAGCCTGCAGCAGGTTCAAACCTTCTTGGTGAATGAAGTGCAGTCTGTTTATCAATCTCAAGGCATTGATATTTCCGACAAGCATATTGAAGTCATTGTCAGGCAAATGACCTCTAAAGCTCGGGTTGAGGACGGGGGTGATACAACGATGCTTCCGGGTGAGCTGATGGAGATTTACCAGATTGAGCAGGTCAATGAAGCCATGTCGATCACTGGGGGAGCTCCAGCCCAGTACACCCCAATGCTATTGGGGATTACGAAGGCGTCGCTGAATACGGATAGCTTTATTTCTGCGGCCAGCTTCCAAGAAACGACTCGCGTCCTCACTGAGGCCGCTATTGAGGGCAAGTCAGACTGGCTCAGAGGACTGAAAGAAAATGTGATTATCGGGCGTTTGATTCCGGCGGGTACTGGTTTTAACGCCTACGAAGAACCCACAACACCTGAAGTTGAAACGAATCTATATGAGGGCAATCTCATAGACGATACGTTGGCGCGAGAAGTCTTAGACGATAAGACAGCGCGTGCCTATGAGCTAGAGGGTGGCTTAGGGATTCTGGATGATGAAGTGGTGGGCACATCGAAGGGTGCAGATGATGCGTCTAGCAAGCCCGCTACTTCCGAAGAAATTGCCGATATTATCAATGGCGATGATGTGCTGATTGATGATAATAGCGCTAGTCTCTAACCTGCTTGAAAATCCAACCCTGTGATTGAATAAATATCCTTGCTTTGCCGAATTTATGGCTTCAAGTCAAGCAAGGATATTTTTTTGTGGGCTCATCTCTGCTTCTTTTTGGGCGCATACAACACTTTATCTAGAGGCAGTTTTCTGACTCTGGATAAGCGGTCTGAGCAGATAGTAGTAGGCACTGTCATACAGATCTTCGTACCATTTCCAGTTATTTTGAACGACTTTGTCTCGAATAAACCCTGCTTTTTCTAGGACACGATATGAGGGGATGTTTTTGAGTGTCACCCCCGCTTCGATACGTTCAACATCTGTGCAGCGAAAGAGCCAGTCAATGACGATAAGTAATGCTTCGGTTGTATAGCCTTGATTATGCTCTCTGAAATCGAGGAAGTAGCCGACTCGACATACATTAGTCTCTAAGTCGGAATATTCTGCTTCAAAGCAAACGTCAAAAAGTCCAATAGCCTGATTGTGCTTGTGTATCACCCAAATCAAATTATTCGCATCGTAGTAACTCGGCTCTAACCAAGCCTTAACATCATCAAGGTTGCTGGCAACATACTGAAAGTCTTCAATGCTTCTCCGCTCTTTAGCAATCTCGAAAATTGCTGGTATATCAGCTAATTCCAGAGGAGCAAGCGTTAGCCTTTGAGTCTGAAGTATAGTCGCTGTAAACATATATAAATCAGCTTAAGCAAGGTCTAAGGGCTGTTATCAATAAAGCTGGGATCCCTGCGGTGAGACGGTTTTAGCCCCTGAAAATAGTTCAGAAACGGGCGCGGCAACTTGCCCAGTAAGGCTTTTACCCGTAATTGATGACGCGCCCTAGGGCTAGAAGGCTTGCGTTTATGAAGACATATCCTGGGGCTTGGTACAGGACAAAAGTTGAAAAGATAGACAGGGAGAGGGTTTGATAGAAAT
>ERZ1740060.175-NODE-175-length-49445-cov-8.225936_pt1 | contig 49445 bp, 44 predicted proteins | sample MGYA00581743_ERZ1740060 | MGnify/ENA primary metagenome ERZ1740060 (study PRJEB43018, sample SAMN04849235) | marine metagenome | isolation source: floating plastic debris | place: Pacific Ocean | collected 2008-08-27 | study: EMG produced TPA metagenomics assembly... | reverse complement strand
GGGGCAATGGCTTTATGGCGGCTCTTGTGGTGTAGCTGCAAACCGGTGTCGTGGCCCGTCGCCTGCCTGAGGCTCGGGCTTGGCTAACCGTCAGTTCGCTCACCACCTTGTTGGTAACAGTGTTACTGCCCTTATTCGGACCGATTCCAGGTGTCAGGCTCATACAGGAGGTTGGGCAAAGTTGGGTCCTGCTAATGCCCTGGGCTGGACCGATTCCAGGTGTCGGTCTCATACAGGGGGTTGGGCAAAGCTGGGTTTCTAGAAAGACGGCGAAAGAACCCCTCTCTTGGGCAATTTTTCATGGGCTGCTAATAGTCGCGGCCTACATTATTTCGTTAGCGATCGAGACGTATAGCTTGCCCTTTGTTTGGGTGGGATATGTTCTGACCTCAACTGCGCTGATCGGGCGTTGTCTGGGGACCCTTCCAGAACAGTTGCCGGTCCCCCCGATGGGGATAGCGGCCTATGGGCAGGCGTTTCTGCGGCGGCCTTGGCAGTCTGCTGAATGGACAGAGGGTGATCCGCCGACGAATACCGGCTCGACAACCTACACCGTTGCTGCGCTTCGTGGCATGACCTCTAAAGCTTTGGGTCAAAACCTTTGGGCAATTTGGCTACTGGCCAGCGCGGCGCTCACGGGACTCAGTTTGTGGCTGTTTATCGCGTTTATCGACCACTTCGCGGGGCTGAATTTGTATGTCTGGTTCGTAATTTTTGCTCAGTTTGGGTTGATTGTTGTATCGCTTGTCCTATACGTGCTGATTGTGCTGGTGTCGAGTCCGCCTCGGGCAGTGGGTTGGCAGGTGCCGGGACTGATTCTGTTGGGGATTTCTCTATTGCAACTGTGGGTGATTTCATCTGTGATCGTCAGCGGCTCGGGATAGAAGTAGATGCTCCCAGTGATGTGCGTGCATTTTTATCTTTGAAGTTTTGGACTAATGGCAACGTTTCAAGAAGTTAGGGCTCAGGCCCAGCAGGGGAATACGGGGGCGATCGCCGCCCTACTCAACTACACCCTCAAGAAAAACAACCTCCAGACCAAGGTCACCGCATCGGGTCGTTGTCTCACTGTCCATATTCGCGGGCAGCAGGCTCCAGATTCTAGCTTGGTGCCCCGCTTGAAAAAGAGCCTAGACCAGTTGGCTATCAAGCGCTTTGAGCACTTAGAAGTCAGTGCTTATCAGGTAGGGCAAGCCAAAGCCGTATGGACCAGCCGCGCGCCGCTCACGCCCGTTGCGGCCCCGCCAGCGCCAACCGTGCGGCCTATCTCCGTTACGACCTCCAGCAGTCAGGCTCATCAAGGTCCGTTCACCCTCTTAGGCCGAGACCTACCAGAGAACCCCTGGCTCAAGCGAATTGCCGGTCTCATCGCCATACCGTTGTTGATCATCAACAGCATTCAGTTCATGTTGCTGACCCAAACCCAGCTCTTTGGGTTGATAAAGTCGGGAGAACCCTGGTTCAATCCCCAGACTAACGAGCGGATAAACAATGTTTTCATGTACTTCGTGTACTTTGGCCGGGGCTACCTCTGGTACGGCTGCTTGATCTTGCTTGGAGTCTTGGCCACTCGATATGCGTTTCATCCCCGTTCACAGCGGGCGAATTGGGTGGCGCTCAGTTTGGCAACGATACCGGTAATACTCTGGCTGGTGGGCATCCTCACCGATCCGCTGCTGCATTTCAGTGAAGCGGACATTTTCTTCCCGTCGTCGAATATCCCCCCTAGATTTATGCACCCAACGATGGGGGAGAGCATTACAAGCTGGAAAAAATGGGTTTTAATCGCGTTTGACCTGGCTTTAATGGGTGGCCTGGTGGGGCTTTGGATCCCGCAGATCCTGAGGGTGCGCCGCCAGACTGGTACAGATGACAGATCCGCTGAGCAACCGAAAGGTAAGCAGCAGCGACGGGCAACGCAGGTGATGGCAGCGGTTGCTGTGGTTGTCTTGCTGGTGACGAATCCCTCTCACCATCAGCATGCAAAAAGCAGGGCGCTTCGTGACCTTGCTCGCAACACTAATCCTGTTCAGTCCAATATCTCTCGCGAAGACATGGCCCGGTATATCGAGGGACAAAAAAGGTCGACGACCTACCGATCAGCACTCTTCTTTTCTTGGGGAATTGCGCCTCAACGTAACACTTTCGGTATTTTAGGCCGGGTTTATCACTACAGGTCGGGAGCATCGTCTGACCGATTTCCAACACGACTTGATGTGTTCAATCCCTTTACTAAATTTCGCCAGCAACAAAATGATTGAGTTGTTAGACGTGCTGAGCGTTGGAGGCCAAAGTGATGTCTTCATCTGCTAGCGAATCAACGCTAAGAGATCGCGCTCGACAGGGAGACTGTGCCGCCATTGCCTATCTAATCAACCGCGCCTTTCAAAAAGAGGCGATTCAAGCGGAGGTGCGCACCCAGAAGAAAGAACTGATCGTGACGCTACAGGCAGAGACCGCACCACAGAAGCGCTATGTCCGTCCTCTGGTCCAAGGCATTCAGCGGTTGGGGGTCAGTGGGGTTACCCACCTCACCGTAGAAAGCTATGCTGCTGATGTCATGCTGCCGGACTGGGTCGAAACGCTGCAAGTGCCAGAGCGTTCTCCAACGGGTCGCCACACTGACCAGCCCCCGCAGCAGAGTGCATTCATGGCGCAGTGGCATCAGTTTCGGCGGGCGATGCCGCCACCATTACAGTCATCTGCGGTGCTTATTGGCTTTATGGCCGTTGTTTGGGTGCTATTGGTGCTGCATCCTTTGGCGATCATCGCGGCGCTGTTGGTGTTCGCAGGGTGGTGGTGGCCTCGGCATCCCCATCAGCGCCAGTCTTGGCCACCCCGGTTGCGCAACTTGCCCAATGACTTTTGGCTCTTTCGTTGGGGCTGGGTTGCAACAGTGCTGCTGGGCTATGCTTTGCTCACCCAGCAACAGCTTCTAGCCTATCCAGTCCTTCTAAGCCTAATGGCACTGTGGTGTAAGGGGCTTTTCTCTCTGTTGATACAGCACAGGCGGGGCGGTCAGGACATCTGGCTGATGGGAAGCCTGCATCTGCTGTTTGTGCTAATTGCGCTACAGCTCGGGTTCTCGATAATGGAACCGGCCTTGTATCTGAAAACATTGATAGGGGTTGGGGCCTTACCGATATTTGTCTTGGGTGCGTTAGGGCGGAATAAGGCCGCAGCCATCGGCGGAGTCCTCATAATCCTGACGGCTGTGCTGCTGTTTGTGGCGGTATTTCTACTCACCACTTTAACGATCTATGCCGACATGTCTAGGAGATACGCTGATCCCGGCGAATGGACTGTCGTAGTGCTCCTGCCTATCTTGCTGGTGGTAGGACTGCCATCAATGCTCGTACTCTTTGTGGCCGGTGTGATTATTCTTCGGCTTTCCCGACCAAATACCCCCTACCCCGCTGTTCGTGGCGGTTTGATGCTGGTGGGAGTCTATGCCAGTTGGATGACTTTGTTATCTACTTTTAGGTAGCTTTAAATCGTTTTGAGTGAGAAATCGATGAGGAATTAAACAATGACCGCTGATGCTACGGCTGCATCATTGCGAAAACGGGCCAGTCAGGGTGATCCAAATGCGATCGCGGCCCTGCTCAATCAATCTTTTCAGTCCCAGGGTATCCAGGCCAGCGTCACCCGTAATAGCGCCAATTTAGATATTGCCTTGTATAGCGATCGCCCCATCGATCTTCAGTATATTGACCGGTTGGCACGGGGGCTGCAACGGCTCAACGTCCCTGTTGTCGCGTTTACCGTTGCAGCCTATCCAACTGGGGGACTGATCCCAGATTGGGTACAAACGCGCTCACGCTCTACACCATCAGCCTCTTTTGTAGGCATCGAAAAGTCTGCTCCCGCCGCAAAAGCCGCAGCCTTTCCACCTGTTCCCAAAAAGTACAGACCCAAGGGCCAGAAGAACCTACATCCTCTATGGCTCGTTGCTGCGATTGTAATTTTTTGGGCAGGAACCTTAATCGTGGGCGGCATGATATTCGACGCGATCGGCGACTGGTACAACCAATTTGCCAGAGATTATTGGTGGATGTAGCAGTGCTACTTCTTGAGAGCCTTAGGTCCGACACCCTTGGAAAACAAATCAATTACCTAATTCAGATTAGATATATAAATGTGGCTTTGCTGAGCCCCGAGATGACTCTATCTGTCAAACCCAAGCTGCTGAGCAATGGGATCGGTGGTCTATCCTCTAAATCGGCAACAACCAAATGTTAACCAGACGATGCGGTGAAATAACCTGCGGGCTCGGGTGACCCCAAGCACCACAAAAGGCTCAGACCTAAAGATTATGCGGAACCCGGGACTTGAACCCGGAAGTTCTTGCGAACACTAGAACCTGAATCTAGCGCGTCTACCAATTCCGCCAGTTCCGCTAACTGACTTGCATTCAAGCTACGGTCAACGATCATCTCCCAGAACCGATTCTCCGTCAACTGAAAATCCGTTTCTTCAGACGAACATCAGCGTCCAGCTTGTCTAGACTGCATCGTTTTGAGATCGAGATTGCCCTAACTTATCCAGAAGATTCTGCTTCGATCATGTAGAATCTAAACGATTTTTTGTTTTTGCTTGATCTCAGATTCAACGGCTGCTTTACAAGCCTTTATTTAGCTTTGGAGGATAAAACCATCGTCACGTCCAATAGTGTGAACCCGTCCACCGCTTCCCCCGAAGCTGAAGAGGCTGTTCTAGAAATCTGGGGTCAGCAGTCCCTATCGGGTCATGTTTCCATCAGTGGTGCTAAGAACTCGGCTTTAGTCGTTCTGGCCGGTACGGTGCTGAGTAGCCAGCCCTGCCGCTTACGAAATATCCCGAACTTGATGGATATTGACCGCATGGCTCAGGTCTTGTCAGCATTGGGGATTAAGGTGAGTCGTAATGGCCACACCCTCGATATCGACCCGAGCGATATTAGCCATACCCGCGCCCCCTATGACATTGTGAGTCGGCTGCGGGCCAGCTTTTTTATCATCGGCCCACTTTTGGCTCGCATGGGTGTTGCCAGAATTCCGTTGCCGGGAGGATGTGCGATTGGGGCTCGTCCTGTGGAGCTGCATGTACGCGGTTTGCAGGCCATGGGGGCAGATGTCCACATCGATCACGGCACCGTTCATGCATCAGTGCCAGGTCCTCGGGGTCGCTTGCAAGGGGCCAAGATCCATCTGGATTACCCCAGCGTGGGGGCCACTGAAACCTTGATGATGGCGGCAACTCTAGCAGATGGCGAAACCATTCTTGAGAATGCCGCCCAGGAACCCGAAGTGGCTGACCTCGCCAACTTTTGTCGGGCGCTAGGAGCCCGCATTCGTGGGGTGGGCACCAAGACGATGACGATTTCTGGGGTGCCTAGTCTCCACGGCACCGATTACGGCATTATCCCGGACCGAATTGAGGCCGGGACTTTCTTGGCTGCGGGTATGATCACCCGCTCGGAGATTTCCCTATCTCCAATCATTCCAGAGCACCTCAGCGCGGTGATTGCCAAGCTCCAAGAAATGGGAGCCCAAGTCATTGCCGAAGCGCCGAATCGCCTCCGGCTGGTTCCTGGCTATGACATTCAAGCCACAGATATTCAAACCTTGCCCCATCCGGGTTTCCCGACCGATATGCAGGCCCAGTTTATGGCCCTGCTGACCCTGGCTAACGGCAGCAGCATGATTACTGAGACCGTGTTTGAAAACCGCTTGCGCCACGTGGCCGAATTTAATCGCATGGGGGCCAACATTCGCCTGAATGGCAACTGTGCCCTAGTTCAAGGGGTTCCTATGTTGTCCGGTGCTCCAGTGCAGGGAACCGATTTGCGGGCTTCTGCAGCACTGGTGGTGGCTGGCTTGGGTGCCCATGGCAAAACCACCCTGCAGGGTTTGCAACATTTAGACCGGGGCTATGAGCGACTTGAGCAAAAGCTGATTCGCCTAGGCGCACGTATCCAGCGCACCACCCTCAGCGATCAAGTGCCACCCTCACCCGCAGACCAGAAACCAGTTAAGGAAATAGAATCTTCTGTATCCTCCTCGCTTTAACAATAGTTCCGTGACGCTCAAAACGCTTTTGACAGGGTTGCAATCCGATCAGTTTCGCCATGACTTAGATCGGCAAGCCACCTCGGCCTTAAAGCAGCTTCCAGGGTTAGATCTACTCCTCAGGGCTGCTTTGGGGCCGATCGCGGAGCAGTTTTTTTACTTAGACAACATTTCCACTAGCGTGTTGGTAGGGCCTACACAGCTACCCGAGCTACATGAACTGCTCTCGGAAGCCTGCAATGTTCTAGACATGGCGATGCCGCAGCTTTATGTTCGCCAGCATCCCGCCCCCAATGCCTATACCTTTGCGATGCGGGGCAAGCAGCCTTTCATAGTGGTGCACACGGCTTTACTTGATCTGCTGAACCCTGCAGAAATTCAGGCTGTCTTAGGCCACGAACTCGGCCATCTCAAATGTGATCATGGGGTTTACTTGACCTTGGCCAACATCCTCGCCCTCGCCGCTAGTCAGCTTCCTGGCGGCGAAATCTGGGCCCAGGGATTGCAGGGGCAGCTGATGGAGTGGGTGCGCTGTGCGGAGTTTACCTGCGATCGCGCTGCACTGTTAGCCACCCAGGATGCGCGGGTGGTGGCCTCAGTCCTGATGAAACTGGCTGGGGGCTCGCCGTTACTTGCACCTCAGCTCAATCTAGATGCCTTTCTAGATCAGGCCCGTGCCTACGAAGCCGCTAGCAATACGGCAATGGGTGAGGCCCTGCAACAATTGCGAACTCAAAATTTAACTCACCCTTTACCCGTACTGCGGGCTAGGGAAATCGATCGCTGGTCTCAGAGTCGGCAATATCAATCTCTTTTGCAGCAGAAGGGAATTCGGTATACTGAGCAAATGCCAACCAAGGGCGGATGGCGAAATTGGTAGACGCACCACACTCAAAATGTGGCGACTTCGGTCGTGAGGGTTCGAGTCCCTCTCTGCCCATAACAAAACTCAACAAAATGCTCCACCGGCTCAATTGCTTGGCACTGGGGCATTTTGTTGATGGGAATCCGTAGCTTTGCGAATCTGCGCCCTCCTTCTCAGTGCGCTTTCCTCAAAATTACGCAGGCAATTGAGCAGGGCCTTATACAAGAATAGTTCCAGAAACTTACCCCTGCGTTTTGCGAAAGTTCTCCGCAGAATGTAGGCAGTTTCAATTCATCCCCTCGGGTCAATGAGCCGATCTATTACCGCTCCCATACCTATCAGGGAGACTTCTAAGCCGCATCAATCCGGGGGAGTGTCACTGGGCACTCTAGATCCAGTCATGTGCATCGAACCCATCTCCTTCTTCATACCCTTGAAATACCCTGTTTCCGAACTGGTTCCGTCCCCCGGCTCAACGATATCTGCCCTGGCAGAAGCCAAGTTTTATCTAATCAAACTGGCCACCCACGATAGTCAATCTCTCTTTGGCGAGATCAGAGAGGGCTATTTCCATCTGAATAGTCTGGGTCAGATTGCTGCAGACGAGTGGACTCGCTCAACCCAAGCAAACCCGTCCATTGACGCGGAACAGCCGATTATTCAACCCGGTGCATTGCAGGGCATTGTAAGAATGCGGATCCCCCAGAATGGGGGAGATTATGTGGCGGCAACCTCTGGTAAGCCAAGGTTGCTCTCGTCCTTTGTAGCAGGCTATAAAGCCGCAGTCGCGAAGCGGATTAACCTGTTGCGTAACTGCCCCGGTCAGCCGGTTTGGCAACGGAGTTATTATGAGCGATTGCTCACGGACGAAATGAGCCGTCAGCGGACCCGCCAAATGCTGCGCCAGCCTGCTGCCAGCTAAATCCTCTCAAAGGGTAAGCAACCCTGGGGGGGGAGTAATTTCGACATACCCCCCAGCCACATCCACAACCGGTACGATTTCCGGCACCAGAGGAATCAAGACAGGCTTGGGCGGGTCCTGTTCGGTAAAAGAGGGATTCAGGGCGACGGCTAGCAGGTCATTACCGGCTGAAAACACATCGACCACTGTACCGACTGGCGCTGCATCCTCCTGTAGGCGAACCTCTAGCCCGAGCAAGTCCCTGACATAAAACTCATTGGCGTCTAAAGGGGGGCGATCGCCCGCTGCGACCAACAACACGGCATCCCGCAGGGACTCAGCCTGTTCGCGAGTGGTGACCCCGGCTAGGCGCAACACGTACAGTCCTTTGCCTGCCAGGAAGCGGCCCGAGACTAACGTTATCGCCTCAGGCGCTGAGGTGGGTGTCCGGCGCAGCCAGCGATCGCCTGGGTTAAGAAACCGCTCTGGAAAGTCGCTATCTGGGTAGACTCGCACTTCACCCCTTACCCCCTGGGGCGCGACAATGCGGCCAATCTCAACCCATTCAGCTGCTGAGTCAATAGAGCTCAATGGCCTACCGCCACAGGGGCTGGAGACTTGGAGGACTGGGTGTAAAGCTGGTCAATCACCGCGGCTAAGTGGCGGACCCCAGTGGCGACTTCCTCATCGGTGGCGGTCAGGCTCACCCGAATGCATTCATGCTTATGATCCCAATCTTCTTTGAGCCCAGGGAAGAAGGGACCCCCAGGGACCGCAATTACCCCATGCTGCTTGAGCTGCTGGTACAGCTCCCAGTCGGTGACGGGCAATTGGTCAAACCAGAGCCATGCGAAGATTGCCCCTTCCCCACGATGGAGGTACCAGGGCACCTGTTTTGGCATGAGTTGCTCCAGGTTCTCCTCTAGAACCTGGAATTTATGACGATAGTGAGGACGAATCACCGTCTCTGAAATGTGGGCCAGGGCACCGGAGGCGATCGCTCGGGCCGCGATCGCTTGACCGTATCGAGACGAATGGATACATAGATTCGTCTGGAAGGATTGCAGCACCTGAATGATGGATTCATCTCCTAAGGCCACCCCAATGCGCTCCCCAGGGAGTCCGGCCTTCGAGAGGCTCAAACAATGAACCATATTGGGGCGAAAGACCGGCGTCATTTCCGTGAAATTCAGAGCCGGATAGGGGGGCGCATAGGCCGAATCGACAAACACCGGAATGTTGTGGGGAGCGGCCAAGTCAGCGATGCGATGCACCTCATCATCGGTCAATACGTTACCCGTGGGGTTACAGGGGCGCGAGAAGAGTACGAACCCTGTATTTTCGTTGATCTCAAGCTGGCTAAAGTCAGGCCGGTACTTAAAGCAGTGGGGCTGATCGCCGAGATCAATGGTGGGTTTGTAGGCATGGAGCGCTTCGGGGAATAGAGAGACCCCGCCATAGCCGGTATAGTCAGGGCTTAAGGGCAGAATGATTTCCTTGAGTTCGCCCCCTGCGGCATAGCCGCCAAAGGCATTGGCTGCATAGAAATAGAGGGCCTGACTGCCGGGGGTAATCAGGATGTTGCGCTCGGTTAGAGAGAGGCCATAGCGCTGATTAAAGTCGGCTAAGACCGCTTCAATAAACGGCTCGTAGCCCTGGCTGGACCCATAGCGACAGACCACTTCACCATAGTCATCACTGGCCAAGAGATCGGCGGTGCAATCTCGCCACAGTTGCTCAACCTCGGGCAAAATCACCGGATTGCCAGCACTGAGGTTAATAAAGGTGCGCCCATTACCCGCTCGCAGGGTTTCAATAATGTCTTTCATAATCGCCCGCACCCCGGTTAGGTGGGACATCTGGTCGCCAAAGCGGGTCAGGGCAGGGTTCATAGACACAAATGAAAAAGCGAGTGGTTAAAACAATGCAAGTTGTTTACTGATGCTATCTGATTTTTCGAGCGCATCAGCCCAAGCATTCCCTGTCTCAAGGAAAAGGGTAGATGTTAGCAAGGGGAATTGTCCTAGCATGCGGGGCACCAGGGAACGATCGCTGAGGAGTTAAAGATTTGATGAATCCTTCGGCCTTGGGGTAAGGCGCTAGGTCAGCAACGGAGCTGAGATCGCCAAGGTCCCGGCATCGCCATCTAAAGTCGCCTCCATCCCCACTGGCAGCATGGCGTTCGCCCCATCATGGCCAAAGGGAAGATTACCCACCACCGGTATCCCGAGGTCCGTAAGACGCTCCCTGAGCACCGCCTCGGCAGGGAAGCTCAAACCTTGGTCGGTAGACTCACAGCGGCTAAACCGACCGATCGCAATGCCCTTAACCTGGGTCAACTTGCCCATCATCCGCCAGTGGGTGAGCATGCGGTCAATGCGATAAGGGGCTTCCGTCACATCTTCAAACGCTAAAATCACCCCCGCCAAGTTAGGCTCATGGACCGTACCCAGCACGTGGGTCGCCACGGTCAAATTGGCGGGCAGCAGCGGCGCTGTGACTTGCCCTGGAACCCAACCCAATCCTTGAATGGGAGCGATGGCGCGGCCCTCAACCCAGTCAAATAAACGTTGTTGAGACCAGTCTGGTTCTTGGTTCAGGGTCGTTAGCAAAGGGCCATGAACTCCAGAAATCCCGGTTTTAGCAAGGCTCCAGAGCAAGCTCGTAATATCTGAAAACCCCACCAGCCATTTGGGAGGTATCTCTGGCCATTGCCAGTCTTCTAACAAACGGGTGCCACCAAACCCACCCCGAGCACAGAGAATGCCCTTACAGTCCGGGTCTTTGAGGGCGTCAAGCAACTGCAGGCGGCGCTGGTCGTCCTCGCCCGCTAGGTACCCCCAGCGCTGGTCATAGTCAGCGGGGACTTCGACTTCGTAGCCGCGCGATCGCCACAGGTTTACCCCTTTCCAAAAGCTTTCTTGCTCCCGCAGCGCTCCGCTGGGAGTGACCACGCGCAAGCGCTCCCCTGGCTTAAGCGGCGCTGGCAATTGACAATACATGGCGAATCCTGCAGACGGCACCTGACACTGTAACCATTGTGGCACTGTGACTGACATCCCACCGCTTGCCCTATGCGTAAACGGCAGCTGAGAGGTTGTATTCAGCCTGCGGAAATTTATGACGCATTGGAGGTGGCCATGGCGAGTCCCTTGAGCAACCGTTCTCAAAGTCTGGTTTTGGTGCTGTGGCTGCTGACTGTGCCGTGGGTGATTTATTGCATGGTGACTGAGCGCTGGCCCGTTGCTGACCTGAACCTGCTGCAGGCCAACATCACTAATGGCTATTACTTTCCGAAGCTCACCATTGCGATCGTGTTGCTAGGCACGGCAATTGCGGCTTTCTTGGTCGGGTTATCGGTGGATCTGGTGACGCGCAAAGGCCCTTTTAGGTGATTTCCAGAAAAGGCAATACCCGCAGGGGCTGGTCTTGTGCCTGCCCTCTGACGATCTCCCAACCATCGATTCAACCGGTTGGATGGGTTCCCAAAATAGGCAGGTGATCCGGCAGGTTACCAGGGCACCCACAAGAAGTGCCCCTACACAGACAACCAGTGTATTGTGTCAGCGGTACATCCTTTATTAAAATTCGCCTTAGCCGAAGCCGCCTGATCCTATAAATCGGACTGCAGCTTTTCGAGGGCCAAGCGGGCGGCTTCGGCCACTTGAGCGTGGGAATCCTTACTCAGAAAGGTCAGAGCCGACTGGGTTTTAGGTGAGGGCAAATTACCGAGGGCTTCCGCAAGGCGTTGGCGCACCAGCCAATCTTCCGACTGGGCAAAGGCCAGAATCGCATCCACACCCTCAATATCACCGACCTCGCCGACCGCCGCGATCGCCGCCTGCTGCATCACCACTTCATCACTTTTGAGGGCATCCATCAGCACGTCATGGGCTTTGGGATCTTTGAGGTTACCGATGGAAACCGCCGCGCTGAAGCGCACCAGCCAATCGGTATCTTCGTAAAAGGCCCGCACTAAGGGGGCAAAGGCCCTGGGATCTTCTAAATACCCCAACGCGCCCGCCGCATCAGCCCGGATTCCATAGTCGGCATCGGCTTCTAGTAGCTGAGTCAAAATGCCGAAGGTGTCCTCATCTGGCTTCACCCCCAGGGCAAATACCGCCATAGAGCGAATCTGCAGATTCGGGTCATTCAAGACTTTCTTCACCAAAGGGGCCGCTTGGGGCGCAGGCACATCCCGCAGCATCGCCAAGGCCAACATTCGATCTTTGCTGCTCTCGCTCTCAAGCTGAGTCGCAATCTGCTGCAGGTTCAGAGGGGCCATCGGCGCTTTGTTTACATAACTATACGAATATTACTCATATTAACGCCGTTCACCTTCATTGACAGGGCACCAGTCTCAGAATCTTGTTCCGAATTTAATATTTGCTTCACATTTGATGCTGTTTTGTGGATTTTTGTTGTGCTAGATTGCAATTCTGGAATAATTCCAAACGATCTCTGCTTGTACATCAACGTTCACTAAGCCCCTACTCGGGGAAGTTGTAGCAATGGAACCGACGACGACTCTGGGGATTGTGGCGGGTACATTAACGACGTTGGCTTATTTGCCTCAGGTGATTAAGACCTGGCGATCGAAGTCGGCGGATGGGGTGTCCTGGAGCATGTTGATCATTCTGTGCGTGGGCATTGCGCTTTGGCTGGTTTATGGCCTTTATGTCCATGACATGCCGGTAATTGTTGCCAATGTAGTCACCTTGTTGCTGTCGTCGATCATCCTGGGTTTAAAGGTTCGCTATGAGGGAGCTGCGACGATTCGTGCGGCTAATGGTGCGTTATTGACTCAAGGAAAGCGTCTTTCTGCCTTGTTCCCCCAACGCCGGGAGGTAAACCTGACATCACTACAAGTGTCTGGTTCGCTCGACTCAGATTTGCTGTAGCGATTTTCAAGGACGCTTAGAGAAAGCGGCTCTGAAATACGGACAGGTAATGGGAAGCAGGGCTTTTCACCTCGCTGAATCGACAAGGTTCTAGCCTTAGCGATCGAAATCTTAGGATTCTCTTCACTGCTGCCCCCCCTTTGGCTTAGTTAACCTGGGGAGACCCCATCCCAATTTCAGGTTTATGACTCTCAATACTTCTTTTCCAGACAATGCGTCTGGCAAGCCCGAGAAGGTCGCAGTGCTGCTGATGGGTTATGGCGAAGTTGAACGCTATGAAGACTTTGCTAATTACAACGAGCAAGCCTTAAATCTACTGACGGCTAAATTCGCCCCCGTTCCGCTATGGCTCTACCCGCCTCTGGCTAAGCTTTTGGCTCTATTTGATTGGCATGAGTGGAGCCATCAACATGGTCAATTTATCTCCCCCCACAACGCCATCTTTGAACAGCAACGGGCTGGCATTGAAGCCAATCTGCAGAAAAAATGGGGCGATCGCGTCCAGGTGTTCAAAGCCTTTAACTTCTGTGCTCCGTTTTTGCCCCACCAAGTGATTGAGCAGATCCAGTCCGAGGGATTTGATCGCCTGCTGATTTACCCCCTATTGGTGGTGGATTCGATCTTCACCAGTGGCATTGCCGTGGAGCAGGTCAACAATGCTCTGGCCACTTACTCCAGTGCTAGCGCTGATCAGCATTGGTTAAAAGGCACCCGCTATATCCCCTCGTTTTTTGATCGGGTGGATTACATCGACCTGCTGGCGAACCTGGTTAGCGAAAAAATCCAAAACGAGTTGGCGGTGGCTCACCTGCCGTCCCAGACCGGGATTGTGCTGATGAACCATGGTTGCCCCCACAAAGCCAAGGGCTTCACCTCTGGAATTGATGAAAGTCAGGCCCTCTACGAGCGAGTGCGGGAGCGGTTAATCAACCGTTACCCACTGATCTCTGTGGGCTGGCTCAACCACGACACCCCGATGATTGAATGGACCCAGCCCAATGCCACCCTGGCGGCTAAGAACCTGATTGACCTAGGGGCGACTTCTGTGGTGTTTATGCCGATTGGGTTTGCCACCGAAAACCACGAAACCCTCTTGGATGTGGACCACATTATCAGCGGGTTGCGGCGCAAGCGCCCCGATGTCACCTATGTGCAAATGCCCTGCGTAAATGACCATCCCCTGTTCTTAGAGATGGCGGCAGACTGGACCCATGATCAAATCGCAGCGCTACTAGAGGCTGATGATCTGGCGGTGGACCTCTCCATGGCGGCGGTGCAAGCCCAGGAAGTGCATGGTCACAGCCACAGCGGTCACCATCACCATCACGGTCATGACCATGATCACGGGCACGCCCATCCAGAGAAAGCACATACCCACTAGGGATTCAATCGTAATTCTGTTGGCAAGCAGGGCGTTCAGACAATTGTGCTCCCTGCTTGTGGGTTTACAGTCTCGCTTTCATCAATATGGTTTTGAGGCAATGCCGTGCGCACCATTGGCTTAATCGGTGGCATGAGCTGGGAGTCCTCGATTGAGTACTACCGAATCATCAATGAGGTCACCAAAGCGCGGCTGGGGGGACTGCACTCAGCTAAGAGTGTGATGGTCTCGGTAGATTTTGCTGAGATTGAGACCTTGCAACACAAGGGCCGCTGGCAGGAGGCAGGGCAGCTAATGGTTGCAGCGGCCCAGAGTTTAGAGCGGGCGGGGGCTAATTTTGTGGTGCTTTGCACCAACACGATGCACAAGCTGGCAAACGAGATCCAAGCCCATATTCAGATCCCGTTTCTGCATATTGCCGATGCTACCGCTCAGCGGGTGCAATCCCAAGGACTCCACAGCATTGGCCTGTTGGGCACCCGATTCACGATGGAAGAGGACTTCTATCGGGGGCGGCTGAGCAGCCACGGCTTGGCCGTAGTGATTCCCAATGAAGCGGAACGGGAGATCGTTCATAAAGTGATTTACGACGAGCTTTGCCTGGGCATCGTCAAGTCAGACTCTCGACAGCGATATGTCGACATCATCCAAAACCTGCTGAAAGCGGGGGTAGAGGGGGTGATTTTAGGCTGCACCGAAATTGAATTGTTGATTAAGGCTGGAGATGTGGATTGCCCACTCTTTGCCACCACCCGCATCCATGCAGAGGCAGCGGTTGATGCGGCCATTCAAGGAGACTTACTGGCCTAGGTCTTCGATGCGGATATTGATATTGACTCGCCCCCCTAAGTCCACCCCTTGAACGACTACGGCTTCGCCCGGTGCAGCCTCGGGCCAACCGTCAAATACCATGCTGAACACCGATTCGGTGATGCTGGTATTGATCTCTCGCTCGGTCACGCCCACCGTTGCAAAGGAGTCGCGGTAAAAGGCGATCGCCTCCTCCAACGACAGCTCCGTCTGGAAGTTGATGCTGCCCTGGCCGGGGGTGGGAATTTGCAGCATGCAGTGCACCGTTCCTGGCAGAGGAAATTCGACCTCTGCTGCAGTGATCGGCTGGGGGCCATAGTCGGGATAGGTGCAGCCGCAAGGGCAGCGACAGAGACAAGGGTATTCCTCAATCTGCTGGGCCTCGGGCTCTGACTCCGCCGTTTCGGCCTGAACAGGAGGAAGGGGTAAGGCCCATAGACCCAGCAGCACTGTAGACCAAATCCAACGATGTCGTGTCATGGCGGCTCGGCAACTCGCGTAAACAGTTATTCACACCAGCAAACCGAGATTCCCAAAAACCGGAGTGGGTCCGGTGGCCGAAGGCTGGGGTGGGTTCTCAAACCAAAGCGGGTTCTGGGCTCAATTGACCGAGGGGAATATTGCGTCCCACCGCATGGGCAATGGGGCGAAGGCTGTCTACCAATTCCACCATGGTCTCTAGAGAGAGGGTCTGGCGGGCATCGGAGACGGAGGCATCGGGATCGGGATGGCATTCCACCATCAAACCATCGGCTCCGGCGGCGATCGCTGCTCGGGCCAAAGCCGGAACCAGTTCCCGCTTACCGGTGGCGTGGCTGGGGTCCACAATCACCGGCAGGTGGGTGATCTGCTTCAGGGATACCACTGCGCCTAGATCCAGCACATTGCGGGTGTGGGTATCGAAGCTGCGAATGCCCCGCTCACAGAGGATCACGTTGGGGTTGCCATGGGCCATGATGTATTCCGCTGCCATCACGAACTCTTGCACCGTAGCGGCCAACCCTCGCTTCAGCACCACCGGCTTGTTAGCGGCTCCAAGCGCCTTGAGCAGGTCGAAGTTTTGCATGTTTCGGCTACCCACCTGCAGCCCATCGGCATGGGCGCTGACTTCTTCGATCTGGGAGATCGCCATCACCTCTGTAATCACCGGAATCTGGTGTCGTCGCCGGATCTGATCGAGAATTTCTAACCCTTCGGTACCTAGACCTTGGAAAGCGTAGGGGGAAGTGCGAGGCTTGTACACCCCACCGCGCAGGGCCTGAATCGGGGCTTGGGCTAGATGGGTGGCGATCGCGGTCATTTGCTCCAGACTCTCAACGGAGCACGGACCGCCGACAATCAGTAAATCCGTCCCTCCCACCGTCACCTTTGGCGTTAGGGCGATCTCGGTGGTGTGAGTGTCGTTAGATTTGGCGGCGAGTTTAGCGTCTTGCATGGCGTTTCTTTGGGGTTGTTGTGCGTGGATATCAGATGAACATGAAAAAGACCCGGTGCCTGGGGCTCCGGGTCTAGCAGGTCGGCATGAAAACCGATTTACCCGGAGCAGTGCCTGGTAAAGCCAAAAAAGCTAAAAAACCAATAGGAGCTGTAGAACATGGGGATGATGGGTGGATAGCCTAAAAACGACGAAACCGCAGCGGCTGGGCTGCGGTTCACAAGAGGGTTTCAGCAGAAGCTGTGGTCACCTCTTGTGAACCCCTGCAAAAAACCAAAAATAAAATCGTGCGGTCAAAAGCTGCATTACGTGGCGGTCGATTGAGCTGCCACTAACGTAACAACAAATTTCAAAAACCGTCAATAAATTTTGGCAAATTTGGGATGCCTCCCTCCAGCCCCCCACCAAGACGACGGTACGTTCTGGACCTTGCGGACAGTGTTACTGGCTTGGCCGTTGCAATCAGCGATTCCTTCTCAGACCTCTGAAACTTTGCAAAGCCAGGGTTTACACAACTTTGACACAGTTGCTCTTTAGGCTCTAAGGCATCCAGCCCAGTGGTGAGGTGCCTATGCTACGAAAACAAGTCCTAATCATCTTGGCAATACTCCCCATTCTGGCGGGACTAATCTTGCAGCGAGAGACCCTCTCTAAATCAAAACTGCTCTCTGGGCAAACAGAGCAAGGGACGATGCACGTCCCACAACCGCTGTGGCATGAGGCCGTGAATTATGCCAATGAAGGGAATGCCGCTGCTCAATCGGCCCAAACGGTTGAGGATTGGAGAACGGTTGCCTCACTTTGGGAACAGGCAATCTCCGGGATGCAAGCGATTCCAGAAGCGAGTAGCCACTATGACCTGGCCCAACAAAAGGCAATTGCTTACCAACAAAATTTAGACTACGCGCGCCAGAAATCCGCCATTACCCTCTCTGCGACGGCCAAGATCCATAGCCAAGGCATGGTGCTGGTTTCAGGGCAAACCAACTTACCGGAAGGATTCATCCTGTCGATCAATCTGTATCGAGCCTACTCAGACGAGTATGGGACAAACGCAGAAAAGCCCCACGTCAATACTTATGTGAGAGTCCCGGTTTCTAAGGGACAGTTCAGCGCCGAACTGTCGGTACCCACAGTGGAGGACGTACAACAGCAACTCTCCCAATGGTCACAACTTTCGGGACAGACCGCCCTTGCCTATAGTTCAATCAACGAGCACATTAATGTGACGATTAGCGGCACTCCGGTCAACCAGCCTAATAAGGTTTTAGCGGTGATTGGTGGACCTAAAGGGACATTGCTAACAGGCCCTCAAACCTACGACAACGAATTTTTTCGTGTGGTAGAAAATCACCTGAAGGTTGATATGTAGCCCTACTGCCAAGTTTGTATTTGTGGGTAAAGCCGCTTGAGCCGAGTCCTTGCATCCATACCTTAACCCCCTGCCTTCAAGCCACAAGCGACGTCTACTGCCAATGGTCATAAAAAAAACTTGCTTTCAACCATCCAGATCCTTCAGAGCCCTCTAGATTCAAGCCCTTATTCTGAGTTGTGATCGAAACGGCTCTGCTCTTGCTTTATCCCTGGGAACTCTAATCGCCATCTGCAGTCGTCAAAATCGGTAGAGCACCAGAGTTTACGATGTCTTACTTAAAACAGATGCAGCGACGATTCGCCCCTGGGGTAGCCTTATCTCTTACGGTCGGTATGTGGGCCAGCGTTGTGCCCCCCAGCTTCAGCGAGATCCCTTCCCCCCAGGTTGTGGCCCAGGCCGACAGCTTTTCAGATATTGGGGGGCATCTCTACCAAGCTGAAATCCTGCGGGCGGCGTCTCTCGGCTTTATTGCTGGCCCTGGGGACGGCACCTTTCGTCCCAACAGCACCGTGACTCGCGAGCAGGCAGTTTCAATTATTTTGTCTGCCGTTGGGGTCACCGACGCCCAGTTGGTGGGCGTTGCTAATCCGTTTCAAGATGTGCCCAGCAACCGCTGGAGCGCTGGCAAAATTGCCTATGCCGCCAACAACAACATCGTGGCCGGTCGCGGACCAGGGGTGTTTGACCCGACGGCAACGGTGACCCGAGCCGAGCTAATGGCCATGCTCAAGAATGTGGCCGATACCACCTTTGCCGGTCGGACCTCTGGCACAACCACGGCTTTTTCCGACACGGCGGATCATTGGGCCAATGACACCATCACCTATTTGTCGGGCTATTGCGGGGTGGCGACGCCGCTAAATGAGCGGGGCACCGGTTTTGCCCCTAATGTGGGGGCGACGCGGGCCTTCACGGCAGCGGCGATCGTCCGGCTCTATGACTGCGGCGGCACGCCTGCCACGGCCAACACTACGCCCAGTCAAACCACAGCGCAACCCGTTTCCAGCTACGAGAGTTTTTCCCTCACCCCTGGGTTTGTGCCCGATCCGGCCACCGGCAGCGGCATCTCTGGGGGCGGCGACTCGGTGCCCAACTCCTGTGGCTTTGGGGGTGACGTTAACCTCTCGGGGGCACCGGACCATATTCTGACCGTGGAACAGCCTTTCAGCTATTTGCGCATCAACGTTACCTCCGATGCGGATGTCTCCTTTGTGATGCAGAACGGCCAGAACGGCGTGTTTACCTGCGTGGATGACTCTGACGGTACACTGTTGCCCCAGTTTGAGGGGGCCTTGGCGGCGGGCACCTACTACATCTGGGTGGGTGATTTTGCCCCGAATACGGGCTTCCCCTACGAAATTGCCTTCACCGAATTTGCCCCTACGGCTCCGGCAAGTACAGATGCCTTTACCCAGGAATTATTGGCGGCCCACAATCAGTACCGTACGGCGGTGGGTGCGACCGCTCTCACCTGGTCCCCGGCCCTGGCCACCACTGCCCAGCAATGGGCTGATCAGTTGGCCGCGAATGGCGGTAGTTTGGCCCACAGCGATCGCAGCCAACGCAACGGGGCTGGGGAAAATCTAGCGGCGGGTGGTCCCCCCGACGCCTATTCCCTGACGGATTTGGTGGATCTCTGGGGGGCTGAGCAGCAGTACTTTATCTCGGGTCTGCCTTTCCCCGCGGTATCGACCACGGGCAACTGGGCGGATGTGGGTCACTACACCCAGATCATTTGGCGCAACACCACTGAGGTGGGCTGCGGCGTGGCGATCGGGGGCGGCCAAGAAATCTTGGTCTGCCACTACAACCCACCCGGTAACGTCACGGGTCAGCAGCCCTAGTCCCATCGCTCATCTCTCCTGATTTGGGCCGTGCGCTTAAAATGCTAAGTCTCTGGGATTCTAATGGGGCATATGGCGGCGTATTTTTTCTGGGGGGATGACGACTTTCGGCTCAACCAAGCGGTGGCCGAATTGCGCGATCGCCACCTTGACGCCGCCTGGGCCGATTTTAACTACGACAAAATCACCCCCGACCATGATGATGGGCCAATCACCGCTTTAAACCAAGCCATGTCCCTGCCCTTTGGCATGGGCAAGCGGGTGGTGTGGTTGGCCGATACGGGTTTAGGGCAACGCTGCCCCGAGGCGGTGTTGACGGAACTGGAGCGCACCCTGCCTCAACTGCCAGAGACGACGGTGTTGCTCCTCACCAGCCGCCAAAAGCCGGATGGGCGGGCCAAATTCACCAAACTGTTTCAAAAACATGGGGAGATCAAAGCCTTTGACACCATCTCCCCTTGGAAAACCGATCAGCTGCTGGCCCAGGTCCAATCCATGGCCCAGGCCCAGGACTTGAAGCTTACCTCTAAAGCGGCAGATCTACTGGTAGAAGCCGTGGGCAACCAGACCCGGCAACTGATGCTGGAGCTGGAGAAATTGGCCCTGTATTGGGGCGATCGCCCTGGCCCCATTGACGCGACAGCGGTGTCGGAGTTGGTCACCATCAGCACCCAAAACAGCTTGCAATTGGCGGCGGCGCTACGGCAGGGGCAAACCGATGTGGCTCTGGGGCTGGTGGCTGACCTGCTCAACCGCAATGAGCCGCCGTTGCGGATTGTCTCGACCCTGGTGGGGCAGTTTCGCACTTGGCTGTGGGTAAAGGTCATGGTCACTAGCGGTGAACGAGATGCCAAAGCAATCGCTAAAGCCGCTGAAATCGGTAATCCTAAGCGGGTGTATTTCTTGCAAAAAGAGGTGGCCCCGCTCAGGTTAGAGGCCCTGCAGGAGACCATGGGCCATTTACTCACCTTAGAGTCAGACCTGAAGCGGGGGCGCGATCCCCAGGCGACCCTGCAAACCAAGGCGATTGAAATCAGCCAATGCTTTCAGTCGGCGGCACGGCGATGATTACAATATCCGTGACCTCACGGCGAATTACAATAGAGGTTTGTCAGCGAAGCGCCTGAAGCGGCCCTTCAGACAGTGGCGTTGCTGGATAGGGGTATAAATCTTTGTCCCCCTTATCCCTACGATCAGTAACGCCTTCAGCCGGTTGAGGTTGCAAGGGAGGCAACGGTGGAAAAACGTCAATTAACTCAATTCAGTCCAATTGCCCGTGGGCCGCAGCGGATAGGGCGATGGTCCCTGAGAGCCTCCTTGGGATGGCTACGACCCTTGCTGAGCCTATCCCTAGGTTTAGGATTTGCCTTCACCGCTGCCGCCCCCCTATCAGGACGTCTAGCCCTCGCCCAAACAGCCATTAGCGAAGCCGAGATCGACCAATATGCCAACGCCATCCTACAGATGGAATCCCATCGGAGTGAGGCTTATACGGCGATCTCAAATCAGCTCCTGGCGGCCAATGTCGATCTAAATCAGGTCAGTCTCGGCTGTGCAGAGAGCAATCTGTCTGCTTTGCCTCGCCCGCTCCGTCGTGAAGTCGAAGCGCTGCGGATCGGCTACTGCAATCAAGCCCGAGACATTGTGGACCAAAATGGTCTCACCGCCCAGCGCTTCAACGAGATTACCAATGCCCATCGTGCCGATGGGGCGCTGGGCGATCGCGTTCGCCAAGTCCTGATTCGTCTCCAGCAGCAATAGCGCTAAGCACCCCATGAAATTTATTGATCTGGCTGAAGTCAACGTAATTGCCGGGAACGGCGGAGATGGTCTCGCCGCCTTTCGCCGTGAAAAATACGTCCCGGCGGGAGGACCCTCTGGGGGCAACGGTGGACCGGGTGGGTCGGTATACCTGGTCGTCGATAGCAATCTGCAAACCCTGCTGGACTTCCGCTATGCCCACCAATTTAAGGCGGAGCATGGCCAGCGCGGCGGGCGCAGCAATCGCACCGGCGCAAAAGGGACAGATCGCCTGGTGGAAGTCCCCTGCGGCACCATGGTCTACGACGCCGACACCGATGAGCTGCTCGGGGATTTGGTGGACGTGGGCCAGTCCCTTTGTGTGGCCCAAGGGGGCAAGGGGGGACTGGGCAACCGTCACTTTTTGAGCAATCGCAACCGTGCCCCCGAACATTCCCTGCCGGGTCTGCCAGGGGAAGAACGCCGCATTCGCCTAGAGCTGAAGCTGTTAGCAGAGGTGGGCATCATTGGCCTGCCCAATGCGGGCAAATCCACCCTTATGGCGGCCCTCTCTGCGGCCCGGCCTAAGATTGCCGACTACCCCTTCACCACCCTGGTGCCCAATCTAGGGGTGGTACGCAAACCCACCGGCGACGGCACCGTCTTTGCCGATATCCCCGGGTTAATCGAAGGTGCTCACGCAGGACTGGGGTTGGGCCACGAGTTTCTGCGCCACATCGAGCGCACCCGCCTGCTGCTCCATCTAGTGGATGGCACCGCTGCGGATCCCGTGGCGGACTACCACACCATTCAGCAGGAGCTGGTAGCTTACGGTCAGGGGCTGGCCCAGCGACCTCAAATTTTCGCCATTAACAAGACTGATGCCATTGAGGAAGACGAGCTGGCGGAGTTACAGCAGGTTATGGCTGAGGTGACCCAAAAGCCGGTGCTGACGATCTCGGCAGTGGCCCGTCAGAATTTAGATGGGCTAATGCAGCAGGTGTGGGATGCCCTGGATGTCATGAAGGCAGCAGAGGCTGAACTTACTCAGTATTCCGGGCAAAGTGTATGACGACTGATAGATATCGCCGCGATTGATGTCATAGATAAAAATCTCACTCGTTTATTCACGAATCTCGAAAATGATGCGGATTTTTTCGACACGAATTCTAGAGAACCCAAGTAAGTTGCCCTTCAGCTTTTTGATATCCAGCTCGTCTGGTGGATATATCTTTTGTTATGCCAAGCAGGCCCTCAAAATGCCAATTTTTGCAGCAATGCTTCTCTGACCCTTGCCGTCTCAAGCTTTTTGAGGAACTTATCAGCTGATTTACTGAGCTTGCCTCCCATCTACAAACCAACGTGAGTTCGACAGCACCGTTGATCGCGCGGCTGGCCCGCCCGCGAGTAAACTGCGGGCTCACAGTAAAAACCCACTCAAGTGGGTTAAGAACCTTTTATATAGCTGGGGTCAGAAAGCCTTCGGCACGCTTCAAAACTGAAAGTCTTTATCTATAGGCTTTCTGGCGTCGCCAATGCCGCAAGCTTTGCGACATTGGCTATACCCTAAGTCTTTAAATGTTCGAGGACTGTACGGCAGTAATGGTTAAAGTCAGGCGAAGTGCGAAATGCATCAGTGCGGGGGTGGGTCTCATCAATGGTCACCTCCGCCACGATGCGTCCCGGCTGGGCCGCCATCACCACCACCCGATTCGATAGATACACCGCCTCGTAAATATTGTGGGTGACGAACACCACCGTCCAGTGATAGCGCTCCCAGAGCTGCAGCACATCGCTGTTGAGACGACTGCGGGTCATTTCATCCAAGGCTCCAAAGGGCTCATCCATCAGCAACAGGTTGGGTTGAGTGACCAGGGCGCGGGCGATCGAGACCCGCATTTTCATGCCCCCAGACAGTTGCCGAGGATACGCCTGCTCATTGCCCTGGAGGTTGACCAAATTCATCGCTGACTGGATCGCAGCGCGACTGGATCGCAGGGACTCACCCTTTAGCTTCAGGGGCAGATGGATGTTTTCAACCACGTTGGCCCAGGGCATTAGCGCTGCTTCTTGAAAGACAAAGGCGAGGCGATCGCCCTGCGCCAGTCCCCAATGCACCTCCCCTTGGGTGGGCGTCCCTAGCCCGGCAATTAGCTTCAACACCGTGCTCTTGCCGCAGCCCGATGGCCCCACCAGGCTGACAAAATCCCCCCGCTGCACCGTTAAATCGATCCCCTCTAGGGCGACGGTGCCATTGCGATAGACCTTGCCTACTTGGTGTAAGGCAATGGCCGTTTCCGGGGTGATCACGTTTGATAGAACTCCGGACCCTTGTTGACGAAATCCAGGGTAAAGGCTTGAGTGAAGTCCGTCTCCGCTTGGATCACCCCCGCCGCCATCAAGGAGTCAAAGAAGGACTGCCAGCGTGCCTCGGTCATGGCCCCAATGCCTAGGGTCTCGGCATCACCGGAGTCAACAATGCCATATTCCTTGATCTTGGCAATGCCGTAGGCGATCTGTTCATCGCTCATTTCGGGGTTGTCTTGCTGAATGAGTCTATTGGCCTTGCTGGGGTCACCATAGAGATAGCTATACCAGCCCTTGATCGAGGCATCCACAAACCGCTGCACCAAGTCAGGGTCTTGCTCGACCACCTCCACACGGGTTTCGATAGTGGTGGAATAGGGCTCATAGCCATAGTCCGCTAGCAAGAAGACCAAGGGCTCGAAGCCCCCCTCTTTTTCAATCGCCAAGGGCTCTGAACTCAGGTAACCCTGCTGCACGGAGTTGGGGTCAGCCAGGAAAGGGGCAGCGTTGAAGTTGTAGGGCCGCTTCATGTCTTCGGTGAAGCCGTACTTAGCCGCCAAGAAGGGCCAGTAGGTGACGTTGGCTGCGGAGGAGATAAAGACCGGTCGGCCCTGGATGTCTTCGAGGGATTCGATGCCTTGATCGGGGTGGGCAATCAAAATCTGAGGGTCTTTCTGAAACATGGAGGCCACGGTGACCTTGGGAATACCGGACTCCACCGCTCTAATCGCATCGGAGCCGTAGCCCATAAAGAAGTCGATCGCCCCCCCCATCAACAGTTGCGTGCCGTTGACCTGGGGGCCACCCATTTTAATGGTCACATCCAGACCGTATTCTGCGTAGATGCCGGTGGCGATCGCCTGATAAAAGCCCCCGTGCTCAGCCTGGGCGTACCAGTTGGTGCCAAAGGTAATCGGGATGAGGTCTGAGGGTGCAGCCGATTCTGTCTCTGGGGCAGAATCCGACTCGCCGCTGGCGCAGGCGGCCAAAACCCCGGTACCGAGGGTCAAGGCCCCATATTGAAGCACCTGTCGCCGCCGCCATTGTGCCCCTGGAGATCGCCCCCCGGCAGCCAGATAAAACAGTCGATTCACGGTTCACCCCTTCCCCAAGGCCTTGACGGCATTCACCGTCCATTTGATGACTTGATTGCCTAACTGCACCCCATCGAGGCGATCAATCTCGCGGATGCCGGTTGGGCTAGTGACATTCACTTCGGTAAGGTACCCGCCAATGATGTCGATGCCCACAAAAATCAGGCCGTCCTGTTTTAGTTGGGGAGCAAGCTGCTGGGCAATGGCGCGATCGCGATCAGTTACCGCCACCTTTGCCACCCGGCCCCCCACCGCCATATTGCCCCGAAACTCCTTGCCCGTGGGAATGCGATTCACCGCGCCGATCGGTTCCCCCTCCAGCAAAATCACCCGCTTGTCGCCGTCCTTGGCTTCGGGCAAATAGGTTTGAATCATCACCGGCTCTAGGCCTCGGTGAGTGCTGATTTCTATCATGGAGTTGAGGTTAGGGTCCCCATCAGAGAGAAACAAAATCCCCTCCCCAGCCTTACCTCCCAAGGGCTTGAGCACCGCCTTACCCCAGCGGCTGACGGTCTCGCGAATCACGCTTTTGTCACGGCTGACGATTGTCTCAGGAATGGCCTCGGTAAACTGCAGCGCATACATTTTTTCATTAGCGGCCCGTAGCCCTGAGGGGGAATTGATCACCAGGGTTTTGCTGGGGTCCACATAGTCGAGCACGTAGGTGGTGTAGAGGTAGGGCACCGTTACCGGCGGGTCGGTGCGCATAAACACCGCATCCATACTGTCGAGGGGCTCATAGACTGACTCGCCCAGTTGGTACCAGTCGGGGACAGCGTCCCAGCGATTGTCTCCGAGGGTGACAGGGGTGAGGGTGACCGCTTGCAGTTGGGCCATGGCCTGACCTGCCGTCACCCCAAGCTGATCGAATTGGGTAATCCAGACTTCATGGCCCAGGGCCTGGGCGGCTTCCATCAGAGCGACACTACTGTCATGGCCAGGGTCGAGGCGGGCGATCGGGTCGATGATGAAAGCAAATTTCACAGGGATACGTCCTAGGCGGAATCAGGCGGGCCGTTAATTCGTCGCCAAATCATTTAATCATCATTCTTCAATGTTCAAAATCAAGAATTCAGCGGGCAATTGCCCTGTCTTTGAAGATTTACAGCGGACTGGGCCGATCAATGCCATAGCCCTGTACGTAGTCCACACCAATGTCGCTTAGTACCTGACAGAGCTCAGCCGTCTCAACCGATTCGGCAATGGTGCGCAGCCCCATCACGTGGCCAATATGGTTGATTGATTTGACGATTGCCTGGGTGGTTGGATCGGCCACAATTTCCTTCACAAAATGGCCGTCTATCTTTAGATAATCAACCGGCAGGTTTTTGAGGTAGCCAAATGAAGACATGCCGCTACCAAAATCGTCTAGGGCAAAATGGCAACCGAGCTGTTTGAGTTCATGGATAAAGCGGGTGGCCTGCCCTAGATTGGAAATCGCCGCTGTTTCGGTGATTTCAAAGCCAATGCTCTGGGGCGAAATGTGGTGCTGCCTAAATTGTTCAGTCAGAAATGTGAGAAATTGAGCATCGCTAATGCTCGTGCCAGAGAGATTGATGAAATATAGCGTCTCGGCACTTGAAACAAATTCTGTGGTCTGCTTTTGGTTGGTCATCTTGAGATGATCAAAAAATGCGCGCACCACCCAACGATCAATTTCTGTCATCAGGTTGTAGCGCTCAGCCGCAGGGATGAAATAGCCAGGTGAAACCAGATCGCCCTTTTCATCGATCATCCGCAAGAGGATTTCGTAATGCACTGGAGCCGCCTGCTGAGGCTGGGTTGGGTTGGCAATGGTTTGGCGGTAAAGACAAAAGCGTTGGGTTTCTAAGGCGCGCTTGATGCGAACACTCCACTGTTGCTGGCCGCGTTGCTGAACCAGATCAGCATCATTGGCTTGATAAACATGAATGCGGTTGCGCCCCCGGTTCTTAGCGGCATAACAGGCTGTATCAGCCGCACTTAAGAGTTCAGGCAGGGTCTGTACGTCTGCATCCAGGGTGGTTATGCCAATACTGACCCCGATACTAAAGGTTTTGCCCTGCCAGATAAATCGGAAGTCTTGAATGGCGATCCGGATTTTCTCAGCGAGCACTTCTGCGTTGGGTAGCGCACATTGCCTGAGCAAAAGGCCGAATTCGTCACCGCCTAGACGCGCCAAGGTATCAGACGCTCGAATTTTGCCCTTGATCAGGCGAGAGATTTGCCGCAAAAGTTCATCTCCGGCAATGTGACCACAGGTGTCATTAACAACTTTGAACTGATCGAGATCTAAGTAGCACAGCACATGGTGCTGATGCCGCTGGGGACTCTTTAACAGTTCGATTAATTCCTGCTCAAACTGGCGTCGATTGGGCAGGTCAGTCAAGGCATCGTGGCTGGCCTGCCATGAAAGCTGGTGCTGAAGCTCGCGGGATTGGGTGACATCATGGAAGACCATGACGGTACCAATCATCTGGCCCTGGCGATCGCGAATGGGTGCAGCCGAGTCTTCAATGCTGTATTCGGTGCCATCCTGGGAAATCAGAATCGTATGATCTGTTAAAACCTTGACGCAACCATCACGCAGCACCTGTTCAACGGGATTCTCAATGGGTTGGCGGGTGAGTTCATGGATGATATTAAACACCTCTGACAAAGGTCTGCCGTGAGATTGCTCTGCGTCCCAACCCGTTAATTGCTCTGCCACCGGATTGAAATATTCGACTTGTCCTAGGGCATCAGTCGTAATTACCGCATCAGCAATGGAATGTAGGGTAATTTGGGCCTGTTCCTTTTCTCGAAATAGAGCCTGCTCCATTTCTCTACGATCAGTGATGTCGATACAGGACCCGATATAGCCAGCGAACCCGCCATTGGCTAAAAAGCGGGGTCTGCCGGTGTCTACAACCCAGCGGTACTCTCCGTCAAAGCGACGCAATCGGTATTCGATCCGAAAAGGCTCATGGGCTTCAAATGCAGCCGTGTAGGCTCCTAAGCAAAGGTCATAATCATCCGGGTGAATGCCTACAGCCCAGCCGCCCCCCAACTCCTCCTTCAGGGTGCGCCCAGTAAAATCAAGCCAAACTTGATTAACGTAGGTGTGATCCTGAGCTGAGTCAGAAATCCAGATCAACACCGGGGCGGTATCGGCCATCATCCGAAATCGGGCTTCACTTTCTTCTAGCTCAGCGGTTCTGCTGACAACCAAGTCTTCTAGGTGGTTCTGGTACTGGTTGAGTTCGGCTTCAATCAGCGTCTTTGCAGTGACATCTTGAATCGTGCCAACGGATCGCGTCGCCGTATGGGCCTCGTCGTAAAAGGTTTGGCCGAGTACATAGACATGCTTGATGCGGCCATCGGCCATCAATAGGCGGGAGGTAACTTCATAGGGGGTTTGGTTGCGAATCGCAGTTGCATAAGCCTGGTCAACTCGAGCGCGATCCTCAGGATAAATCGTGTTGAGGAAGGCGGCCTGAGCGGCCTCGTATTGCCCAGGATCAACCTCAAAAATACGATAGGTTTCGTCGGACCAAATTAACGCATCGGTGGTCAGATCAACTTCCCAACTCCCGATATGGGCAAGACGCTGGGCTTCTTTAAGCTGAGCTTCGTTGGCTTGGAGAGCATGCTCGGCTTGCTTGCGATCGTTAATGTCAGTAATGGTGCCGATGTAGCCTGCCAGTGCACCATTAGGGCCAATTTCAGCAATCACTTGCCCAAAGACCCAAGTCACTTGCCCCTGAGGGGTTTGAAATCGATATTCTGAGCGGAAGGGCTGCTGAGCTTGGGTCGTGCGGGACCATTCTGCGGCAACGAGTTCGAGATCGTCCGGGTGGATGCTTTGAACCCAACTATTCCCTCGGGCCTGATCAAGGGGTATCCCAGCAATTTGGCACCACAGATTGTTGACATAGAGACAGTTCCCCTCAGCATCGGTCTGAAAAATGCCAACGGGGGCCGCTTCAGTCAGCTTGGCATAGCGCCGTTGGCTAGCGCGCAGGGCTGTTTCGGCCCATTTACGATCGCTAATATCCCGCCCCTCTGGAATCAGTAGCTTCACCTGCCCGGATTGATCCAGGATGGGTCGCAGGGAGAAATCAAGGGTGACGATGCGATCTGCACCCAGAATATTCACTTCATAGCGAACAAATTCACCTTGAGCGGCTCGGGCGATTGCCGCCCTCAGTTGTGTTTGGGTTTCTGGTAAAACTGTCCACCAGCGGGCCTCCCAAAAGGGTCGATTAATCACCGCCTCACGACGAATGCCGCCAAAATCGAGCATCGTTTGATTGGCCTCGATCACGGTCCCGTCCGGTTCAAGTAAGCCAATAAATTGAAAGGTCTGATTAAAAATCGCTCGAAACCGCTGCTCTGTGGCTGCCACCTGATCTTCGAGATCAGTCGCCCGGTCTTGGAGCCACTGCACCCGTTCATCCTGGAGCTGCTCAACCTGCTGCTGCAAGACCGTAATCATGTTTTGCATCTCTAGCGGGTCGAGGGTCGCCAAGATGCTGGTTTGAGTAATGATGCCTGCTAAGACACCGGCCTCATCGGTGACCACTAAGCGCCTGACCCGCATTTGCGCCATGGTTTGATGGGCAGACCAGAGGGTGTCTTGGGGATTAAGGCAGGCCAGAGGCGCACTCATCACCGCCTCTGCAGTAAGGGTGCTCAGGTTGAGCTTCGATGCCTGAAACTGCACCACATCACGCTCAGTCACAATCCCCACGGGCATAGGGTTAAGCAGCGGTGGCGGGCCGGGCTGTTGAATCACCACACAACTGACGCGATGGCGAGCCATCAGATGGGCCAATTCCAAAGCGGTTGCCTGGGTAGAGGCCGTTACCACCCCAGTAGACATCACCTCTGAAACGCGCAGCAGTCGAAATAGGTCGCTCGATTTGAGCGCTTGGCGAAGGCTGCTAGGGGTAACGACGCCAACCAGTTGATTGTGCTGATTTAAAACAGGCAAATGGCGAATGCGGTGCTGGCGGAAAAGACTTAAGGCTCTAAAGGGATGCTCAAGGTCACGTTCCTGCAGGGTAATCAACTGTGACGTCATCACATCAGCTACAGTCACTCCCGCAAAGGCCATATCTTGGGCCGTCAGCTTAACGATGTCCCGTTCAGTCAAGATGCCGATCAATTGCTCGTCTTCGGCGACCAAGACATAGCTGGTGCGCTTGGCGGATTGTTCCGCGTTGGATGAGGTCCCTTGCATCAGCGCGATCGCTTCTAGGAGCGAGGTACCAGGCGGCACGCGAAGCGGTTGACGATCTAGAAACGTCTCGATCGGGGTCGGCTGATCTAAATCGGGCTTTTCGGACCTGTTGAGATCGTCTCCTGAAAACGCTGATGGATGCGACATATCAAAGTAATCGGTAGCTGGGGATGCCCAAATGTAGTTTTAGAAACTGACAGCGGCTGCATTTCCACCATACCCAGCTTCAAAACTGAATTCTTGGGGAAATCAACAGATGTTGCAGTGTGTCTAGACTGTTTTAAAAAACCTCAAGAATTAATTCGCAGCCCTGATGCCAAGGTCTTGTCGGGGCGGGCCGTGCAAATTATAAGGTCGTGTGAATTAGGTTTCAGTAAACTCTGTCCGTTGTTTGCCAGGATCACTTCTCTCTAGCAAACAACGTCATAATATAGCCGGGGTCAGAAAGTCTCCGGCACGCTGCAAAGCTGAAAACCTTTATTCATAGACTTGCTGACGTCGCCAATCCCGCAAGGCTTGCGGTATCGGCTATTAAGCGTCAAGTCCTCGCCATGACCATGCGTCTGCAACCCTTTATTCGCAAGCTCCATGCGACGATCGCGCCTCTTGTACTGCTGCCCTTGGTGGTGACCGTCACCACTGGGGTGGTTTACCGATTGGGCAAAAGCTGGTTTGGCCTCAGTCGAGACCAAGTGCATTTTTTGATGGCTCTTCACGAGGGTGAATATTTGGGTCCCACCCTAGAGCCCATCTACGTGTTGCTAAATGGCCTGGGGCTACTGTGGATGATTACCACCGGGGGGTTGATGGCTTGGCAAAACTGGCAGCGATCTCGACCGAAATCAACCGCCCCACCTTCTCCCGAAGGCTCAACTTCATAACCTTCTCAAATTCCCTTGCTACTGAGCCTTTCATGCCACAGCATTAGATAATTCTGAGGACGCAGCATCGTGGGGTGGTGGTGAAGTATTTTTTTCTCTCCGAGGGTTGGATCACCGGTCGGGTCTGGGAGTTTGGTGGCCTTTGGAATGAGGCGGGTTGGCAGCGTAAACCCCACATGCAAAAGCTGTCCCTCTGTATTCAAGAGCAGGGGGAAGCCCTCTGGCTCTATCAGGTTGAGGATGCGGTTCTGATGGTGGAGGTGAAGCCCCCTCTGCAGCCGTCCGCTCAAATGTCGGACAAGGAACCCAGCGCAATCGGTCAGGTGGTTTTAAAACGCTTAATTACGGCTGAGCAGGTGATTCAACACCTCTGCGAGGTGAATTCAGAGCCGCCGCTGTAGAGCCCTCCCCAGAACCCCAAAGCTTTGTCAAGCGTTGATCGCGACCACAGCCAAATCGATAGATGCGGTATCGGGCTGGATGGGTCTCGTAATAGTTCTGGTGATAGTCTTCGGCGGGGTAAAAGGTTGCAGATGGGACAATTGGCGTCACAATCGGGTGATCAAATTGCTGGGCGTCTTCTAAGGTCTGCTTGGCCGCGATCGCCGCGTCCTGTTGTTCAGTACTGTGATAGAAAATCACCGATTGGTATTGGCTGCCGCGATCGCAAAACTGCCCGCCCTCATCTAGCGGATCGACATTGTGCCAGAAGGTTTCGAGCAGTGTTTCGTAACTGACCTGATCTGGGTCATAGGTCACCTGCACTGCCTCGACATGGCCCGTATTGCCATTTGAAACCTGGTAATAGCTGGGGTTTTCGACCGTGCCACCGGTATAGCCCGAAGTGGTGTCGAGCACGCCAGGAAGTTGATCAAAAGGATGTTCCATGCACCAGAAGCAGCCCCCCGCAAAGGTTGCCTGGGCCTGGGCAACCGCCCCAGCAGGAGCACTCCCCATCAGCAAAAACAAACTCAGCAACCCCAGGCTTGCCGCTGCAATCCATCCCCTCACCATGCGTCCTCTTCTCAAAACAATGGTTCTAAAACCATACCTAAAATCTGAGTCGATGCGCTTGGGTCACGAGCGGCAGATTCACCGGCTAAACCGGTCCTTTTGAGAGGCTAGACTTCCTTCTCTCGAAACCTCTGCTTCCCAATCATTAAATTGATAATCAACAAAAACGAGGCCAGAAAAGATTGCAGCGAAAATCCACAAGAACGCCATAGTTTCGATTATGCCCTAGTCAAAAACGACTCCATGTCAATGACATTTTCGATGCTCAATGCATCCTTGAAAGCTTTATTAAAAAGCAAAATTATTTCTCAATTTTCAGATTCAGAAAATGCTAAAGCCAAAACAATTTTAATGCTAACTTCGTGCAGCTCCAAGTCGATTACAAGTAAATTAATAGTGAACTACCCCTGGCTGATTTCGCGGTCTCTAGACGCCCATACTGACAAGAGGCTGCGCTTTGCGCGTTTGTAACGATATGTACGCATTCTCTCTGCTGAGGAAAATTGATTTTGTGTCTCTTACATAGAATTCAAGAGGCCCTAAACGCTGCTCTGCAGATATCCGTTTTCTCTCTGAAACCTTTGTGGCTAGACCTGTTCTAAATTGAACGGACCCCCGTAAATATAGAGATAAGGAGTTGGATTGAACAAAAAGAACACAAAGCTAAAGCGACTCAAACGGTATATGCTCTGGCGCTCAGGAAATACTGGATTTGTAACGGGGATCGATCAATTTGAGAGCCTTGTGGCCAAAGTGCTCTCGATCATGATGCTAGTTGTCACCATGGTGATCATTGTCGATCTTGGCATATTTTTAGTAAAGGCGCTCTTGAGTGCCAGCCCAAAGGGACTTTTTGCAGGTACACTCACAGAAATTTTCGGTTTGTTTCTGAGTGTATTAATTGCGCTTGAGATTCTTGAAAATATTACAGCTTACTTGCAAAAACATGTTATCCAAGTCGAGCTGGTAATTGTGACATCATTGATTGCCGTTGCGCGAAAGATTATTATTCTCGACCTCTCTAAAGTTTCGGGCGTCAGCTTGATTGGGTTGGCGATCGCGATTTTGGCCTTGTCTATTAGCTATGGCATCGTCCGGGTCATTCATCGATAGCGATCCTAAGGGCTCAATTAAAATTAGGGTCCTTGTGATGAAACGGTTTCAGCCCCTAGCAATAGGGTAGAAACGGGCGCGGTTAACTTGCCCAGCAAGGTTTTCAACCGTGATTGATGATGCGCCCTAGCCCCAGAAGCTGGGATGAACAAACTGATATCCAGCCGCCTTGAGCTTGGCATTAGACACCCGTGCGTTGTAAGAACGCGCGCTGGGTTGGGTGTGATCCCACTGTACGGGCGCTAAGTCATAGCGCTGGCAAACCCTGCTGATCAGGTCTCGAACTGTGGGCACCTCATCTTGCACGACGTTGTAAATTCCCGAGAGCTGGTGGCGCTGCGCCCAATCGATCGCCCCAACAATGTCGTCTAAATGCACCCAGTTACTATGCTCATCGCCTTTGCCGGGGCGGGTGGTGCCTGCGGCTCGGCCATAGATTTTGGCTAGGGTGCGGCCCGGGCCATAAATGCCCCCCAATCGCAAAATGCAAACCTTTTGCTGCTTGTTGGTTGCCTCCAAAAGCACCTGCTCTGCTGCGGCAATCACCTTGCCATTGTCGCTAGCGGGAGCCACAGTCGTTTCTTCTGTGACCCAAGCCCCTTGATGTTGGCCATAGACCGAGGAGGTGCTGGTGTAAATTAGGTGCTGCACCTGGGTCTCAGGGAGAACCTCAGCCATAGTTTCGGCAGTGCGCAGATAGGTTTCGGCATAGCTGCCGCCGCGCTTGGGGGCGACGCACAGCAATACCACCTGCTGGTCCGTTAAGGTCGCCCGTAGATGTTCGGCATTGCCCCCGTGCAGGACTTCAATGCGATCGGCGACGGTGGCCAACTCACTGACCCGCTCTTGGCGGGTCGTGGTGGCCAACACGACACACCCTCGGGATTGCCAATGTTGGGCCACGGCAGTACCGACATAACCACAGCCAACAATCGCTACTTTCATAGGTCTCCTTTGGGAATGGCCTGACTATCCTCCCATCGACTTGGATAATTGTGGTCAAATACCTTTGGCGAACTGGGGGTGGGTATGGCAGACGTTCCAAAAGTTGAGATGATTTTGGTGCCTGCTGGAGCGGAATATCAGGCGGTACAGCGAGCCCTGAGACGAGCACAAAATCCCCCCCGAGCCATCGCCATTCCAGCCGGTTCCCAAGCGCTACTCACTTTTTTGAGCCATGGGCCAAAACCAGCAGCCGATGGGGGGATCTTACTCATGGGGCTGGGAGGGAGTCTCTCTAACCAATTCAGCGTGGGCGATCGCGTTTTGCTCAGGGCCGTTTGGGATGACACCCAGGCAGGTCGCCCCCTCCCATACCCTTGTGATGGTGCGCTTACCGAAGCAATCGCCCAACGCTGCCCTGGGGTAGCTATTGCAGAGGGCGTTAGCTGCGATCGCGTCATTACGGCCATTGCTGAGAAACGGTACTTAGGCGATCACTATGGGGCAGCCGTGGTGGAGATGGAAGGGGCCAGCCTACTGCAAGCCTTACCCAACTGCCCAATCTCGATTTTGCGGGTAATCAGCGACGACTGCCGCCACGAACTCCCGGATATTTCAGCGGCGATCGCTCCAGATGGTTCCTTACGCGTGAGGGAATTGGCTTGGCGTTTTTTGCAACGCCCGATTGCAGCACTGCGATTGATTCGCGGGTCTTTGCAGGGGTTAAAGGTGTTAGAACAAACTGCCTCCCATCTATTTCAGCGGTCTGGGAATTCCGCCATCCAACGCTAGGATTTGTCATAAATCAAAGCTAGAACCCTTGTGGCGCAATAGTTGCAGCCCCTAGAAATATTATAGGAAAGGGCGCGGAAATGCTTACTCAGCAAGGTTTTCACCCGTCATTTATGACGCGCCCTAGCGATAAAACAAAATCAGGGACTGAATCCCGCCAATCACCACCCCTAAGACACCACCTAAGGTGACGATCGCCTGCAGCTCATTGCGAACAATGCCCTGAATCGCCAGCTCCACATCCCTAGGTGCGGTGTTTTTAACCCGTTCAATGATTACCTGGTCAATATTCAAAATTGGAATAATCTGGGCCACGAGGGATTCTAAATCCCGCTCTAGGTAGCGCTCTAGGATTAGCGCCAGCTCTTCACTCACGGGTTCAAGGGATTCGGTAACGACCTGGGAGGTTTGCAGGCGATTGAGCAGCTGGGTGGCCAACTGCTGCCAGTTCACGGTTTCGCTCAGCCCCTTAAGTAAGTCGGGGCCGAGGGTGCGAATGTATTCCCGTACCGTATCTCGGACTGTGGCTCTCAACGCCCGCACCGTTGACACCGGTAAGTTCTGCAGCGACAGGTTGAGCAACCCTTCTTGAATGCGATCGCCCAGAGCCAGGGCTTCAATCAGCTCAGCAATGCGGACATTACTCACCTCCCGTTCGTCTAGGCAAACGGCGCGGAGACGCACTAGGGCATTACGCACCCCAAACAAATTCGCCACCACCCAGTAGGTGCCGCTGGTGCGGGAGCGGAAAATCTCATCAATCACCTGGATGTTGCGATCGGTGAGAAAGTCGACAATCACCCGCCGGAGGGTGTCGGGGGGCAAAACCGAGACCAGAAGCCAATCGGCCACTTGGCCAGCCTGCTCAGGAGAGAGTTGAAACTCTAGTAGGACTTGATCAAAAACCTGATTGAGCTGGGGCTTGAGAAAGCTTTCGCGCCTGGCCCAAACCCGGATCAAGCGGGGTAGGGATTCCCCTGCTAAGTCTTGGAGCACATTGCCCACCACCTCGGCGGTACGGGCCTGGTTGCGGGCTTGCACTTGATCGAGGGCTAATTCTAATAGCCACTGAATCGCCTGCTGGATGCGCTCGGTTTGCAACAGGCGACGGGCCAGATTTTGGAGTTCTTCGGGGGTGAGGAGCGACCCCATAATCGTGTCGGCCACCCGTTGGGCCAAACGGGCCTGGTTGCTGGGAATTAGTCCTGGGGTGAGGGGTAGGCGGCGCTTAAAGATATAGATGGGCCGATAGGGCCGAAACAGCATGGTAATGGCTAGGTCGTTGGTGAAATACCCAATTACACCCCCCACCACTGGCGGTGCAATTAATAACCAAACATCGGACCAAGCCATGCCACTCTATCGGCGATCGCCCCCAAAGTCGGAGGATGAGCCGAAATATCATAGCAAATGAACCAAGGGGACCAATTCAGTGGGTTGCCACCAAAACCCCCATCAGTCCCCCGGCAATCGGGTAATGGGCGGCCCGATCAAAACCAGCCCCGTAGGCCAGTTTGACCTGCTCAGGCCCCTGGGGAAATCGCTCTAGGCTGGGGGCGATGTAGGCGTACTCATTGGTGAGACCCTGACGGGCGGCGGTGGGCACCACCACCTGGTCTAAATACCATTGCTGGAACTGCTGTATCCAGGGCTGTTGGGGCTGATGAAAGTCCAGAATCGCGGCGATCGCCCCTGGTTTTAAAACCCGGTGCAGTTCTCGCAGCCCAGCAGAAATGTCGGTGAGGTTGCGCAACCCATAACCCATGGTGATGGCGTCAAAGGTGTTATCAGAGAACGGCAGGGCCAGCGCGTCTGCTTCGATCCATTGGATAGCTAGGGGTGGCCAATGTTGGTCGGCCCGTTGCTGGGCGATCGCCAGTTGGGCCGGTGCAAAATCAAGGCCATAGACCTGTCCCGTCGGTCCCACTTGTTTGGCTAATAGCAAGGCCAAATCGCCACTACCGCAGCACACATCCAAGCAGGTTTGGCCCGGTTGCGCTTGACTCCAGCCCACGGCCATACGCTTCCAGACCCGATGGAGGCCGCCACTGAGCTGATGGTTGATGGTGTCGTAAACCGGAGCGATGCGATCGAAGAGATCGCGCACAGATGTTGCAGAAGGGGGATTATTCGCAGGGGGCACGGTGGGGCTAGACTTCAGCTTGCCGCATCACCATAGCGCAGCGCGGACGCTTTACCGACAGCAGGCTAAGGTCAGCCCCACCTGTCGTGCCGCAATGGTGAATAGGTTCAGCTGAGCTTCTGAAAAGACCTGGGTCTTAGGCCATTGGCAAGAAATGATCGCCACCACTTCGTCGCGGAACAGCACGGGAATAACAGCGTGGGCCTGAATACCAGCCCCTTGATAGGCGTCAGCATTTTCCGCTGTGCTGGCATCGGGCAAGGTCTGGGGGGTATGCTGGGCGATCGCGGTCGCAACCAGGGGATTCTCTTTCAGCACTGTGGCTTCCCCTTTACCGCCAATGCCAACCCCATCGCCCAATTGGCCTTCCGCTACGGTGGCGACCACACAGCCGCCGGTATTCAGAATCTCATTAAGGGCTTCAGCAGTGGCGGTTAAGGTCGCTGCTTGGGGTTCTCCCTTTTGAGCAATATCTGCTAGAGAGAGCACAATTGCTTGCTGAGTCTGGACTTGCTGAATCGCATCGCCCCGTTGCTTCAAAATTTCATAGGTATCGGCAGCCCGCTGCACCACTTGCTTCAGGGCCTCTGGATCCCAGGGCTTGGTGATGTAGCGATAGACCTGACCGGCATTAATAGCATCCACCAAATCTTCCACATCGGTGAAACCAGTCAAGATAATCCGCACCGTATCGGGGAACTCGGGCACCGTCTTGCTCAAGAATTCGGTCCCTTTCATTTCTGGCATGCGCTGGTCAGAAATGATCACGGCCACTTCGCCCTGCTCCGACAAAATGTTCAGGGCCTCTTGGCCGCTCTCTGCACGCAACACCATGAAGTCGCGGCGAAAGGTGCGATAGAGCAAATCGAGATTATCAGGCTCGTCATCGACGACCAGCATTCGAGTCTTGGGGGGCTTGCGGGTACGAGCTGATCGGGGGGTCAATGCGCTCATGGGGGAATTCAGTAAGTACGGGTCAAAGCGAGAGGTTAGGGTAGAACGCGGGGCCGGTGGCGAGATCGCCGATGTCCTTTAACGATGACAGGATACCCACAATCCCTTGATCATGGCACGTTAGCGAAGGGCAACGAACAAACGAACGTTGTAAGAGTTGCCTCTAAAACCCGTTACCTCATCTGGAATCATTGCTGAGTGCTGCGTAGCTTCAAGGGCTCACCGCATCAATGTCGCTCCATCCCTTGGGTTGCGCTCTTGGCCGGAAATCATGGACATCGTTTTTTTCAAGACTCTGATCGCGTCCTGTCTTAACGACAACCTCGATCAGATGCTGACTACAGCCTACCGGGACTACCACGTGCCGGGTTTCAATAGCCTGATCCTCAGTCAAAGTCCTGCTCTTACCCTGCGGCTTTATGTGTGCAAACCAGGGGAAACGGCCCTGCGTCCCGACAATGACCAGATTTTGGTCCATAATCACAGCTTCGACTTTCAGACCCAGGTGCTGTTGGGGCATATGGAAAATGCAGTATACGAGGTGGTGGCCACACCAACAGCCCAAACAGAGCCCTGGTATCAATACACCTACGCAAGCGCCCTGCTGCGAGATGATCACACCATGCGCCTGAAGTCCTTGGGGCAGGTTCCCTTCATCCTGAGTCGGTTAGAGCGGGTCGCAGCCGGTCAGTCTTACCGGCTGCGCCACCCAGAGCTACACCGGATTTTTGTGCCCAGCGATCGCCTGGTTGCCAGGCTGTTTTGGCAGCATCGCCGGATAGACCAAACGCCACTGATTTTTAGCCGGATCCCCCAACCTGAAGTCTTTCCGACCCGAGATCTCTACAATCGCTTCAACAGCGTCGCTGAGCTCAAAGACTTGATTTATCTGGTGCTAGATCGCCTCTGAGATGGTCTTTTCCTGTGTGGTGTGCATTGGCCGGTTTCAGCCCTTTCATTGGGGCCATTGGGCAATGGTACAGGCGGCTTTAAACCAGGGTGAACGGGTGATTATCCTGCTGGGTAGCCACCAGAGCCGTCAGTATCGGCAAAATCCTTGGACGGCAGCGGAGCGGGAACAGATGATTCGGGCCAGCCTCAGCCATGGAGAGAATGAATGCATTGATTGCTTGCCCATTCCTGATTTCCCGAGTTTCGCAGACTGGTCAGCCCATATTCACCAACAGGTGACTGCCAAACCCACCGAGCAAGTCGCTATCCTCAGCTATCACCCGGAAGGGATCGCTTTTTTTCGCGAATACTTTCCCCACTGGACCTACATTGAGCAGCCTCGTCAGCCCCACCTTCATGCCACAGATATTCGCCATGCCTACTTTCAAGGGGCACCTGAACCGGTTTATCGAGCCAAGATTCCGGCTGGAACCCTGGCGTTTTTAAGGGAATTCAAGGGGCGATCGCGCTATTGGGAATTAGTTCAGATTTACGCCCTGGGGTAAGACTTCAAAATGGGGAGATTTAGGACGCTAATTGCGCTCCATATTCTGCAAAGACTCCGCCAGGGTGTCACCCAATTGATAGCCCCAAAACACTGCTGCCCCCAGCAGCGCCATCAGCCCCGCCCCCGCAAAAACTAACTGCACCCCCAGAGGCTGGGCCACCGTGTAGCCAAACCGTTCAAAGATCAGCGGCAGCAGCAGCGCGGCAAAGGCTGGCCCTACCCCGGCAGCCAAAGCAAACGCCCCATAATAGGTGGCCTCTCGGCGAGTTTGAGTGAGGTGGGCATCGTAATCGACCACAGCTCCCATCATGGCGTAGACCAAGACGAGGTATCCCCCCAGAAACGGGCCAATCAATACCAGACTCAGGAGGGCATGGGGCCAGAGCGGCACCGGCACGGCCCCCACCGTTGCGGTTAGTAACGCCGCGATCGCCAGCCCCACCAACGCCACTAACAGCAATTGACGATGGCGGTAGCGCTGACCCAGCCAGTTCCAGAGGGGGGCGGTGGCAATCATTGCCAAGACGACAATGCCCTGCAGACGGCTCACGTCAGCCTCTTTGCCCTGCAGTACCACAGTCACGAAGTAGGGCAAGTTAGCCAACAACATGGCGTAGGCGGTCTGCACCAAAATTGTGGAAGTGGCCAGCCGCAAAAACGGCCCATTCCCCAGGGTGGCCCGCACCGCTTTGACAACCGAGAGTTGGGTCGTTTGGGGCGGTGTTTGAGGCAGTACCCCCACGGTACAGACCACGGTCAGCAAACTAACAACGCCCACTACTAAGCCCATCACCTTGGCCCCGGCATGGACGTAGAGGGGGGCGGCAATCAAGGCCCCCAGTAGTACCCCCACCGTGCCAAAGATGTTTTTCCACATGCTGAGGGTGACCCGCTCAGCCGGGGTGCGGGCCATCTCGGGCAGGCTGCTGTCGTAGGGGATGCCAATTAGGCTGGTACTGGTGAAGAAGGCGATGGTAATGGCCAGGAAGTAGAGACTGTTGCGATCGCTGGGAAACGCATCGATGGGGGTCCACAGCAGCACCGTACACAGCAGGGTCAGAGGCGCGGCCCCGATCAAGAAAGGCTGGCGTCGCCCCCAGCGACAGCGGAGGGTATCGCTCCAATGGCCGATTAAGGGGTCAATAACGGCACCCCAAACCTGGCTGAGGGTCAGCAAGATACCGACCTGGGCGATCGGCAGGTACTGGATGGCGTCAGCATCGGGGGGCGGGGCGTAAAAGTAGAGCAGCCAGATAGAAACCGTGGTGCCGACGAGGTTGATGCCTGCGGAGGTGCAGCTGTAGCGGAGAATGCGGGGCAGGGTCAGAGGCGGGGACAAACCAGAATTTTCTCGCTAAGCGGTTGTTTGAAAATTATTCAGAACTTGCTCTACGGCTTGTGCCCAGCCTTCGGGGGCGGGGGCAGGGGCAAGGGTCCAGCCTCGGTCCTTGAGTCTGACGTGCGGGCCGTCTTTCCCTGGCAGGACGATCGCCTGATCGACATTCTCAAGCATGTCAATGTCGTTGGGGCTGTTGCCTAACCCCACCGTGGTGATGGTTTCCCCTTCAGGGAAGGTGGGGCGGTAATGGTCTACCAACTGGCGCACGGCAACCCCTTTGCCAGCGCTACCCGCAATTAAATGGGAGAAGCGATCGCCCACCACCACCCGAAACCCAATCGATGCTGCCGCCTCTGTAAGTTTCTCGACAGCGACATTTTTGGGGGTCATAAAGGGTTCGGTAAACTCTCGGGCCTTGGCCTGTTTGGCATCGGTTTCACTGAGCCCGGTCAGCCCCTGAATTTGCTCCACCGAAAAGTCGCCAAACCCTTTTAAAGGCCGACCAATCTCCTGGGCCAACACCCTCAGCCCGGCCCGAGCCATCACATAGGCCACCCCTAAGGCCACCACCCGATAGGGGCCATCATCTTCCCCTTCGGGTAAGGCAAAAGGGCAAGTGTCTCGGGGAATAAAAATGGCGCTGCCGTTTTCCACCACAAAGGGATCGGTAATGCCCACGGTCTGAATCAGCGTTTCCACCTCGGCGCGGGTTTTGCTGGTCACCGGAATCACGGGAATGCCCGCTTGCTTCAGCCTATCGAGCACCGTCAGGGCCGCTTGATAATCATAGGATTCTCCATTTAGGAGGGTGCCATCCAAATCGGTGAAAAGAATTGCAGCCATGGTTACGGGGGCGCTAGGACGCTACCCATCATCGTATGGTTCTGGGATTTTGAAAGGCGATCGCGATGATCCGTTGCAGATTTACGAAATTCCTGGCGGGATTTCTGTAATACCCAGGTGTAATCGCCCCCTGAATCTTGGCTGAATTGCCGCTGCCCTGACCTGGCAATTAGGGCTTAACCGGCTTATGGCTCAGCACCATGGGAGAATGAGTCGACTATGTTTGCCACGAGACGGTTTTCACCGGGACTGCAATGGCAAACTAATTTCTGGTTTGGGTGAGGTTGCATCGTTCTAAACTGGCATTACCCTTTATTTATCCTGCACAACAATTTCACGATCATGATAATGAAACGATTTTTGCCGCTACTACTCTTGCTCCTGGCTGGCATCACCGCTTGCTCTCCTGGCGACGACGCTGCCAGCGATACCGACACCGCCCCTGTCGAGACTGCTGAAGACGTTGAACCTGCCGAGCCCGAGGCCGCTGAGCCTGAAGGAACGATCGTGACCAGCACGAACGGTACTGTGCAACTCACCGTGCCGGATGACTGGCAAGAAACAGATGAACTCAATGATGTGGCGATTTTGCAGGCCGCTAATCCCGTAGATGAGAAATACGTGATTGTCATTGACGACACCAAAGAAGATTTCGCTGATGCCACCCTTGAGCAATACGCTGAAATCACCTCAGAGATGTTTTTAGACATCCTGACTGACCCCAACGTAAGTGAGCCGGTTTCTCTGACGATTAACGGTAACTCGGCTCTGCAACAGCAAGTAGAAGGCTCGATCGACAATATCAATGTCATTTACCTGCAGACCAATGTGGAAACCGACACCCACTTCTATCAAGTTCTAACCTGGACCCTAAAGTCTCGCTTTGACGAGCACGAGAGTATCTTCAAAGCGGTCACCGAGAGCTTCCAAGAAGTGGGCGAATAGGCGATTGACACGCCGCGTCATCCTACGGAAACGCTTTCAGTGATGGAGGATGGTGCTAAGCCATAGCTTGCATCAACTGACGATCTAGCTGCCTCAGATAGTCCAATCCATAATCGCCATTCTCTAGGGTCTCGGTGAGTATGGATGGAATATCTGGGGCGATTTCGTTGGCGCAGGCAGCGGCCCCTAGGGCAACTGTTGCAACGGTATCCACGTCACCGGTGAAGGCAATGCAGGCTTTAAGTATTTCGCTGAGAGAATCGTGCGCCATGACGGCGGTGAGGGCAGCATGGACGCTCATCAGCCCCTTGGCCCCGACTTTGCCCTGCCACCAAGTCGTCCATGGGCCAGGCACCCATTCGCTAATAAATTGAGGCAAGTCAGCTTTTGGCCCCAGGTTATAGATGAAGTAATGGGCCATTAAGCTAGCCGCGATAGCGGCGTTAATCCCGTCTGGCGTGTTGTGGGTAATGGCGGCTTGGAGCTGGCACCGTTCAATCACAGTTTCAATATTCGGGAAAATCCCAATGGGCACGGCCCGCATGGCCGCGCCACTTTTGTCGCTATGGGGTCGGATTTTGGCTAGAAATTCTGTGCCATCGTTGATTTCTTGCAGGAAGCCATAGAACCGATTGGCATAGCCTTCTCTCGGATCTTGCTTGAATGCGGTGACAAATCGCTGTGCTAGATTTTCACGGGTCCAGGGCTCACCCGAAGCGATCGCTTCGGCGATGGCAAGGCTCATCTGGGTGTCATCGGTGTAGCAACCGGGTTGGATATTGTGCTTTGGGTGCTTTCTATAGCCACTCAGATCGTTTTGCTCATGCACCATGGCATCGGGGGCATATTCAAACCCCGCCCCATAGGCATCACCGATCGCAAGTTCTACCAACATTTCAACCTCAGGGTACGTTCTTTGCTGCCCAAGTTGTAATGTAATCACCAAGAAATCAAGCATCATTTCTGGAAAGGAGTTTTCTGATGGATTTCAATCTCGTTGTAAATAGCGCGATCGAAATTTTGATCGCGGTTGGTTTAAAGATCCTCGGAGCGATCATTTTTTGGTTTGTTGGCCGCTGGCTGATTGGCATTGCCATGAAGCTAATCACCCGCGCCTTTCGCAGCAGCAATATTGAAGAGACGCTGCTCGTTTACTTGAAAGCCGCCCTAGGCGTGACGCTCAACCTGGTGTTGATCGTGGCGATTCTAGGCTTCTTCGGCATCGAAACCACCTCCTTCGCGGCCCTGTTAGCCGCTGCCGGTATTGCGATCGGGGCGGCTTGGAGCGGATTACTCGCCCACTTTGCTGCTGGCGCTTTTTTAGTCATTTTCCGACCCTTCATGGTCGGAGATTTCATCACGGCTGGGGGCGTTACAGGCACGGTTCACGAGATTGGACTCTTTGTCACGACTATTGACCAAATGGACAATGTTCGCACCATCGTTGGCAACAACGTCCTCTTTTCAGATGTGATTCAAAACTTCTCAACCAATCCCTACCGCAGGGTTGATCTGGTTGCCCAGCTCAATCATGATGTCAATCAAAATCATGCGATCGCCCTGTTTAAGGAAAAACTGGCCGGCATTGCCAATGTGATGGCTGAGCCCGCTCCTGATGTAGAACTTCTAGAATTCACCCCGATGGGACCCGTCCTGGCAGTGCGTCCTTATTGTAATAATGACCAATACTGGCAGGTTTATTTCGACACCAATAAGGTGATTCGTGAAACCTGTGTTGAGGCGGGTTTCTCAGTGCCAGAGCACCACTTTGCCCTGACCCAAAAGGCGGCTTAGCGCTGGGGTTTCACCGCATCCATTCACTCAGCCGCTTATGGCGACTCACCTCAAGTTCCGTCAACAGATTGAATCCCTAGATGGCAAAGGATATGGGGCCTATAAGGCCCTAAAAGGGAGTTATCAGTTTCCCACATTCACCCTGCATGTTGACTCCGTGCAGGGTGATCCGTTTGCGGCCCCTAGCCGCGTCAGAGTGGCCATCCCTCAAGCATTTGCGCAGTTTCCTGAGGACCTCTACCACACACCCAGTCGCGCCATGGCGCTAGCCGATATCTTGAATCGGCAGTTCTATCAGGCGACTCAGACCTTGCCACGCCAGAGCGGTTCTGGAAAAAGTGGCTCAATTGCGATCGTCCGTCCGTCCCAAGTGGTGATCCATCGCAGTTCGGTTCTGGTGTCCAAGTCAGGGGTAGAAGCCCGATTCACGGTGGGTCTACCGGCCTTTGGCCGTCGCATTGCCGGTGAGCAAGCGGTGGTGCTGCTCTGTGAGCAGGTGCCTCAGCTCGTCGAGCAAACCCTATGTTACGGGCCATTAGATGGGCTAGCGCTAAGACACCACTGTGATGTTGTGGAAGCCTCGGATTGGCTGCGATCGCAACTGCCCCACCATAATTGGGTCACCTTTATCCCAGATGGGGCCATTTTGCCCGGTTGCAGCGGTGTCGATGATCGGCCTCTGAGTCAAGCCTTACCGTTTCAGTCTCCAGAGTCGCTGCGGGTCCAGTTTGAGTTACCAAATGGCGTGACCTTAACGGGAATGGGCATTCCCCCTGGGGTTACCCTGATTGTGGGCGGAGGCTACCACGGCAAATCCACCCTTTTAAAAGCGATTGCGGCAGGCATCTACGCCCATATCCCTGGGGATGGCCGTGAGTATGTGGTGACGGATCCGACCGCTGTCAAAATCCGGGCAGAAGAGGGGCGTAGTGTGATGGGCGTGGATATTTCGCCTTTTATCAATCATCTTCCCCAAGGGCAATCTACCGCTGATTTTTCCACCGCTAACGCCAGTGGCAGCACCTCTCAAGCCGCCAACCTCATGGAGGCAATCGAGGCAGGCGCAAAATTACTGCTGGTCGATGAAGATACCTCGGCGACGAATTTTATGATTCGAGATCGCCGCATGCAGGCCCTAGTGGCCAAATCTCAAGAACCGATCACGCCGTTTGTGGATAAAGTGCGGCAATTGTATACCGACCATGGCGTCTCAACCCTGTTGGTGATGGGGGGCAGCGGTGATTATTTTGATGTGGCCGATACCGTGATCGCGCTGGACAGTTATCAGCCCCATGATGTGACGGCTCAAGCGCAGGCGATCGCGGCCCAATACCCAACGACCCGCCAATCCGAAGGGGGACACCAATTTGGGGCGATCATGCCCCGCGTCATCTCGCCAGCCGGGATTGATGCAAGTCAGGGTCGACGGGCCGTATCCATACAGGTCAGAGACACCCAGAACATCCGTTTTGGCAACGAAAGCATTGATTTGAGCGCTGTAGAAGCCCTTGTCGAACCCGCCCAATTGCGGGCGATCGCTTGGGCGATGGTCTATGCCCGCGATTGCCTTGATGGCGATCGTACGCTTTCTCAAGCCTTATCCGACGTGATGGCCGACATTGAGCAGCATGGACTCGATTGCTTAACACCAAGGCCATATGGTGATTTGGCTTACTTTCGAACCTTGGATTTAGCCGCCGCCCTCAATCGTTTGCGGTCTTTACAGGTTGTCTCTGCCAACCCTCTGGCTTGATTAGCGGGCAGGATGTTGAGCTAGGACGCGGGCTAGGTACTTACCGGTGTAAGAGCGCGGGTTCTCGGCAACCGTTTCTGGTGTCCCTGTGGCGATGATTTCACCGCCGCGATCGCCCCCCTCTGGCCCTAGGTCAATCAGCCAATCCGCACAGCGAATCACGTCCAAATTGTGCTCAATCATCAGCACCGAATTGCCCTTATCCACCAAGCGCTGCACCACATCCAGCAGCTTGTGGACATCATAGAAGGACAAACCGGTGGTGGGTTCGTCGATCAAATAAAGGGTTTTGCCCGTGGCCCGTCGCGCCAGTTCCGAGGCCAGCTTCATCCGCTGGGCCTCTCCCCCTGACAGGGTGGGGGCCGTCTGCCCCAGCCGCACATACCCCAGCCCCACATCCACCATGGTCTGTAGGCGAGTTGCCGCCTTGGGGATATTTTCAAAAAATTTCAGGGCTTCCTCCGCCGTCATGTTCAGCACATCGGAGATGGTTTTGCCCTTGTACTTCACCTGTAGGGTTTCGCGGTTGTAGCGCGCCCCTTTGCACACCTCACACTGCACATAGACATCGGGTAGGAAGTTCATTTCAATCACGTTCACCCCCTGGCCGCTGCAGGCCTCACAGCGCCCGCCCTTCACGTTGAAAGAAAACTGACCGGCTTTGTAGCCCCGCGCCTTGGCCTCGACAGTGGTGGCAAACAACTCGCGAATCACGTCAAAGACGCCAGTGTAGGTGGCGGGGTTGGAGCGAGGCGTGCGGCCAATGGGGGATTGGTCAATCACAATCGCCTTGTCTAGGGCCTTCAAGCCCGATAGTTCGTCTAAATCTTGGGGAAACGGAATTTTGCTGCCGAAGTGGTGGCGCAGCGCCGTGTAAAGCAGCTCATTCACTAGGGTGGACTTACCCGACCCAGAGACGCCGGTAACGCAGACCAGTTTCCCCAGGGGAATCTCCACGTCCAAGCCCCTGAGGTTATTGCGACGGGCATTGTGAAGCTTCAAGGTGCGACTATTGCCCTCGCGGCGCTCTGCGGGGGTCGGGATCACCCGTCGCCCCGACAGATAGGCCCCAGTCAGCGACTGTTCGCTGGTTAGAAGGGCATCGAGATGGCCCTGAGCCACAATACTGCCCCCATGGACCCCTGCGGCAGGACCGATATCCACCAGGTAATCCGCCGCCCGAATGGTGTCCTCATCGTGCTCGACCACGATCAGGGTATTGCCCAAATCCCGCAGACGATGGAGGGTCTGGAGGAGGCGATCGTTATCCCGCTGGTGCAAGCCGATACTGGGCTCGTCCAGCACGTAGAGCACGCCGGTCAAGCCAGAGCCAATTTGGGTGGCCAAACGGATGCGCTGGGCTTCCCCCCCAGAAAGGGTCATGGCGGTGCGGTGCAGGGTCAGGTAATCCAGACCCACATCCAGCATGAACTGCAGCCTGGCCCGAATTTCCTTGAGGACTAAGTCTCCAATCTGACGCTGACGGGAGGTCATCAGCGGTTCATGACCCTCATCACCGGTGAGCTGGTTAATCCGGTTCAGACATTCCCCAATAGAAACATCCGTTAGTTCTTGAATGGAATAGGGGCCAATACGTACGGCCAGGGCTTCAGGCTTCAGCCTTGCGCCGTGGCAAACTTCACAGGGCTGGTCGATCAAGTACTTCTCTAACTTCTGTTTATAGCTGTCAGAGCTGGCTTCCCGATACTGGCGTTCCAGCATGGGCAGCACCCCTTCGTAGCGGCGGTGGTAGCCTTTGCGATCGCGGTAGCGTGAGTCTGTCTCGATATAGATTTTCTCCTCAGAGCCGTGGAGAATCACGTGCTGCTGGTCAGGGCTGAGGGTTTCCCAGCGGGCCTGAATCTCAAAACCGAATGCCTGGCCGACGCTGTACAGCAGCGAGAAGTAGTAAGTATTGTCTTTTTCAGACCAGGGGGCGATCGCCGCATAGACCGGCAGAGTGGGGTCAGGCACCACCAAGTCTGCCGAAAAGGTGCGCAGATTGCCGAGACCGTGGCAGTGGGGGCAGGCCCCATAGGGCGAGTTAAACGAAAACAGGCGAGGAGACAGCTCTTCCATCACCGCCCCATGTTCAGGGCAGGCGAAATTTTCAGAAAAAACTAAGTCTTTAGGCCCGTCGTCTTGAGGGTCATCTACAGGGACACGATAGGCACCGTTCCCTTCTGCTGCCCTCGGTAAAGTATCAGACAAGCCCTGGGGATGCAGCGGCACTACCTTTGCTTCTTTGGTCTTGGCGGCAGTCCCATTGCGCTCAGGCAGTACGTTGATTACGGCAATGCCCTCAGAGCGCTTTAGGCACGTGGTCAGGGAATCCGCCAGGCGCTCTTGCAGGTCATCTTTTTTGACCAGGCGATCGACCACCACCTCAATGGTGTGGGCATGGTTCTTGTCGAGTTCAGGCAGATCGCTTAGCTCCTGAATCTCGTCGTTAATGCGGACTCGCACAAATCCCTCTGCAGCTAACGCGGAGAGCAGCTTTTTGTGGGTGCCCTTCTTGCCGCGCACAACGGGGGCCAAGATTTGGAAGCGAGTGCGATCCGGCAGCGCCATCACCTGATCAATCATTTGATCCAGGGTTTGGGGGGAAATGGAGCGATCGCAGTGGGGGCAATGGGGCTCTCCGGCCCGACCATACAGCAGCCTTAAATAGTCGTAGATTTCAGTGACCGTACCCACAGTCGAACGGGGATTGTGGGAGGTAGATTTTTGATCGATGGAAATGGCGGGGCTCAGTCCCTCGATCGCATCTACATCTGGCTTATCCACCTGGCCCAGAAACTGACGGGCATAGGCGCTGAGAGACTCCACATAGCGACGCTGCCCCTCGGCAAAAATTGTGTCAAAGGCCAGGGAAGACTTCCCGGAGCCAGATACCCCTGTAAACACGATGAGGCGATCTCGCGGGATATCCAGATCAATGTTTTTTAAATTGTGCTGCCGTGCGCCCCGGACTCGAATCAGATTATCGTCCTCACTTGCAGCCGACAACCGCCGACCGTTGTGACCGTTCAAGCTCTCAGCAGCAGAGGACTCGGTCGGCGGAAAAGGCTGGGGCATGGTGCAAAGCGACCGTAGATTGCGGAAACTGTTAAAGCATCAAACAGTTCTTAACAATACTAACCTGCAGGTCTCAGGGTAGCTGCCTTACAGGTAAATTTAGGCATAGATTCCCAGTACGCTGGGTAATTCACCTTAAACTGGGGCATCAACCTTAGAGAAGGTGTAAAAAAGGCTTCACCCGTCATTAAGGGCGAGAGGAGATCTTCGGTAACTAGAGTGAAGCGCCCATGCTGCCGTTGTCCAATCTCAGTGCTTGCATTATCTGACCCCCTGTTTGAACAGTTCATGTTTATTTTGAATCCCCCCCGCAATACCCCGCTCCCGACAGCACCTCAAGCCAGTCGAGCCGCCTCCCTTTTGCATTTTGCTGAAAGCTCTACAGGCTGTAGCTTGCAAATGTTGCGATAATCCTTCAGACATACGTTTTAGTAAGAGGGTGTTTAAAAAGTTCTTGGGACTTCCTTTAGCGACATGGATTACCCAGAA